>Ga0180432_10006296_pt1 | contig 15466 bp, 8 predicted proteins | sample SS_ome_10_FD_132414 | JGI IMG/M metagenome (GOLD analysis project Ga0180432, IMG submission 132414) | Hypersaline lake sediment archaeal communities from the Salton Sea, California, USA - SS_1_MS_2 metaG | ecosystem: Environmental > Aquatic > Non-marine Saline and Alkaline > Hypersaline >... | reverse complement strand
TATTTTCACCCTCCGGGTGAGACTTTTCGGAGGGGACTCATTACTCCATTATTCCAATATTCCAATCCTTCACTCTTCCGCTTTATCATGGTCCTCGCCGTTGCCTGTGTCTGTTTCCTCTCGGCGGGCCTGTTCAACGGGAAATCTCTGATGGCTGCGGAACTTCAGATCGAGGTGGACGAACCGGTTGTGGTGTCCGTGAGCGGGCCGGACGAGCAGCGGTGGGGCGTGCACCAGTTTCCCATGATGTTCCGTCTGGATGACGGACGGATTGGGCTGACGTTCAGCGAGGATGTGGACAGCACCATGAGCTACGGCCTGCCGCGGGCGGCGTACGTTTCGGCCGACCGCGGACGGACGTGGGTGCGGACGGACGAGGAGGAACTCACGCGGCACGGCGCGGGCGCCTTCTTCTTCCCGGACGGTGAAGCGGTGCTTTTTCAACGCCAGCGCCCCGTGGATGCTTCGACGCTCGACCTGCCCGACCGCTTCGTGGAGTTCCATGACGACGTGGGCCGGCGTGGGCGGTCGTACCGGCTCGCGGATTTGCCTCCCGAATTTCGGCGGGTGCCGTTCCTGCGCCGGCCGGCGGGCGTGGCCGATTGGCGGGAAGGTACGGCAGTCTTGGATGTGCCGGACTTGGCACTGAATCTATGGACGTGGGAAGCCGCCGAAGACCGGATGTACAATCCGAACCGGCTCGTCCAGCCGTTCGTGAACCCGGATCACTTCTGGACCGTAATGCCTGACGGCACGCTGCTGAACTTCCAGTACGACAAACTGTTGGGCGAATACGCCGGACAGGATACGAGTTGTGGCGGAAGCTGTTTCGTTCTGGCCTCGCGTGACCGGGGCCGGACGTGGAGGCTGCACGGGGTGCCGGGAAGACAGGAAGATGTGCCGCGCATGGCCGAAATCAGTCGGAAATACCTGGAGGACGGGGCCAGCAACTACAACCGCTTGTGGGGCGGTCCGGACGAGGGGCCGGTTCCGAACTTCCGGTTCCCGGGCTTCTACGAGCCGGCCGCGGTCTCCTACGGTGATGGACGGATGGTGTGCGTGCTGCGGACCGACTACGGGGGTACGCACCAGCCGATGTTCGTGACCCGCTCGTCGGATTGGGGAAGAACATGGTCGGCGCCGGAGATCCTGACGCCGTTCGGGGCCATGCCCCGCATGACACTTCTGGACAACGGTGTGATCGTGCTGCTCTTCGGGCGGCCGGGCATCCACCTGCTCTTCAGCTCCGACGGCAGCGGCGCCCGTTGGCACGATCACATCAACCTCCTGCCGGAATCGGGCGAGAAGACGCGGGAGACGAGAGGACCCCGCGGCATGGTGACGACAGCGGAACAGGCGGGCCACGACGACACCTGCGGGAACTGCGCGCTGGTCAGGACCGGCGGGGATACGTTCCTCGCGGCGTACTCGGACTTTCGGCACCGAGACGCCAAGGGCCGCCGCCGCAAAGCCGTCAAGGTGCAGCAGGTCCACGTCAGTTCGTGACGTCGATGGAACTCCCCGCGGGGACCGTGATCGTCTTGGCGATCTGCACGCAGTCGCGGACCGCGGCCGGCGTCGCGATGTTGGCCGTCACCTCGGCGTCGGTCGGGTTGTTGACCTGCACGAGGATCCTTTCGGCTGTCCACTCCGGGACCGAGATTTTCAGCATGGGCTGATCGCACAACACGAGGTTGCCGGCGTAAAACTCGGCGCCGCCGGCGATATCGAGGTGCGCCCAGCCGGCGTTCTCGAAGATCCCGAACTGCGCGATCACGGGCTGATCGGGCCGCCAGACGCCGAAATCCACGTTGGGATTCACGCCCGTCACGTGCAGGGGCAGGGGGTAGCCGATGTCGGCCGCGGAGATTGTGCCGGCTACTCCGCCGTTGTCCGCAACGAGATACGCCAACACTTCGACCTTCTCCAGCCGGCCCTGTGTCGTGTTCACGGTGTAGGGCAGTTGTCCGCTCAAACCCATGGCCGGACGGATGCGCAGCGCCTCTTCCCTGGCGATCGCATTCTGCGTGAAGAACACGCTGTTCCCGCCTTTCTTCACGAGGAAACGGGCGGCCCAGCGGTCGGTGACGCGCACGGGCTGCCCGGACGTGCCGGCATCAAAGCCGAACACCCGGCCGTCCGTCGCCAAACCGTCGCTCAACGTAATGGCCGGGCCGAACCACGTGCCTTTAAGTACCGGGGTAACGCCCTGGACCTGGAAGTCCTGGTCCTGGCCGCTCGCCGGGTCGGTCAGGATGCCGCCGCCCGCCGCCGGGCCGATGGTGGGCCAGATGCGGCCTTGCGGCACAAACGGGTGCCGGGGGCGTACGTACGCCTCGAGGATGATCCAGGGCGTTCCCATGAGATGCAAGTACCGGAGCGTACCGTCGAGCACGCTTGTGCGCGTGGTGGCGTAGAGCGGGCGGGCGTCGAAGCACGTTTCCGCGTCCGTGGCCCACGCCCACCTGCTGTCGATCGTGGCCTCGGTCACGTTCAGCGCGTTGCAGGCGAACCGGAACTCCCCGACGGGGCACCCGTTGGCCCCGTGCTCGTTCGCGTGCACCGAAGACCCCTCGACCGTGCCCCAGACCGGCATGCCGACCTGGAACAGGGGCAGCCGCGTACCGGTATAGCTCATGGGCGTATTGAAGAAATTCTGGCGGTCGCCGCAGCGCATGAAGTAGCCCGGCATGGACACCGTGCGGATCGTCGGCGAAACCGCACGCCGCCCCTGGTTGTCCGTTACGACGAGCACAAAGTGGTGCTGCATGCCGTGGCAGCCGTCGAGATTCACGCTGAATTCGTTCGCGTTCGGTGTCCAGCGCCGGTACACGTTGAAGCCGTCGAGCAGCACGACCTCGCGCAGCCCGGCCACGCTGGAGGCCCCGATTCCTACGCGCCAGCGTTTGAGCGTGGGGTTGACGCCTTCGTCCTTGTTGCGGATGCTCCATCGCGTAATGAGCGGCCCGGCGGACACGAAGAAACGGCCTGGATCGTCCCACCACGTGCCGATGCTCGAGCACAGGTAGTTCACGGCGTTCCCGATCGTATCGGACGGGAGAATCGTGTCCATGCCGTTGGCCGCGGCCTTGGGGATATCCTCCACGGATTCGACCTGTTTCATCGTGAACGGGGTGGGGTTCGATTCGTTGGCCGCCTGCCAGAGGTACGGCAGCCAGGCGTTGTCCAGAAGCTTCCAGTCTGTTGTCGGGACGAGGTACTTGTTGTAGTTCCTGGGCTGATTGCCCCAGTTCTCGAGCGCGACGCCGATGAAATGCTTCCATAACCGGTAATCGAAGGGGGACGTGCCGCCGCGGTGAATCCCGCCGAAGTGGCCTCCGAACTGCATCAGAACCGCCTGGTTCCGCACCAGGCGCCGGTACGGATCGAGCCAGTAGTCGAACGGATACCGTTCCTGGCCGATCAGCGCGTAGCGGATCCCGTTTTCGTCCTCGATATCGATGCCGGGGAGGCAGACGAAGTCGTCCGCGGTGGCGGCTTTGCAGTCGGCGACAAGCTGCTGCCATTCGGCATAGGTCAGCTCGGGGAACCACTCCGTAAAGGCAATGGCGCTGTACCCCGCCTCGCGGGCGGCGGCCGCCAGCTCGGCGACGGTATTTTTGCCGGTGGTGTAGGAACTGCGGGCGCCGATCAGGATCTTGAAGTACTGGATCTCCGGGCCGACCAGCGGATCGTCCACTTCGGGATAGAAACCCCAGCGGGTGGCGGCCACACCCGTGGCCCACGTGCGCGGAACGTCCACCGTGTCCCAGTCAATGGTGGCGTTTGCCAGATCGAGGCCCGGAATGATGTTCTTGTCCGGGAAGATCGCATCCATGGCCACGGGCGGAACCGCGACGTCGCCCTGACCGCACCCCTGCTTCACCCCGGGCTCGGCCAGCCACAGATGGAGATTGTCGAACAGCACCGCACCGTCCGAGTTGTCCGACCCGTCTCCCTTGCGCAATGTGATAAAATCAATCGCGCCGGTATTGCGCTCCATGCCGTTGTTCTCCGACGTGGAGGAGCAGTAGGTGACGGTATAGAAGGGGTTGATGCCGCTGACCGCGATGCGCCCCTTGCCGAATTCGCGGGCGGCAACGATGACCGGCGGCTCGTTCACCGTGCCCGGCACCCACCAGGATTCGACGTACGTGCCGGTCTTGAGGAACGTGCGGGCCTGAGGTCCGCCGCGGACGAGCGCGTTCCACGCGGGATCTTCGAGCAGCAGGGGATTGGTCGAGTAGGCGTCGTCCCAGCGCGTGACCGCGGTCGGGTAATAGATCCGCTTCACGCCCTTCGTGGCCGGCGAACGGCCGATCTTTTCGGTCCAGGAGTAGGACTTCGTATACCCGCCCGGCGTGCCTTCTTTCAGATTGGTGTCATCGGTCTCGGGATCGCGCACGCACTCCGGCCGCGTGGAGATGGCGTAGGGCTTGAGGATCCGGTTCATACCCGCTGCGCAGGCCGGACCGGCGTCGCCCGTGTAGATGTGATAGAGGAGTCCGCCTCCCCCCTCGACGTATTCCCTCAGCAGCCTTTCATTGTTGTCTGCCGCAATCAACTTGAGCAGGGAAGGGGCGTGGTAGCCCAGGAGGACGGCGGAAGAGACGCCGGGGACCACGACACAGTTGAACTGTCGGAGGTAGCCGCGGCTCAGCATGCGATGGGAGAGAATTACCGTGACGTCGAAGCCCTGCTGCTCCAGGTATTCCCGATAGGCCGCGTCAATTTCGGGCTTGGCCCCCCAGCCGGCGTCCTGCTGAATGAACAGCAGCCGGATCGGCTTCCCGTTGTTGCCGGTCTTCGGATCGGGCAGGGCCACGGTCGCCACTGAAAACGCGAGAAACGCAAAGAGCGCCAACACCGATCGGATCCAACTTGATTTCATGTGCATTCTATACCCCCGGAGTTTCTCTGCGCGGTGCTTGTGCAAATTGTGTGCCAGGAAGCGGACGGGTAGGTCGTTTCGAACATAAGGCCTTGATGTGGTACGACTTGCGGACACGGATGCTCTCGGCGTATCTGGAGTCGTGCGGGATCCGTTGGGCAGGGTTGTCTCCACGTCATGTGGACTGCCGTATGCGGCGTAGCCCCTCGTCCCCCCGCTCAATAGCCCCCATACTCGCGGCAGGCCTCGATGAAGACGGCCACGTTCTCGCGCGACTTGGGCGTGTCTTCCCGGACGTTGTCCACCGGGCAGATCAGGAATCCGCCTCCGGGCTTCAGGACGTCCATGGCGTCTTTCACCGCCTTCCGCAGTTCGTCCGCGGTGCCCATCTCCACGTTCAGAAAGCCGTTCACGCCGCCCCAGAGCGCGGCCTTGCCGCGGGTGGCCTTCTTGATGTCAGCGAATCCCGTGCCTTTGCCCTCGACCGGGTCAAGTCCGATAATCACGTCCGGCCCCGCGGCCAGGATATTGGGCAGAATCGGCATCATGGCACTGGTGATGATGTAGCCGAACTTCGCACCGGCCTGGTGGACAAGATCCACTTCCTTGCGGAGCCTGGGCTGGATGAAACGCGCGTGCTGCGCGGGGGTCCAGAACTCCGTCGTCTCGTACCACGCGCGGCGCATGACCATGTCGGGCAGCGGGTCCAGGATCAGCTCGATCTGGCGGCCGTTCCACTCCGAGATGATGTCCGCCAGCTCTTCGACGGTGTCCGGGTCGTCGGCCGCCATCAGCATCATCTCCTGCATGCCCGTGAGCCACATGGCGCAGTCCATGCCCATGACGCCGGGATCGTCGCCTCGGCCCCAGCCCCCGACGGTGGGGAGGCCCCTTTTCTCCGCGAATTGCTTGCGTTCCCCAGCCTGCTTGCGATACGCGGCGATATCGGCGTCGCGGAACGGTCCGAAGAGATGCCGCAGGGCCGGGAGGTCGCCGGGGCCGGTGACGAGCGGCTTGGTGCTGCGCGGGATCAAGTAGTCGTCGAACAGGGGCACGTCGTCGCCGTACGGCCAGTCGTCGGTCTGGCGCACGACGGTGGTCAGATCGCCGTCGGGCGTGCGGTAGGTCTTCTCGAGAACGAATCCCTCCCCGCCGGGCGCCGGTTTCTTCTCGGTGGACGTGGTGACCCGCGGGTCGAAGCTCATGGCCAGCGGGCCGAGATGGACGAACGGGTCCAGGCCCATGTCGCACTGGCGCGCGGCGAATTCCTGTTCATCGCCGCACTGCTTGCGGAGCGCGTCGAACAGCATGAACGTGCAGGGCACCCGGTCGGGCTGGTCGCAGGACAACGCGGTCAGAAAGCGTTCTCGGATAGAATGCATATGGTTTCCCTTTTCTGTGGTCTTTACGCTCGAAGAGCCGAACGCTACAACGGCGAACCGCTACTCTGTCTCGTTGGCCGCATTCGGTCAAGCAGCCTTTCATATCTGGGCGTCGGCATGCGTTCAACAACCGGGCCGGTTTGTGCTCGTGGACCCCATGTCCCTTCCCTGGCCGCGTGGCAACCGCATGGCGAATTGGGCTGTCCGCCTCAGGCGGACTGAGAAAAAGAAATCTCGATTTTGCGCCTTATGCAAGGCGCCGCGGGCGCCGCTGGACTGGTGTCCGCGGCGGCCACGGGAACGCAGCAGAAGGGGTGAAAGCGGGGTTTCTTTTTCTCACCCAATTCGCCATGCTTGGTGGACTGCCATCCGTTACCACAGGTATCCAACCGTTCCGTGCGGCGGAACGACGGCTTTGGGAGAAAACGATGACGACGAGAAAAGTGCACCGCCGGCATGAATGGGTGAACCTCACGCCGGAGGACGGCCATTTCCTGTTCGGCTACTACGACCGATGTCCGTGGGACCCCGGGAACCGGCGCCATCTGGCGCTGCGTATTCCGCAGCAGGACCATCTCCCGCTGCCCGGTGAAACGGCCGATGTCGGACTGGTTCATCGGGAGGAACGGCGTTTCGAGAAGCTTGCCGAGACCCGTGCATGGTGCCACCAGCTCGGGGCGATGACCCTGTGGCTGAAGCACGTACCCGGGGCCTTCGTGTTCAATGATTTCGAGCCGTCCCCGCACGGGTTTTCACCCATTGCCCGCGTCTTCGACCCTGTTCGGGGGGAAATCGAAAGGTATGAGACCCATCTCTACGCGCTGTCGCCGGACGGGCGATGGGGAGCCGCCATCGACTTCGGCCGCATCCCGCGCCGCGGATACAGCTACGCCCTGTCCCGGCTGCCCGCCGACAAGCCGCGTCCCGATCTGCAAGAGGACGGTCTGTTCCTGGTGAACATGGTGACCGGCGAGAAGCGTTTGCTCGTCTCCTACGGTCGCTTTCTTGACAAACACCCATTTCCCTACGACCTCGAAGGACAGTACATCTGGCTGAACCATGCCGGCTTCAACTGCGACTCGTCGCGGGTGATGGTCCTGTTGCGGAACGAGAGTCTTCGGGAGTCCGGATGGCGGACCCAGCTCTTCACGGTCGGGGTGGACGGACGGGAACTGCGTTGCCCCGTGAATCACGCCGTTTGGTCCGGCGGCGGCGGCATTTCCCATCAGATCTGGGGGAGGACCCCGTCCGAGATTCTTCTGGACGCCGGGTGGTTCGGGCGCGGGCACGAACACGTGGTGGTGCGCGAAGACCGGCCGGACTTCCGGGCCGACCGGCTGTCCCCGGGCCTGGGCCCGATGGGCCATCTCGCCTTTTCGCCCGACGGCAAATGGATCGTTGCCGACACGTACCCCGACGAGCAGGGCATGCAGAGGATCGGAGTGGCCGAGGTGGCGACCGGCCGGATGACCGAACTCGGCCGGTTCGAACACCGCACCGAAGGCGTGGAAGGGGACATCCGGTGCGATCTCCATCCGCGCTGGTCTTGCGACGGCCGGTTCCTGACCGTGGACACGATCCACGAAGGCCCGCGCAAGATCTACGGGCTCGACGTCGAAGGGATTCTCTTGCGGCGTCCGGCGTGACTTACGAGAACGCCAGACCGTGAGCGGCGAGCATCTCCTCCACGAGCGGGTCAATGACGTCGAGATCGCCGACGAGCGGGTCATTGACCAATGCCTGCTTGACGAGGCGGCGTTCGCGCCGGACGGCCGCCTCGACGGTCAGCGTCTCGTACGCCTTCACGGCGAGGACCAGGCCGCGGAACGCCGGGGGAATCGGACCCACGGGCAGCGGGGTGGCGCCGGAGGCATCTACCCGGCAGACCACCTCTACAGCCGCATCCGCCGCGATTCCTGCCACCGCGCCGCGGTTGGGTACGCTCATCGCAAGCTCGTCGCCCGTATTGTGGAGGATCGCATGGAGTACGGAGAAAGTAATCGCCGCATAGCCGTGTCCCCCGCGGCGATCCAGGGCCTCGGGCCGCGTGACGGTCTCCGGGCGGGCGGATTCCTCCAGGATTTCTCTTTCGACCCTGGCTACGGTGTCGGCCCTTGTCTCCTTCCGGTCCGCGGCCTCCTTGAGGCGGTCGGATCGTCGCAGGTAGTAGAGGGCATAGCTGATGGGCACGGCGCCCAGGGCGCGTGTGACGCGGGGTAAAGCCATCTCGGCATTGTCGGTGGCCTCTCGCTCGTCCTCGGCGCACAGGCGTTCGATGGCTTCCCCGGTCACGTCCCGGCCTTCGGAGAGAATCCGGTGGACAAAACCCAGGTGGTTCAGGCCCACGCAGTAGGTCTGCAGGCCGGGATACCGCGGGCCGAGCCGGCGGGCCAGCTCCTGTCGGATCCCGGGCATCCCGGAGCACAGTCCGACCAACCGTGCGCCGGTATACCGGGTGACCGCCTCCGTGATGATCCCGCTGGGGTTGGTGTAATTGAGAATCACGGCCGCGGGTGCGACCCGTTCCACGGAACGCGCGATGTCGAGCATGGGGGGAATCGTGCGCAGCGCTTTGCACATGCCGCCCGGCCCGGTTGTCTCCTGCCCGATGATGCCGTATCGGAGCGGAATGGTTTCGTCGAGCCGCCTCGCCGCCATGCCGCCGACGCGGATCTGGGTGATGACAAAATTCGCCCCCTCGAGAAGCGGCTCCAGGCGCGTGCCGCTTCTCACGGGGATCCCGCGTTCCCGATGTCGCAGCATTCTCTCGCTGAGGCCCGCCATGACGGCGAGGCGCTTTGGATCGGTGTCCATAAGCCGGAGCGAGGCAATCGGAAGGTCGGCGTCTTCGCGGGACAGGATTCCGTCGATCAACTCGGGCGTGTAGCAGCTTCCGGCGCCCACGATGCAAAGGTGGATCGGCTGGATCATGGCTCCTCCCCGCAGACGGCGTCGAAGAGCGCCGTCGGGTCGTGCCCGGCCGCGTAGGCCGCCAGGATCGCGGCGCCGGTTTCGGGCGGCAGGGCGGCCCGCTGCACCTCCGCTCCGGCACAGTGCCGGTGCACCCGTTCGGTCAGACGTTCACGGAAGGAAGCCGGGGCCGTGTCGATCACCCCGCCCTCGAAGACCATGACCGGCCGGCTGCTGCCGGTCCGGGCCAGCATGGTGCGGGCGGCGAGGGCATAGTCGTCGAGCGCGCGTTCGACCAGCATTGCGGCCGCCGCGTCCCCGTTCTCCCACGCGGCGTAGACCAGGGGCGCGGTTCCCGCGATCCTTTCCGGATCGACCCGTTCGCGGAAGACCGCTTCGGCGTATCGGTCTGCGGCGAGGCCGAAATGCGCGAGCACGGCGTCCTTGAGAGGGGTGGACTCGGCGCGGCCGTCGATCATGCGGGCAACGAGGGCCGGCAGCTCCCAGCGCAGATCGAAGGTCCGTCCCACGCCGAGATGGTCGAACAGCGTCTCGCCGCCGATCCGGGTGCGGTAGGCTGCGGTGAAACCTGTGCCGTGCTGAAGAATCGCCGCCGCCGGAGCGGATGTCGCACCCCAGAGCGCAACGATTCCGTCGTTGACCAGCGAAACCTTGCTGGCGGGCACGCCGACCGCCCGGCTCACGGCGGAAAGCTGAGCCTCGTGCTCATCCTCGAAATCCACGCCGTTCAGGCCCAGGCCGGCGCACCGGATCTGTTTCCGCTTCGTTCCGGCCTGACGACATAAGGCGCTCACGAGTTCCTTCAACCGTGAACAGGTCTCCGGGGACGGTTCGCCGATCATGGCGGTTCCGCCGGTCCGCGCCCGGGCGTGCACGCGTCCGGCGGCGTCCAACAGGACCCCTGCGGTCTTGGTCGCGCCGCCGTCGATGCCGAGAAAGAGTTCCATCCTCTTGCCTCGCGGGATCTATTCCGCCCATGGCATGGGCGGCGGGGGATCGAAGTCGGATCGGACTTCGACGGGCTGTCCGCTTGCCAGGGACTCGTGCGCGGCGCAGATCACCTCGACGATGTGCGCTTCCTGGCGGCCGGTAGCGCGGTGCGGCCGGTCTTCGGCGATCGCGGCGACCAGGTCCCGCAGGCCGCGTCCCCATTCCACGCCCTGGTACGGTTCCTGGAGCAGGGCAACGGGCGCATACTCCTCGCCGTACGCGGCAAGGGACACACCCGCGTTGAACGAGTACTCGTCCGTGACGTGCAGCGAAGCGTCGTCACCGTGCAACTCGATTCCGTTCTGCTTCTTGGATTCGTCCACGTAGTAGTTCGCCGTCAGGCGCACCAGGGGACCGGACGACAGCTCGATGATTGCCACGATGCAGTCGGGGGCCTCGACCCGAAACGGCTTTCCGTCGACGTCCACGCGTTCGGGGCAAAGGGTGGTGCCGGTCGCCTGCACGCGTCGCACCGGACCGAACACGCTTGTGAGGAAAACGAGCGGGTAGGCGGCCAGGTCGAACAGGGGGCCGGCCTGAAAGAAGGGGACGGGCGCCGGGTGCCACTTCTCGATGCGTGCATGGTTCTGGTCCACGTAGACGAGCCGGACCGTCCCGAGCCGGCCCTCGCGCACGCATTTCCACGCCGTCTGCTGGGCCTCGCCCAGGAAGGTGGACGGCGCGCACCCGAGCCGGAGTCCGGCCCGTTCCGCGAGATCCACCAGTTCCCGGGCGTGGGCGACCGTCATGGCCAGCGGCTTCTCACTGAATACGTGCTTTCCGGCCCGGAGACAGGCGGCGATCACGTCCCGGTGCGCCTGCTGCGGGGTCAGGTTCACGGCCACCTGAACGGCTCCGTCGCCGAGCAGGGCTTCGACGGACGGGTAGGCCCGGCAACCGTGTTCCTTGGCGAACGTCTCCGCGACCGGAACCGAGAGATCCGCGACGCCCGCGATCTCGATTTCCTGGTACGCTTTGAGGCTCGCCATATACGGACCCGCAATGCTTCCGCACCCGATGATCCCGATCCCGGTCTTTCCTGGCTTCAAGTCTGTCCTCCCAGCTTGCGACACGCGACACGCGACACGCCGCACACGACACGCGCCACCCCCACACTACCTGTTCACCTCATACAACCCCCACGCAACGTTGAAGGTGCCGTAGCGTTGCCGGCCGCCGGCCCGGCGCCAGCCGGAGGACGGCATCTCCCATTCGGAGAGTCTTTCGAACCTCAGCCCTCCGCCGAGCGATTGCTGCTCCACGGGGAGACGGTCTTGTTCGATCAGGAACGCGACCTGGCGCTCTTCGTTCAGGAACTTGTCCACGAGTTCGCGTTTCAACTCGTTGAGCCGCCCGCGGTTTGCCTGGTAGAAGGCAGTGATCTTCTCCGTGCGTAACGGCTGCTGGCGCGGCTGCATCTTGCCATAGGTGTGCAGCTCCGCAAGGGCGCGATGATAGTCAAAGGCCGTGAGGGGATAGAGCCGGAAATCCTTGGCGCGCCCGATATGGTAGTGAACCGGCTCCTGGGCGAAGATGGCGGCGCCGTTCTTCAGGTGTCGAGCCGCCTGGTCGGCCGCCGTCTCTTGCTTCCGGGCTACGGAGCCGGCTGAGACATCGGCCAGTTTGCCGAGGGCATGGTTGTACCGCGACACGAACACGACCACACAGAGCAGGGCCATGGCCGCACAGCGTACCCGGGTGGAGACGCAGAGGAGTTCCAGGAGCACGAACGCCGACCCGATAAAGGCCGGCAACAGACAGATGAAGAAGCGCGTGTACGCCATTCCCCAGTCTTCGGTGCCCCAGTAATAGCACGTGTAGATCGCGAGAATGGGAAATACCCACAACCCGAGCAGCCATCGGTCCGCGCGGCGTGGGTTGAGGAAGATGCCCAGGATGCCGAGCACGAAGAAGAGCGGGAGCCCTTCGTGGTCCAGACTGTGGATCGTCAGCACGATTCGCCGGTTGAGGCGGGCGAACGAGTAGGCCCACTGTTCGCCCGTGAGAGCGTAGCCGGTCCGGATCGGATCACCGAAGACTTCGAGGTTGTACCGCATCAGGACCCCGATCCCCACGGCACAGGAGGCAACGAGCGCGACTGCCTGCAGCCAGGACCGCCCGCGGCCGGGACGCACGAACAGCACGGTCACCCCGGCCGCAACCGCGGAGCCCAACAGAACCGCGCTGGTCGGGCGGATCAGCGGCGCGCAGCCGAGCGTGAGGCCGGCCGCGACGGCCCAGCCGATCCCACCACGCCTCATCCACTTCCAGAGAAAGAACATCCCCCAGGTCACGACGCACGTGTTGGCGGCGTGCGAGAGCGGGTAGTTCGTGTAGCTGAGAAACATGGGGTTTGACGCCAGAATGAACGTGGCCATCACGGCGGGCCACGGCGACAGCCACAGGCGGAACAGCAGGAAGGCGCCGACCAGGGCCAGGCCGCCGGCGACGGGGCTGACGGCAAAGGCAGCCGTCTCGCCGCCCGGGCGCATGGCGGCCGCCATCAGGAACGGGTAGCCGGGCGTATACTTGGGCAGTACCTCGCCGCGCTCGTTCTCGACCCAGACATGGCTCTGGTGCCGGAACAGGTCCTCTTCCCGCTCGGCCACGGGACCGCTGCGTGCCATCCGCTCGGCCAGGATCAGGTAGCCGGCCGTGTCGGTCTCCTGGCAGGCAGGCACGAAGAAACGCGCCTGTACCAGACCGTAGGCCGTCAGCACGGCCGCCAGAAGGCCGACCGTCAGGACCTCGGTGATCGTGCGTTTGGTGTCCATCCGATGCCGGGGGCAGAGTATGGCGGCACGGTCAAAGGCCTGTCAAAGCGGAATGCGGAACGCGCGGGGCGCGCCCGGCTCCATCTCGATGAGAACGGCGTCTCCCGCCGTCTGCACGCCGGGCCCGGCGAGCCCGTCGGCGACGGACTTGGGAAGCCCCAGCCGAAGGGACGTCTTCTCCCACGAAGGATCGAACAACGCCAGCCGGCGCCCGGTCTCTTCGCGGCGGATCGCGAGCAAGCAGGGCCGGTCTGTCCGGAAGCCCTCCGTTTCTCCCGGCCGGAAGAACACCGCTCCGGTCAAAGGGCCGTACCGGACGAAGTGTGCGGCCTCGTCACGCCCCAGGACCAGCTCACGGCGCAGTCCGGTCACGAGCCGCGGCATGTCGCCCGGGTCAAGCCCGAGGAGATACACGCACGCGTACGCGGCGGAGTCCGGATTCTCTCCGTGATCGAAAAAGAGGGACACAAACCGTTCCGGGCCCGCCACGTGCGGGTTCCTTTCCCCCGGTGGCGGATATCCGAAATCCGAATAATCCGGTTCACGGGTCGCCACGACCGCGGAGATCGTGCCCCGGTCCGGGAAGAAGTAGCCCCGTCCGGCGACGTGCAGCCAGCATGGCGTGCGGAACGAGGTCGGACGCCCTTCGTTCAATCGGACCGGCGCGCCGTTGCGGAGGACGACCGGATCGGTTTCGACGCCGATCGGCACGGTGTGGATTATTGTCGCCGTCCCGCCGCGGCCGGCGATATGGCTGCCCAGAGAAATCACCATGCGCGGATCGAGCAGGAAGAAGAAACTCTTGCGCGCCCTCACCTCGCCGCTTCGCACTTCGATGCCCGCCACACCGTCCTGTCCGGCCAGTGTCACCCCGCCGGCCATGGGATTGCGGCACAGCCCCCAGGCCGGATGCCATACCCCCTGGTCCAGGGTTCGGATCTGGTCCGAGTCCAGGACGGACCCGTCGTCCCGTGTCACGCCGGTGAGCTGTCGCCAGTCTGTCGTATAGGTCAGATCCGGATTGCACTCGCGGTCGTTCTGCGCCAGGACGAGGTGACCGTCGCGCCCGTAGTACCACTTGTTGCCCGTTCGCTCGACCCGGTCCTTGTAGGTCCAGAAGAGAGGGGTCCTGGGCACGCTGGCCAGGACCAGGGCGCAGTAGTTGTGCGGGTCGGGCCGGAAGATCATGGTTTCGGCCAGCGGCCAGTACCGGCAGCCGAGGGGAGGCGGCGTCTCGCCGGCGACCCGCGCGCGCAATTCCGCTGCGCCCGGCACGTCCGTTCCGGCCAGTTGCCGCGCAAGGTAGAGCGAGAAGTTCGGACGCACGGGCGGACGCCAGAAGACCTGGTATGCCACGAACGAAATCCAGCCGACTTCCGTTTCCCGGAACACGTTCCAACGGCCGAGGTCCAGAAGGTAGCGAACAATCTCTCCGGTTGTCTCGGGATCCAACTGGAACCGGGTATCCCGGGCCAGCACCGCCCAGTCCACGACGGCCTGGTAGCCCCGGTACGTATACGGCAGGCAGACGCCCAGGAACTCCGGCCGGATGATCGACATCAACGGGGTGCCGTCTTCCGCCAGGAGGTGAGGAGCCACCCCCTTATCCATCACGTTCTTCGCCCGGAGGATCCGGTCCGGATCGCGCGTGATCACGCCGAGCCGAAACTGCAGGAACGCGTCTTTATCGCTCTTGGCAAGTCCGAACTTGGACAGATTGAGCCCGCCGTCTCCCACCAGGTACGCCAGGATCGACAGCAGGTATTCACGATCCTCTGTGGGGACCGCCTCGTGCACAAGGACCAGGATGTCGGTGACGGCGTCGGGGATGCCCCGGCCCCACGCCCACCACCCGCCCGGCTTGTCGCAGCCCGGGAAGACATGTTTGCGCGTATAGGCGAAACTCCGCCGGATGGCATCGAGCACGGCGGGGTCTTCATGGAACCGGCTGCCGGGGGAACGGTAGGCCAGCGCGAGTTGGCGCACGGGATTGAAATACCGGACCGGGAACAGTGCATCGTCCCGATTTGCCGGCTTCACTTCCCAGAACGCGCCGAATAGGTGCGAGTCCGGATCCGTGACCTGGCAGTCGAGCAGGGCTTGCACCTCCGCGTCGGGGTCAGGGATGCGCCGCATGCAGTCCGGCCCCGCGGGCGCCCGGTACCGGATCTCCGGGGGCACCGCAGCGCGCCGCGTGAACGCCAGGAGACGCCCTTCGATCAGGCTCCACTCGTCGTTCGGCGCAGCGGCCTCGTCTGCCCGTAGATGCGGATCCAATCCATTCATGAATGCGATGCCCGCCGTCAGGATGAGCAGCACCGTTGCGGATCTGGCGCTCGGGGTCGGCAAGGTCTTCAGTTCACGCTGTCCAGTGTTGTGTCACGGGTGTCGATGTCCGTGGAAGGACGGTCGGGACCGTTGCCGTACTTCCCGCCGAAGTCATGGATCAGCGTTTCTTCCGGCATCCGTCTGGCGACAAAGCTGCCGTGCCGTACGAT
>Ga0180432_10006295_pt1 | contig 15467 bp, 8 predicted proteins | sample SS_ome_10_FD_132414 | JGI IMG/M metagenome (GOLD analysis project Ga0180432, IMG submission 132414) | Hypersaline lake sediment archaeal communities from the Salton Sea, California, USA - SS_1_MS_2 metaG | ecosystem: Environmental > Aquatic > Non-marine Saline and Alkaline > Hypersaline >... | reverse complement strand
CCCCTACGGCCATGGCGATTGGCAGAAACGCACCGCCCTTCGCCTGGGATTGGAATCAAGCTTGCACGATCCCTGGCGTCCCAGGAAGCCCGTGAACCAGAAAAAGTAAGCCTGACCCCCTTTTCCTCCCCCTTTTCCTCCAAGACGATCCTTCACCTGGCTGACCTGTCGGAGACTGTCGAGGTCCAGGAGGCGCTGGTCCAGCCCATGCCTGTCCCCACCTAGCGCTCCGTCCTAGATAGGGGAGAAGGCGGTCGGTGGGATCGCCCGGCGGGACGCCTACGTAGGAATGAATCCCTCAAGCGGTGGGTTCTTCCCGCGAACGGAGTAGATCATCCCCAGGAACCAGTTGAGCACGTGCCAGAGCTGGGACTCCGGGTCGGTGAATCCGAAGAAGTCGGGCGGCTGTTCGTTGCGGGTGGGCATCGGGTCGATCACCAATGCCGCATGGCCGTCGTAGTACGCCGCCGTGCCGCGCTTGATCTTGGGGACGGGTGTTCCGTCGGGGTACTCAGGACACCCCGTGTCGACCTCGCTGCCGTGGTACTGGCCGACCAGACTGCCCAACGGGTAGAACATGCAGTCAGACGCCATCCACCCACCCGGCACGAAGACGGATGTTGGTGGCGAGAACCCAGCTGGACCTGCGGCGATATGCGTATCCCACTTCTCCTCGCCGAGGATCCACGCGGCGGACGGCGCGTAGACCGCGCTGATCTTGACGATCGGGCCACAAGCGCCGAAGTCGCTGCCCGAGTACCACGGCGAGCCCGGCTGTCCTTCGGCTTCATCCCAGAGGTAGTACTTCCGGCCGGCGATCGACCGGCAGTAGTTGAACGTGTCCTGCGATTTGCCCGTGATCCGCTGAAAATCGGGACACCGGTACATGTCGTCGAAGCGCGTGTAGCGGTACAGAGAACCGTTGCGGACACTGGCGTGGGGATCTGGCCAGTCCTCCTGAGCCAAGCCCCAGTAGTCCGGCATGTCCGGCATGATCCAGTCTTCCCACCTGGCCCAGAGCTCGATGCTGATGGGGTTGTCGTCCGGCCAGGTCCCGCCGCCGATGACGTTGTCGTGGTCTTCCCAGCCTCGTCCCATGAAGGGCGGGGTCTCCTCGTGGTCTTCTGCATACAGCAGGAGCGCCTTGCAGAGCTGAGAGATCCGCGAGGCGCACACCGTCGCGCGGGCCTGGGCGCGCGCCTTGCTCAACGACGGCAGGAGGATCGAGATCAACAGCGCGATGATGGCCACGACGACCAGCAGTTCGATCAGGGTGAACGCTGAACGCGGCCGGCGTGTCCGGCCGACGGGCCCTGCAATAACGTTGCTCTGATTGGCCATCTCGGTATCTCGCTTCAAGATCTGCCCCAACCTTACAACAGCCGCCGCTTCTCCGATGTGCCCTCCTGAACGCTACCAAATTATACGCAAGCGGTCCACCGAGTCCAGAGACTACGTGCGACGGCGGGCGTGGGCGGGGTCATTCAGTCCGAAGGGCCGGAGGCCCGACGGAACATAGCCCAGGGCGAGCGACCCGAGCCCTGGGAAACGTAGCGCGCAGATCGCAAGCCCCCGGACGGGGGCGGCGGAGCGCTTCGGCGTCGGCCCGGTCCGCCGTGGCATTTCCGTCGCCCCCCATCCGGGGGCTACGTTTGCTGCGCCAGAAGTCCCAGGGCTCGCGTCGCTCGCCCTGGGCTACCGTCCGCCGCCCCCGTTGGGGGCTTGCGCCTACTCGTGTGGCGGTCAGACTTCGGATTCGTATGGGGGTAGGCCCGACCCATGACGAAACAAGCCGGCGCGGAACCTTCGTTCCACACCGGCTTGTCGTTTGGATCTTTACCGACCCCGCGGGCCAGACGCGAGACGATCCGTCCGTCCCGACAGGGCCTGGCGGCAGTGACGACGCGCTACTTGAGGCGTCGGATCATCACGGCCACGGCCAGCGCCAGGAGCGTCATGGCGATGAACGGTGGCAGGTTGCTGCCGCATTTGAACTTCGCTTCAACGTGCTTGTCTCCATTCATCGTCAGCGTGAGCACGGCGTTGCTGTCGATGGTGGCGAGGCCCGTGTCGGGATAATCGTTGGGATCGTCCCAGATCCGCCACTCCTTGAGGATCTTGCCGTCGATGGGCGTCGCCGTCAGGACGATCTCCTGGCCGTCGGCGAACTTCGGCCAGATCCGTGGCCAGTCGGGATCGACCTCGACCGTCCCCCAGTCCACCTTGTCGGTCGTCACCGTCAGCGTTCGAGCGACGCCGCCCACGCCCTCTAACGTCACCGTTCCCTTGATGAACAGCAGGTCGCCCGGGTTTCCGATCTCCATGCCCCACTCCAGGTGGGCGTCGGCGCCGTTGTTGCCGATCTTGATCTGCCACGGTGCGAACGGATCGGACCAGTCGATGTCCGCGTCGATGTCCCAGTCGACGCCGTTGGTCGTCGCCCGGAACGACCAGAAGAACAGGATCTCGGAGTTGAGGATCCCTTGCCCGTTGACCAGCGTGCACGTCCGGGCGTAGTTCGGGTCGTTGGGGTCGTTGTAGTTCGGGTCGTTGGGGTCGCCCTCGTCGTTGGGATCGGGCGCGTCACTGGCGTCCTCGGCGTCGTTGGGATCCGGCCACATGTTGGGGTCCAGGTTCCAGTCGTTGGGGTCCTGATACCACAGGTCGAAGTCATAGGCCTGGAAGTTCCCGGCGTCGATGTAGGCCTCGATCACCCCCGGGTAGAAGATAAACGCCAAGTCGCTGCTGCTGATGGCGCCCATTGTGCCCAGGACGCAAGTTCCGCTGTTCGGGTCATCCATGTAGATCGTCATGTAGCCGGCCAGGTTGGCATCGCCGATGATGCTCCCAAGCTGCAACACGACATTCGAGTTGGCGTCGTCCAAAACATAGATGTACTCTGTTCCCGGCTCCTGAACGGCCCAGCCAAGCGTCGTCGTGCCCAGCAGGATAACACCGGCCAAGGCCAGCACTCCTCCCGTCCGTCTCGTTAACATCATCCTACGCTCCTTTCATGTTTGTCTTGGCAGCCCTAAGCCTATGCAAGGGCCTCCCACACAACCGCACTCCCCCTTCGTCCGGGTGGACCGACCATCCCGAGCGCAACCTACTAGGAATCCTGCAGCCATCCTTAGTCTCGATCCCCTACCTCCTTTCCCCCGCACGCGTCCTTGTCGTTTATGCTCATCCCCCCGCCATACCTTCGCCGCTTCCTTAGCTCCTCACTTCGGCGCGCCCCTCCCCCTCACCGAGAAGATGTGATGGCATAGGTACCTGATGATCTCGTTGAGCGAGCCATAGATGTCGCTTTCGCTCCTTTCTCGTACGCCCGCCCACCACTGTCGTTGAATCGCGGCGTGCCCGTCGTAGTAGCACACTGAGCCCTGCTTCACGACGAAGCTATCGCGCTTGAACGGGTCTGCCAGCGGGTCGGGGAAGTACTCGTTCTGCTTGGGCGAACCGTGATACCGCCCAAGTTCGTCCCCCAACGGGTAGTGTATGCAGTCATTGGCCATCCACCCCCCCGGCACAAATGCCTCGGCGGGCGGCGAGTGCTCCTCGTAGGGGGCCCCGATGTGGCGTTCCCACCACTCGTCGAACATCATGATTGCTTCCGCCGGCGCGTAGGCCTGGCTGATCTTCATGATCGGCCCCGGTGCCCCGAAGAAGCTTCCGCCCCACCACTCCGGCTCGGGGTCGTCTCGAAGAAACATGCAGATATCCCCGCCGATGATCCACCTGCGTCCGAGGACGGTTCGTGCGTAGTTGAAGCTGCTCTGCGACTTGCCCGCGATTCGTTCGAAGTCCGGACACCGGTACAGGTTCTCGAACCGGGTGTACTTAAACAGCATGCCCGTCTTGGGGCCCACCCCGGCGGCGTCCCAGTCCTCTTCGTCGAGCGTCCCGTTCCACAACTCCTCGGGGTGTTGGCTTAGCCAGGTCTCGAGCGTAGCCCACTCCCATTCGCTCCTGGTTGGGAGGTCGCCCGGAGCCTCGGAACTGACCAAGTCCTTCGACGGCTCATCATCGTTACGGACATCCTCCCAGCCGAGCCCCATGAACGGCGGCGTCTCGTCGTAGTCGTCTGCGTACAGCAGGATTGCCTTGGTGATCTGCGCAATCCGCGTACCGCAGACCGTGGCGCGGGCCTGGGCGCGCGCCCTGCCCAGTGACGGCAGGAGAATGGAGATCAACAGTGCGATAATGGCCACGACGACCAACAGCTCGATCAGCGTGAACGCCGCACGCGGCCGACAGGTCCGGCGAACCCTCCCCGTCGAGGCGTTGCTCCGCTTAGACATCTGACGCTCTCCTGTCAAGATCTGCCCCAACCGCCGCCATCCTCTCAGCCCGACGCGAAGTCTCGCGCGGCCGGAGATGTGAAAGCTAGACTGGACCGAGGACCTCAGCCCCCGGCATCCGAGCACGTCCCTGACATGTACTACCGACGCGCACGCCCGATACCACTCCCCAGGACCGGCGCGCGCCATCACTTCCTCCGTACACTACGCTCCACCGTACCTCATTATATCCAGGCCTCCCAGCGAGTCCATGGCACACATGTGCCATTTCACCTTGGGCCAGAAGGATACATAAGAGTGTGACACTATGAAACTTACGCTTCCGCCGCCCCTCGCGTGTTGGTGGGGGGTGAGGGTGTGGGGCAGTTCTGTCACGGAGGGGTGGGTGCTCCGTCGCGCGGGCTCGCTGCAGTCTCCGCGTCCCGAACGGACGACTGAGAGTAGCCCAGGACCTCCATGCCCCGTGAGGGGCCAAGGACCGTAGCCGCGGGTGGCGCCCGCCGAAGGCGGGCCAAAACCCGTGGTTGCGAGTGCCCAGAACCGCTCAGTCCCGACAGGGGCGTCGGAGGGTCGTGTTGCCTCGTTCCACAGACGTCGTTCGTCGCAGACGATTCGACATGCGATCGATCGGTCCATGACCTCCTCCGCCCGCTTCGGGGCGGGTGGTTTGTTGTGCGTTCTGGCAACCACGGGTTCCGCTCACCTGCGGCGAGCCCCACCCGCGGCTACGGTCCTGTGCCCCGTTGGGGCAGCACGTGTCTTGGGATGGCCTGGCAAGAGATGCGCAAGGGGTGCTCGGTGCGGTTACAACCCAAAGATCGCATGCACCCGCAAGTGCCCGGGGGCCCCGCGGAGTGACAGGACACACTCGCGCCCACCGGGAGGTGCCAACGCAGAGCTTCGGCCGCACTTCCTTCCGACCGCCGCGCTCTATCGCCGAGATGCCTCGTTCCGAGATCGTCGGCGCCGGGTGCGCGAGACCTTCACCGTGATCAACGTCGCGCAGACGCCCCCGACCATTGCTCCCAGCAGGGGGTTTCCGCTTGCACAGGCGAAGGCCGCCCCGACCTCCCGGTCGTATTCGATGAGCAGGTGGAGGGGGTTGTTGCTGTCCTGACGCGCGTAGTTGGCGTCGCCGGGGTACCTTGGGTCGTAGATCACCCACGCGGCGAACCGTTTGCCGTCGCTGGGGATGCCCGTCAGCGTCACGACGGTTCCTTCCGGATAGCGTTCCAGGTTCGGGTCGATCTCAATCGAGCCCCACGTGCCATGGCCTTGGCCCTCGTTCCACGTGGTCAGCGTGTAGGTGTCGGGCTGGTCGGCCGTCACGGCGTACCTCAGGCAGTCGAACGTCGTGTCGTAGTAGGCAATCGCCGGCAGGCCGTTGGGATCGATCGCGTGCGAGTGGTATTCCCCCTTGTCGGCGTGCCCAAAGACCTTCCTGGCGTCGACCTCCCGAACCTGCCAGACCCCGTCACATGGGAATTTCGGGTCCACCGGGTCGTTGGGGTCGTTCGGGTCGAGCCACATGTACAGCAGCGGCCAGATCGCGTCTCCCCCGTCCTCCACCCAGGCCCGAAAGCTGATCCCCGGATTGCTGTCGAAGCGATATGCGAGTATCGCTTCGCGTTCGGTCGGGAGCATGCCAGTAGGGATTGAGTAGGCCACGCCGTAGTCCCACCACTCCCCGGGATCCTTCCACGCGTACCAGATCCTCGAGAGGGGGTCCATATGCGTTGGGAAGAAGGCAATCCCCGGAACCCCGTTGGCATCGAAGGCAAGCGAAGTCGGTGTTCCCCAGTATCCAGGACCCCACTTACACGGATCGGCCACCTCCTCGAAAGGCCAATCCGAGCAGGGGTCAAGGGGGACCCACGGCTCGTGCCACGCATAGGACACCCATTGTTCGTCTTCGTCGTCGCTGAGGTGGATGTAGGAGCATGAGGGCCAACCATTCCCGTCAATGGCTAGAGATGCGTAGGGGCCGTTGATCCCCCAGCCTGCCTCCATTGTCACGACCCCCAGCGACCAGAGTCCTCCGGGGTCACCAGGAACATCGGGCGCGGCGCAGAGAGTAGCGGTCAGCAGCAACGCAAACACATCGAAGACAACCCAAGCCCTGCCCTGGGCGAAACATAATCTCACGCGCTCCATGGAGGTCGCGGCCAGAAGACCCCAGCCGATGGGCTCCAGGAGTTCCTGATTGAGTCGCTTGTAATGCCATCCCGCAGCATCCTGCCACCTGAAATACCACTCGCAACCCCCGAAAGTCAGCTGTCCCATCGGATGTGCGATGGCGGGATACCCGTTCGACTGGAACGCGAGCGAGAGGCCGCCAAGGCCATGGAGGTCGTTTTCAGGGATATTGGGGTCCACTACGACGACGCTCTTGTGCCACACGCCGTCGGGGTGGTTGGGGTCGTTCGAATCAAACCTGGCCAGCATCAGGCTATTGGCATCGAGGTAGGCAATGGCGGGGTCTCCGTTCGGGTCGAACGCCAATGAGCACCACTCCCCGACCCCCGGGACACCGGCGTCGACGACTGTCCGGTGCCAATAGGGGGGATCCGCTTGAGCGGGCCCAGTCAGCGCGAGCACGGCAACAACACACAGAACCAGACTGGGGACGTTCGTCGGCTTCATCACTCATGCCTCCTTTGTCGATTGGGCGTTATCGGACCTCGCTCTTCGCGTCGGCACAGGCCATTTTGATTATTCGTGACCCGGGAATGTTGGCACCAGTCAACTTATGTCGGGCCATGAGGCCCCAAGGTGTATTTCTCAGGGGAGCTGATGGAATTGTACGTCCCGTTGGTCACCCTCGACAAGGGGCGCCGCCAGAATATCTGGCGATGGGTGCTGACAGTGCAGGCTTCAGGCGTCAGGCCACGGGGCTGGCGCGACGAATCAGAAGCGAACCCCTGCCCCCTGAAGCCTGAGGTCTGAGGCCTGAAGCCTAGCATCTACGGCGACCCGCGACTTCACGGTTGACCGACCGCTACGCTTCCGCCAGCCCCTCCCGGATGGCGAACCGGGCCAGTTCGACGCGGTCGTGGATGTCGAGCTTGTGCATCAGGCTGTAGGTGTGTCGGTTGACGGTGTTGACGCTCAGGTGCATGGTCAGGGCGATTTCCTGCTTGGGCATGCCCCGGGCCAGGTAGCGGAGGACCTCCATCTCCCGGGCGGTCAGCGTGGACGCACGGGTGTGTCGCTCGGCGGCCAGCCGGGGCCCCTCCAGGTCGGCCACGATGCGGGACGCCACCTCCGGGGAGTAGTAGGCCGCTCCCGATGCCACCGTCCGCACCGCCTTGATCAGCGAGCTGGGCGGCTCGCTCTTGGTGACGTAACCGGACGCCCCCACCGAAAGCGCTTGCTCGATGTACTGGTCGTGGAAAAAGGCGCTCAGGAAGATGATCCGCGTATCGGGACACCGCGCCCCGATCGTCCGGGCGGCGTCGAAGCAGAGCAGGCCGGGCATGTCGATGTCCATCAGCAGGATGTCCGGACTGAGCTGGATGGCCTGCGCAACGGCCTCCTCGGCGTTGCTCACGCTCGCCAGGACCTTCATGTCCGGCTCCGATCCGAGACACGCCTCGAGCATCACGCGGAACATCGCGTGGTCGTCCGCCAGCAGAATGGCGATCGGCTTGGGCATCATCGGCCCTCCTGCCCGGCTCTGACATCGAGGACCTGGCGAACGAGTCTGCAGAGCTCGGGCATGGTGAAGGGCCTGTAGAGCTGCACGGTCCGGTCGCCAAGACGGGTCCCCGAGGCCGCGTCGGCGCCGGCCGAGATGATGATGACGGGGATCCGGCCCGCTTCGGCTCGGAGGCGGTCGAGGCCGTCCTGGCCTCTTTGCACGGGCAGGTCTTGATCCAGAATGAGCAGCCCGACGTCGTCCCGGTGTTCCTCGTAGCGGGCGATGGCCGAGCTGCCGTCGCCGGCCTGGACGACCTCGTACCCGCAGGCCCGGAGCGCAGAGACCATGATCTCGCGGAGCAGCCGGTGTCCCTCGGCCAGCAAGATCACACCGGTCGGTTCTGGAGCCGCCGCGGGCATTGCCTCAGGAGACGCCACCTTCGCCCCCGGTTCGATGCACGGCAGGAGGATCGCGAACGTGGATCCCTTGCCCACTTCGGATCGGACGCCCACTCGGCCGCCGTGGTCTTCGACGATGCCGTGCACGATCGACAGGCCCAACCCGGCGCCCTGCCCCCGCTGCTTGGTCGTGAAGAACGGTTCGAAGACGCGCGATCTGACCTCGGGCGACATCCCCACACCGGTGTCGCTGACCTCGATCCGTGCCCAGCCCGGCGCCGGGTCCGCGCCGCCCGGCAGGTCGATCGCGTCGTCTGGGTTCGCTTGGCAGACCGAGACGTGCAATCTCCCGCCGTTGGGCATGGCGTCGCGGGCGTTGATGAGGAGGTTGAGGATGACCTGCTGTAGCTGCGTGCTGTCGGCCCGGACCCACAGCGGCGCTTCGCAGGACGCGTCCACCTCCGATGCGATCGAGGCCGGGAGCATGCGACGCAGCAGCCGGGTCGAATCCTCGACGAGGGCGGAGAGGTTGACCGATTCTCTGGCGGTGGGCACGCTGCGACTGAACGTGAGCAGGGACTTGGCGACGTCCATCGCCTGCAGGCCGGCCTGCTCGATGGCGTCCAGCACCTCGGCGATCGCGCTGTCCGCGGGCGTCAGCCGCTTGGCTCGGTCCGCGTGCCCCAAGACAACGGCCAGCAGATTGCTGAAGTCATGCGCGATGCCCGCAGAGAGTTGGCCCACCGCCTCCATCTTCTGGGCCTGGTGAAGCTGCTCCTGAAGCTCCGCCCGCTCGGCCTCCGCGCGTTTGCGTTCGCTGATGTCGCGCGTGATCCCCAGCAGCCCGACGGGGCAGCCGTCCGAATCGCGAAGCAGGCTTGTCTTGACCTCCGTCCAGACCGTGCCCCCGTCCTTGCGGGTCACCTCGAGCTCCAGCGTCCACGACTGGAGGGGGTCCACCTCCTCGGACAGCCTGTCGCGGGGGGGCAGTTCCTCGAAGGTCGCGATGGCACGCTTGTACGACGCGGGCACGAGCATCTCGTCCAGCGTCTGCGCCATTGCCTCCCGGACGCTGTGCCCTCGCAGGCGGGTGGTCGACGGGCTGATGTAAGTGAACCGCAGGTCCAGGTCCGTCGTCCAGATGACGTCCGTCACGTTCTCGGCGAGCAGCCGGTAGCGACGCTCGCTCTCCCGCAGCGCCTCCTCCGTCCGTCGGTGCTCGGCGATCTCGCGCTGGAGCTGTCTGTTGGCCGCCGTCAGCTCGGCCGTTCGCTCCTGAACCCGCATCTCCAGCTCGTCGCGGGCCCGTCGCAGCGCCTCCTCCGCCCGCTTGCGCTCCGTGATGTCACGAAGGATCCCCTGGACGCTGACGGGGCGTCCCGCCTCGCTGATCAGACAACTGCTGACCTCGACCCAGACGTGCGAGCCGTCCTTGGCCAGCGTCAGCAGCTCATACGGTTCGGTATACGTGATGCCGTGCAGTTTCTTGCCGAGGTTCTCCATGGCGATGGGAACGTACTCGGGCGCGACCATGTCGCTGATGTCCAGCCGAACGAACTCGTCCATGGGGTAGCCGTACGTCCGGACGGTCGCCGGGTTGGCCGACGTGAAGTTGCCCTCCAGGTCGTGCGTGTAGATCATGTCGTTGGCGTTTTCGAAGATCCGCCTGTACTTGACCTCGCTCTCCCTCAGCGACCGCTCGGTCCGCTCATGTTCGGCCTCAGCGGACTCCAGTTCGCGCAACCGTGCACGGAGCGTCTCGAGCTCGGCGATCAGTTCTGCCTTCGTCTTGCCGGCATCATTCATGGCTCGGCCCTCCCCAACTCCAGTATCGCACGACCGGCGGATTTGGGGAAGTGACGGGCTGTACGGGGGGCTGCGTGGCGACATCCAAATGACCGTGCGTGGGTCGGCACCGTCGTGGCACGGGCGTCTCGCCCGTGATCCATGGGCAAGATGCCCATGCTACGGGGTCGTCGTAGACCTGGCGCCTGATCTCGAACGGTCACTTAGACGATCACGCCCTGTGAGCGGAGCGTGCTCTGCAAGGCTTCCGTCTTGACCTGCCGCGTTGTCTGTTTGCCCTTGACGGCGAGCGCGGCGGCGGTGCCGACGGCTTGTCCGGTGGCGATGCCCGTGCCCATGACGCGCGTGGCGCTGTAGGCCTCGTGCGTCGCGCCGAGCATCCGGCCGGCCAGCAACAGGTTGTCGAGGCCGACGGCAACGAGCGCCCGGTAGGGGATATCGAAGTACGTGTTCTTCTTCGGTCGGTGTTCGTCGAGGTCCCAGCCGATCGTCCCCGGCGTGACTGAATGCAGGTCGAGGTAGAACGCCCCGCGCGCGACGACGTCGTCGAAGCGGACCTCGTGACGGACATCGTCGGCGACGATCGTGTAGTCGGCCTTGATGCGCCGGCCCTCCCGCGGCCAGATCTGTTCGCCGATCGAGCCGAGGTACGCGTCCGACATCGCCTTGGTGTTGGCCTTGAGGTAACGGAAGATCTCCCAGCCGATCGCCCGGCCCCGACGTTCCATGCGCGAATAAGCCACCGGGTCGGCAAAGTCGCCCCATTGGCGGGCGATCGAGCACCACAGCTCCGCCCGGTGCTTGCCCTCCGCGTAGCGCCGACCGATCACGGCAGGTCGGATGTCCTTGGGGATCTTGCCGTCCTGCCAGGCCTGCCGGAGCAGCTTGTTGAGATTCTCGCCCGTGTTCGGCTTGACGTCCGCGACCATGTAGCTCAGCGTGGCCGGCTGCATCTTGCCGTCAGCGTCTCTGCCGACTTGGAACGCCGCCCCCGCCGCCGCGCTGAGATCCCCATCGCCCGACCCGTCGACGAACATCTTGCCGGTCACCTCGATCCGCACGGTTCGGTAGATCAGCTCGACCGACGTGATCCGCTGCCCCGTCCTCTTGGCGGCATGGAAGTGCGTCCCGTAGAGCACGTCCACGCCGTAGTCCTCGAGGATCTGATCGAAGATGATCTTGGCCGGTTCGTGGTCCCAGTGCGGACCGAGCGCGGCCCCGTGCTTGACCAGTCTTTGGTGATACTCGCAGGCCAGGCCCTGGACGATCCAGTGCTTGGGGTCGTGGAACTCGGCGGCGTGGATGCGGCGATGATCGACCAGCCCGGCGATGTGGGTCACCATCCCGGCCGTGAACGCTCCGCCGCCGTAAGGGTACCGCTCGACGAGCAGCGTCTTGGCGCCGTTCTTCGCGGCCGCCAGCGCCGCCGTCATCCCCGCCATGCCGCCCCCGACCACCACGACGTCGTAGTTCATCTTCATCGTCGGATCCTTCTGTACGCGATCTGATCGCTCAGATGCGACCGCGTCGGCGGTGCGCGTCAGATGTAGTGATCCTGCTCCAAGCGCCGCCGCTCCCGCGACGCCGCCCACGAACTCCCGCCGGCTCAATCCGTGATTTGCCATGGTCGTGTTCCTCGCGATCGAACGTCCTAAGGGCCGATCCGCCAGATCGTCCCGGAGGCGGCGTCGGCAGACTTCCAGGGGGCGTGGTTGGCCAAGCCTACATAGCATACCCCGTTGGCGATCTCCATCGAATTCGGCAGGGCCGGCACGGTGAAGCTCGCCAGGCGCGTCCAGGATCGCAGATCGCCCGACGCGTGGATCTCACCGCCGAAGGCATTCGGCTTGTCGGTGCGCTTCTGCCCGGTAAGCACGTAGCACATGCCGCCACGGACAACGATATCGCGGGCGTGCGCGTTTGAAAAGTGCTCAATGATGACGGCGCCTCGCTCGAGATCCGCCAGGTAGAGCAGGGGGCGAGCAGGCTCCCGCTCGAAGCGCCAGGTTGTGTAGACGGCGCCCCTTCTGAACCGATCGAGACGATGGATCCAGCACCCGCGAGGGATCTTGTGGCCTGGCAGGGGGGGCACGAGGAGTCGCTCGAGTCGGCCGTTCGTATACGTGTAGAACCCCACCCGATCATACTGAGGCGAGATCAGCAGGACGTCCTTCACGGGCACGAGCAGGCGGAGCCGCCCATTCTCGAGCACCCGGCCGCAACGCTGCCATGTCTTGCCGCCGTCCCCCGACTCAAACAGGGCGGCGCCTGCTTGGGTGTAGGCCGTAACGTAGAGCTTGCCCTCGTGTGCCGCCGCGTCAAACACATGAATCCCCTTGGGGACCGTGTGGTGCTTCGTCCACTTCCTCCCGGCTTCTGCATACAGATTGCCGAACGTCGAGTTGGCCGGTTCCTCGATCGTTGAATCGACCCCGGGCACGAGAAGCTCACCTGCGTAGTCGCGGAAGATGTTGACCGATTCATCATCGACCGTGAACTCCTTGGCGAAGGTCGCTTGATCGCCGTTCTGGGCGGGATCGAACGACCAGAGGTCGATGGGGCCCCGGTTCCTGTTCCCATCGCCGACGCCGACGTAGATGCGACCGTCGTAGAGATGCAGGTCGTGGACGCTGCGGGCCTGGCAGTCGGGCATGTCGTCTTCGGGGAATTGTCGCCGGGCCGGGTCGCGGATCTTCACGGCTCGGGTCAGCAGCTTCGGTGCGTCCTTCACCGTTGTCTTCAGCACAACGTCCCGACTTGGCATCACCACGAAGGGCTCGCGGCTTGGGGCCCCGTACCGCGCGATGGAGCGACGCCGGCCATCGGGGCCCACCACGGCCAGCCGTATTTCATACTGGCCCACGCCGACGTCCTTGGGCGGGATCTTCAGTGAGAGTTGTACTGGCCTGAACGGGACATCGGTGTGCCACACGACGGCATCGGTGCCCCACCGAACCAACTCGGTCCTGAGGCCGTATGCCGAGACGTCTCGGGCGGACGCGGCGGCCCGTTCGGCCTGCTCAGACAACTCGAACCACGCTGACGCACCGGGATTCACGGAGACCTCCACGCCGACCGGGTCCTCGCCAAGCGCAAAGTGTGTGCCCAGGTTCATCTCCGTCCAACGCGTGGCCAGCTCCTCCAGGATGTCGGTGGAGGTCGGCCAGGGCCGGACGAGACTGGCAACGAACCGACCTGACTCGACGCGCGCATAGTAGCGCCTTTGTGGGCAGGTCGCTGCCAGCGCCGGCACGCCGACCTCGAGGGTATATCGACCTGGGGCGAGCTTCTCGATTCGCCTCGCGCGCCGATGAATCGCCAGGCCAAGGGCCGGATAGGCGTCCGTGTGAAGCGTCTCGGCGTCCAAGATCACTGGCTTGGTAGCCAGACCGGCATCGGCCGGACGATCGAAGTCAGTCGCGCCGAACCGACAGCTCAGCTCGAGACGCGTATCGCATGGGGGCGAATCGAGCGTCGTGACAACGGCCGCCTCGAGCCATTGGGGATCCCATCTGGGCACCACGCATGCACCGATCACGCCGACATAGGGTCGAGGCCAGTTACTCTTGAAGGTCGGGTCCGCCCGGCCGAAGTTGGATGGGCAGCCGGTGTTGCTGGGTCGGAGCCACGAGTAAGTCTGCCCGAATCCCGGCTTGGACTCTACTTCAACCGAATCCGAATCACGGACGAAGATCTGAAACCCAATCGGACGGGCAAACCGTTCCCGCCGCAGGCCCTTCATCAGGCACCCGTACGGCAGGCGCAGCTCCATCTCGTATCCCCCGTCGATGAGCCTGCCGGCCAGGACAATACGCCCCATCTCGCGGTGTTGATACTTGTACAGCCGCCATCGCAACCGTTTGCTGTCGCCTGGCGGCGCCGCGATGAGAAAGTCGTAAGCGCCTTCCGAGTAGGTGGGATCGCCAAGCTTGGACCCGTCGCCGGCCGCTGGACGCACGTCGAGCAAGAGCACAACGTGATCGCCCTTGGCCAGGTCGCTCCGTGCATGGAAAGCGTTGACGACGACCTCGTCCGCGACGCGCACACCCACGTAGAGCGCTTCGTCATCGCAAAGCAGCTTGACCAAGGCCGCGTCGGGGCGGCCTGTTCGCAGCTGGCATTCGCTGTGGTGGATCACCTGGTGAAGCACGATCGATCCGTCGCGCAAGTCCCCCCAATCCGACAGGTCCCCATCGGCGCGGATCCGTCCGGACGGAATCTCCCCCAGCGGCATCAGCCCAACGTGCGCCGGTCTGGCGATCATGCCATGCGATGATTGGCTCGGATGACAACCGGCAAGCATCACAAGGGCCGCGCTCAGCAGAGGCCCGGCGATGCCCAGCCGAACGACTCCAGAACAGTCCATGGCCCGCCTCCTACCCAAAGAAGCCGTACCCAAGGTGAGGGCAGCTACCCGTTTCTCGATCTTTCCCCAACGATGCCCGCGCTGCTCCTCGTCTTCCTCGGTAGTGTCCTGTTCGCTCTTCCTATTGCCGGGTACTCCCCGTTTGCCGGTCCTGTACGAATCAACCAACGCAACTGGAGGCTCAAGCGAAGTGAAGATGGCGTATCTCACTGTCCATCGCACGCGTTCGCTCATCATCGTATCGGGGTGCGGGAGATCCACAAGGGTGCCCGGCCGGTCTGCCGTGCGCATGAAAAACGGACCGCCCGTTGAAGCGGTCCGTTGGTGTATCAAAGAAAACAGTCGATCGCCGGGCGGGCCCTTTCGGGCGTCGCGCGACCAGAATCGGTCCGAGAATGGACTGACGGTTTGCCCCGCGCCCGCGATGGGGCGACGAGGTCTAGGTCATCCCCTAGAAAGGAGGTGATCCAGCCGCAGGTTCCCCTACGGCTACCTTGTTACGACTTAGTCCCAGTCACCAGGCTCACCGTCGGCCGTCGCCTCCCCGAAGGGTTGGCAAGCGGACTTCGGGTGCTCCCAGCTTCCATGACTTGACGGGCGGTGTGTACAAGGCTCAGGAACACATTCACCGCGCCATGGCTGATGCGCGATTACTAGCGATTCCGACTTCATGGAGTCGAATTTCAGACTCCAATCCGAACTGAGAGGCGCTTTTTGCGATTTGCTCCGCCTCGCGGCATCGCGTCGCTCTGTTCGCCCCATTGTAGCACGTGTGCCGCCCCGGGCTTAAGGGCCATGAGGACTTGACGTCATCCCCACCTTCCTCCGGTTTGACACCGGCAGTCTCGCTAGAGTCCCCGGCATGACCCGCTGGCAACTAGCGACAAGGGTTTCGCTCGTTACGGGACTTAACCCAACATCTCACGACACGAGCTGACGACAGCCATGCAGCACCT
>Ga0180432_10006294_pt1 | contig 15467 bp, 11 predicted proteins | sample SS_ome_10_FD_132414 | JGI IMG/M metagenome (GOLD analysis project Ga0180432, IMG submission 132414) | Hypersaline lake sediment archaeal communities from the Salton Sea, California, USA - SS_1_MS_2 metaG | ecosystem: Environmental > Aquatic > Non-marine Saline and Alkaline > Hypersaline >... | reverse complement strand
CCCTCCCAGGCATAAGTATTATGCACAGAAAAGGGAATCATCAACCACTCCCTTAAAGTAAATGATTCCACATATCCTACAGCAAGACTGTAATTTAATTCATCAAGATCTTTATAGTTTTTCTGAAATCAATAATTTGCAGCAAATGTAAATTACGTCTAATATATTTATTAGCTTTTAATTCTTTTTAAAAATGACAATATGGTAATCTGCAGAAAAGATATGCATAGAAAAATAAGGCGCATCTCGGATAAGACCCGTTTTGCTGTTCTGGCTACTGACAGTAATGGATGCCCCTATGCAAACCTGGTAGGCTTTTTGATGAGCCGTGATTTAAAGAATCTTTACTTTTTTACATCAAAAAAGACAAGAAAATATAAAAATATTATAAGTAACCCTGATGTATGCCTTCTTATAGATACCAGGGATAGATTTACTGATAAGACTTTTTTAATAACTGCCATCACTGTAATAGGAAGGGCAGAAATAATAGAGAAGGTACCCGGGTCAATAATAGATAAATATTTAGAAAAAAATGTAGAACTTAAAGACTTTACAGAATCATCTTTTAATGTACTGGTAAAAGTAAATATTACTAAATATATTTTAGTCGATAGGTTTCAAGAAGTAATCGAAATGGAAGTCTCCTGATGGTTTTTTGCATAAACCTTTCTGATATTTCAGGTAAAGATAAAGATCTTTGCGGCCCAAAAGCTTTTACCCTGTCAATATTAGCCCGCAATGGGTTGATGGTACCATCGAACCCTTCAGGTGGACTATAGACAGGGATTCAAAAAAGGTTTTGTCTCTTGAAAAACCTGCTAAGGCCAATATGATAAAAGACCCTTCGAGTAATGAGATTGTAGAATTAGAAGAATATAGAGTGTCTTTAAGTACCAAAGAAGCAACCGGTCTTTTTGAAAAAGCAATGGAAATAGAAAAAGTTTTGGGAATACCCGAAGATATCGAGTGGACAAAAAGGTTTGCCCAAAAATGAAAAATACTAGGGTACCAGAAAATCAATCTTGCCTGGCGCTATCTTAAATGTTGCCGGAAGTTTGCATATATACTCACCATCGGCAAATACACTGAAGTCATATTCGCTGTCCAGTGTCAACTGGTCAGTCCTGAATATCTCAACATTAGGGTCATCGACATGCTTTCCTTCATATACTTTAGGGAATACCTGTATGAAATGAAGCTTGCTCATCTTTTTTATTATGCATACATCGAAAACGCCGCTCTCAGGACTGGCTTCAGGGGCTATCTTCATGCCGCCTCCATAGCTGGGCATATTAGCTGCTGTTACCATCATACCGTAAAGATCCTGTACCTGTCCGTTATAGGAGAAGGTAAACTTCTTGGACCTGAAAGTGATAAGCGTCTTATAGACTGAATATGTATATTTTGAGGGACCCTTAATGGGAAATCTTGTATTATTGGCCAAATCATTTACCTGGGAATCAAAACCTGATCCAGCTATGCAAAGATAGTAATATTTATCATTTATCACACCCAGATCCAGCTTTTTTGACTTACCTGCTGCAATGACATTACAGCTTTCCCCTACTTCCAGGGGAATACCCAGATTCAATGCTATATCATTTCCAGACCCCATTGGTATCAGGCCAACTTTCTTATCGGTATCTGCCAGCTCATTTACCAGGTAGTGGGCAGTTCCGTCACCACCGATACCTACAAAATTTGTATAATCGGTAGGTATATGTGCCCTGATTGTCTCTATCATATCATCCAGGCTTTTGGTTATATGTATCTTATACCGAAGCCCTGCACCAGAAAAGCACGATTCAATTGTTTGCCTTGCCTCCAGGGCTCTGCCTCCGGCTGAAGATGGATTTATAAATACTATAGTCTTCACAGGTCCTCCATAGCCTATTATTCATATTATATAAGACTTAAAAAACAGTTTAAGGTTTTATAATCCAATAATCCATACATCCTATTGCTTGAACTATTTATTGCTGATATTATAATCCTAGTTTCGGTTTATAAGAAGATTTCCGGAGGAAAAACTATGAGGATATTCAACAAGATCATTATGATCATATTACTTATCTGCCTGGCAGTTTTTTGCCTGGCCGCCATCGTAAATGCATTTGCCGGATATATCAGCTGGACAGATGCAGCCATAAGTGTATTTGAACCGTTAGACCAGGCAAACCCCTATATTGTCACCCTGGCACTTCTTTTTATCTTTATCGTGTGCATATTCCTGCTTGTCCTGGAATTCTACAGGAGGAGGGTAAGGGCAGCCAGCATTTCCAGCTCCAAGACCGGTTTTGCCATGATAACTCTTGATACCATAGCAGAACAGATAAAGACTTCAGTTTTAAAGCTGGAAGGCCTTGAAAGCGTCAAAGTAAAAATAGTCCCAAAGGCAGGCGGCATAATAATAAACATGCTGGCAAAGCTGGATGAGGAACAGGACATACCTGCCAAGATGCAGGAAGTGGTGAAGCAGGCTGCAGAAGTATCATCTGAAAAACTGGGTATCAAGGTCTTAAAAAACAATTTGACCATAGTAGGGCTCACCCCGGCAAAACCAATGGGGTCCGGAAAAGGGAAACCTGAAGTCAAAGAGCCGGAGATACAGGAGGATTTTGAGGAAATCCAGGAAGAAAAACCAAGAGAAGTGCAGACATCGGAAGATTCGGGTGATTAGCAATTATTTTCCCTTGACTTATCCTTTAAAAAATATAAATTGTTTTTAATGTTTTTGATAAAAGGCGGGCTTAGTATATTGGTAGTACATGAGCTTCCCAAGCTCAAGAGGCGGGTTCGATTCCCGTAGCCCGCTCCAATCTTAATTAGGTATGCTGGAAAAAAAATTCAAGACACAAAAAGTCATCCCGCTCCATAAAAAAGCAAGAAACAACCTCAAGACTGACCTGGAGAAATACAGGACCATTGCCGGGGAGATGGGAGCATCTGACAGCAGGATAATACCTGCAAGATGGGTAAGATTTGACGAGAGGGTAAGGATGAAATGCAAAGTTCCCGGCTGCCATCTTTATGGAAGCTCACCAAACTGTCCTCCCCACACGCCTGAAATAGACTTCATGAGAAAGACAATGAAAAAATACAGGCGGGCTCTTCTGGTAAAGTATGACGTTCCCCAATTACAGGATTTTGTAGACCAGAAGAAATGGCTTAAGGACCATGAAAAGCACCAGAGGAAAATACATGATATAGTAAGCGCAATAGAGTCTATAGCCTCAAATGACGGCTATTATTTTGCCGTGGGCTTTTCTTCCGGAGGCTGCAAGACTGCATTGTGCTCAGGCCTGGTATGCCAGTTTTTTGACAGCGGCCGCTGCCGCTTCCCCTTGAAGGCCAGACCGTCAATGGAAGGTGCAGGAATAGATGCATTTGACCTTATAACAAAAGCCGGATGGGATGTTTATCCTATCGGCTCCAAATATGCTGACCCTGATTCAATAAAGTGCGCCGTATCTGCAGGCATCATATTTATTAATTAGACCAGGAGCCTGGACTGGCTCACATGAAAGGATAAGGCAAGATGGGCGATATACTGACAGAACTGGAAAAATATATACCTGAAGATAATCCCAGGAAATGGGCCAAGCTCTCCAGTGATATAGATTTCAGGAGGCTGGAGCTTACCCTCCTAAAGGAAATACTGATAGAATTAAGACAGATAAATGCTAAATGACCTTAAGTGAAAAAGACCTGGAGATCCTTATCACCGATAAGGGCAGCCGCCTTATAACCGGTCCTCCCGGCTCCGGGAAGACCCATACACTTATAAAGCTGGTAAAATACCTTATACTTAAAAAAAATATTGATCCCAGTCAGGTCCTCATATTCTCTTTTAATAGAAGATGGTCCAAGATACTCCGTGAAAAAACAGCAGATACTATTGGCAGAAGCCTGTGGGAAATACCAATTGTGACTTTTTATTCATTTTGCATAGACGTCCTGGAATGGGACCTGCTGGAAAAATACAGGAAAAGCCCCGGCGGAGGAATTGAGCCCGGCCTGGGAATAGATGTGCTTAATTCCGTAGAGCAGTGGGATATATTGACCGGAATAGTCAGGGAGCTTGATAAAAATGATTATCCATATTCCATGCGTTATATGGATTCCGGAAGCCATGTGTCAGGAAGCTACCTGCAGGAAGTGTTTGATTTTATCCTAAGGGCCCAGGAAAACCTGATCGAGCCTGGGGTCCTTTTAAAAAAATTTATGCCGGCAAAGCATCCTTTGCTGGCAGAGCTTTCGGGAATATATTCCAGGTATACCCGGGTATTAGAGGAAAAAGAAAAATATAATTATGGGATGCTTCTTTTAAAAACAGCAAAGCTCTTAAAGAAGGATGTCCGTCTGAGGCAGAATATCAGGGAAAGATTCAAATATATAATCATAGATGAGTTCCAGGAGACCAATTCTGCCCAGAACAGGATAATATCGGGTATATCAAATAATAATTGCATATTTTTTGGTAATGATGACCAGGCCATATATGGATTCAGAGGATCAGTAACTGATAACTTTAAGCAGCTTTATAGGAAGCTTGAACCTCAAAAAAAGATATTAATGCTTAATAAGAATTACAGGAATAGTGCTGATATAATCATGCTCTCCAGTGATTTTATGGGACAGGATGACAGCATGATCCCCAAGGAAAATATACCGAATAAAGATACTGGCGAAAGTGGAGAGATATGGATAAGAAGCTTTCCTACTGCTATGGAGGAGACAGGAAAAATCTGCCATAAGATACTGGAATTAAATAAAAACCATGAGGTCAGGCTGGAAGATATTGCTATACTGGTAAAGGGACTGGGGTATGAGACCCACCTTGTAGAAGAAGCCCTGTCCGGCAGCGGAATACCTTTTGTAAGGAGAAGTTCCAGGAGTCTTATGGATAATAGGTATGTATCATATATTATTGATTTCCTGAAGCTGGTATCTATTCTTAATAAAAATGGAATTAGTAAAAATTCCGGGGAATCAGGCGGCATGCCGCTAAAAGCACTCCTGGAAAATATACTTCTTTCTGATGCCGTAAGCATCGATCCATTATTCTTTGGAAAGCTTAAATCAGCATACTCTAGAAAAGGAAAATCTGAGACCCTGAATTTCTGGTCATATATATTGGACTATACCGGTGATGATAAAGATGATGATAGGGAAAATGGATTCAGGGAAAGCCTGTCAAAAGTTATAGAAAGGATCAGCTATTATTCGGATATTGCCGGCAGGGACATACTGGACTTCCTGATGGATTTTTTGGATGATCCCCTGGTAGGCCTTTTCAAATTCCTTAGAACCGATAATAGCCAGGAAGCATTAAGGCAGGCTGTTTCTATAAGTACAGGGGATTATCTTAAAAGTGTGATGGAATATGTTAAAGGTTCAGGAAATACCGATTTGGATGCCTATCTTGATTTTATTCAAAATCTTGAGACCAATCAGTTCCTGGAGGAAGTGGAGGAGAGCATAGAAGAGCAGGTGCAGCCGGGAATGGTAAATATCATGAGTTTTCACCAGTGCAAGGGCCTGGAATTCGAGGCTGTATTTATCCCGTTTATGAACAGTAATTACCTGCCATCGAAATTTAAAAACCAGCAGGTCTTTGATATACAATTCTTCAGGAATCTTGCTGAAGGAAAAAAACTTGATCCGGTCCAGCTCCAGAAAGAGCATATGGCGGGCGAGATAAGGCTATTCTATAATGGCCTCACCAGGGCTAAAAATTACCTGTATGTAACATGCTGTAAAAGCAGGTCAAGTTCAGTATTCTTTGATAAGCTTAAGGATTGCCGGGATAAGCTGGAAGAAAAAAGATCCAGGTCCCCTGAGCCGAAAATTGGTACCAGGAGCAGTGACAGCCGCTGGATGCTTAAGAAAAAAGCCCTGGCAGCTTTCTGCCGCCAGGAAATGGGACGGAAAACTGACCCAAAGCGCGTTATTGGATTATTAAAAGAACTTGACTGTTCCTACCCTCCAGATATGTGGTGGAGCCATAATAGAGTTACAGAGAATAAGAACAGTCCCCTGGAAAAGGTCAGGCGCTCATATTCTGCAACCAGACTTAATACATACAGGGATTGCCCCTTTAAATACAAGATACAGTATTATTTCGGCATAGCCGGGGAAGAAAGCATCAACCTTATTGTAGGAAATGCTTATCATGAGATACTTCAGAGATTTTTTGAAGAAGACCGGCATGATATCAGCTGGGAAAGGCTGAAGAATATTGTCAAAAAAGTCCTGGAAGAAAAAGAACTGGGATTTCCCTCAATGAAAAGGCAGTTGATAAATAAGGCCTTTTCTGACTTTGAACGGTACCATGGCAAGCATCTTCCGGGTGAGCCTTCTTCCTCGAGGATGGAGACTGATTTCAAATTTGACATCGAGGGAGATCTTATGAGGGGGCGCATAGACCAGATAAACTTTGGGGCTGACGGAAGCATGGAGCTTGTGGACTTTAAATCGGGTCCTGTCAGGTATAATGAGCGGGACCTCGAGGATGAGATACAATTAAAGATCTACCGCCTGGCTATGGAAAAAGACAGCAGCCTGCAAAAGATGAAGATCCCTGATATAAAGATGAAATATCTTAGCCTGGGATCAGAGAAAAAGGCAGAGTATTTTCTTCCCGAAGAATATTATGATCAGGAAGAGCTGATAGCAAGGCTTAAGGAAATAATATCCGGGATAAAAAGTGAAGAGTTCAGGGCAGAACCCGTCGGCTACAATACATGCAGCTATTGTGATTTTAAAATAGTATGCCCTAAATTCTATGGTAAATATGATTGAAGCTACAAGACAACAGACAGATGTCATAGAGAGCAAAGCGCCTCTAAAAAGGGTAATAGCATGTGCCGGTTCCGGAAAGACCTGGGTGCTTACCCAGAGCATAGTCCGCGCCCTGGAGGAGGGATGGTGCCGTCCTGATGAGATCCTGGCCCTTACCTTTACTATAAATGCAGCCGAGAATATGAGGAGAAGGATAGGGAAGCTCCTGGGAAGTAGTGACCTGGATCTTGATATATATACATTCAATTCATTCGGAAATGAGATCATCTACCAGAACAGCTATGAGCTGGGACTGGGGAAGGATTTCCAGCTGATTACCAGCAGCCAGTCCTGGCAGATATTATATGAGGTATTCGGCGGATCAGACCTGTCTGGAGTAGATATAGGCAAGAATACCGGGAAATTCGTACAGGACCTGCTTTCCTTTATTGAGGATGTAAAAAATAACCTTATATCAGTAAGGGAACTGGAAGAATACCTGGAAAAAAGCCAGGACATCCTTGATAGCTATAAAAGCAGGGCACTCAGGAAGCAGGAAGAAGAGATAAACACTGCTGCAGCAGAGCTGTTTGAAGTCTACAAAAGATATGAAGGCATAAAAGCAGCCAGGAATATGATAGATTATTCAGACCAGGTATTTTTGCCATATAAACTGCTCAGCCAGCGGAAAGCATTAAGGGAAAAATACAGCCAGAAATACAAGTATATACTTATTGATGAGTTCCAGGACACTAATGTAGCCCAGGCCAGGTTTCTCACCCTGCTTTATAAAAAAGGCCATAACAGGATGATGATAGTTGGGGATGATGATCAGGGTATCTATTCTTTCCGTGGAGCCTGTGTCAATAATATCCTTGATTTTGAGAATTGGGAGTGCTTTGAAGGCGAGAAGGTAAGCGACCATTTTCTTTCTGTCAATTTCAGGTCAGGACCCAGGATAATCGACTCTACCCACTGTGTGATAAGAAAAAATGAGAAGCGCTTTGAAAAAAAAGTTACCGCCGGAGATGAAAGCAGGGAGTCAAGAGTATTTTTTAATTTGGATCAGACCCTGGATGATGAAGCGGGATCAATAGCCTCCTATATCAGAAACCTCATTTATGACAAAGGCCTGAAACCGGGCGATATTGCCGTGATCTCAAGGGTGAAAAAATTCGCCAGGATAGGCGAAGCACTTAAAAATGCCGGCATCAGGTATGAGCTTATAGGAAATTCTAATTTTAATCATGAGCCGGATATACTTTTTATGATCTCCTGGCTTAAATTAATAGAAGATATCGGCGATGAGATATCTATGATGTATCTTTTAAAGTCAGACAAGTACCGCTTAGGGGATAGGGATATATTCTTTCTTAAAAATGATGGAGAGAGCGGTAAGAGGATAGACCTTATAGGCGGCATAATGGACTATAGCCGGAATCCATATTTAAGCAGTACTGCAAAAAAAAGGCTGACATCTTTTAAGGAAAGCCTGGTCCTTTATATGCAAAAATCCGGGGTGCTGGACCTTAAGGAGCTCATAAGCCTTATCTTTGAGGAATCCGGGCTTTCCCATGAGCTCAGGTCAGGTTTCGGGCGGAGCTATAAGTCAAGGATGAGGAATGTTGAGAGCCTTATAAGGATAGCAGCTGATTTTAAGAAAAGTGCATGCAGCCCGGGAAATGCTGACTTTATAACCTATATTAAGGATGTGGCCAGGACAGACCAGGATGACCCGGATACCCTGGAAATAACCAGGGATAATACGGTAAAGCTTATGAGCATCCATGCAGCCAAGGGACTTGAATTCGAGGCAGTTATAATCCCCATGCTGTGGAAAAATCAATATCTGGGAAAATCCGGCTCAAGCTCCCGCTTTTCCATCCCCTCATATTTAAAAAAAGACAGCCCTGTCTGGCAGGATAAACCCGGCTTTTCCAGCGCTTCAAGATTTAATGATGCCCTGAAGCAGCAAAAAACCGAGGAAGAAAGAAGGATCTTTTATGTTGCCTGCAGCAGGGCTAAAAGCATACTCCTTCTATCGCACAGCCGCTATGAGAGCCGGGAAGACCTGGAAGGAGGGGGAAAGAAACCCAGGGAGACAGTCCCCTTCTTCGATGACCTGGTAAAGGGAAGCCGCCATATCATCCCCCTTGATAAAGAAGCAGCAGATTATCTTAGCGGCATTGACGAAAGCTATCCGGGCAGCAGCATGATAGATGGAAAATATTTTAATGGCACTACCGGTAAACCAGGCAGGCTGGCAGTAAGAAGGAAGACATATGACTGGAAAAAGATAGAAGATAATTTAGCCGGGGCATTAGGCATACTATCCCGGGATAAGAGGAAAATATCCCCCGATCTTGGCAATTTTCTGGGACCCGGCATTAGCAGCGGTGAAATAGAAGAAATGCTGGCAGAACCTGTAAGAAAAACAGTAAAAGCATTAAACATACAAAGACATAGGAAGTCCAGGACCATCTTTTCGCTTACACCGCTTCTGGACTATCTGGATTGTCCGGCTATGTATAGGTGGCGCTATGAATATTCCATACCTGACCGCCGCAATCTTGCCATGGAAATAGGGGAAAAGGTGCACAAATATATTGAGAATATTACCCGCCTGCAGCACGGCATAGGCTCGCTGGATAAGGCAAGGCTTTTAAATAATTCAGGCAAAGATATTAAACCTTATATTGAAGCTTTTCTGGAAAGCAGACTGGCAGATATTGTACCGGGCAGACCGGAAAAGATGTTTCTGGAAAGGCTCTTTTATTATAGGTCAGGCAAAAGCTTTATTACCGGCAAGCTGGACCGGGTAGATATAACCAGGCCGGGAGCAGAAATTGTAGACTATAAGACAGGAGCCATCAGCAGCAATAGTCTTCCGGAAAGATATAGGCTGCAGCTTTCCACCTATATGGCTGCTGTATCCGGGATAACAGGCATTCCGCTGGAATCTGCCAGGGGAAGCATTATCTTTTTAGGCGATGGCAAAATAATATCCATTCAGGGCAATGAATATCAGATAAAGCAAGACATGGAAATGCTTGCTGGTGCCATAAATAGTATAAACAAAGGATACTTTGAGCCAGCGGAGACAAAAGACTGCAGGAAGTACTGTCCCTACAAGAACCTGTGTAAATAAAGCTTAAGCCCCTAAGACAGGCTATTGGACTTTTGTGCACCAGTGAGAGAAATCATCGATCTTATTCTTGACCACATCGAAATAAAGACCCTGGAGTCTTTTGGTCACCGGTCCCATATCGCCAGTTCCCACTTTTCTCTTATCAACTGAACCAATAGGGGATATCTGGGCACCGGTACCGCAGAAGAATAGTTCATCAGCCACATAGAGCTCGGTACGGTCAATTAGCCTTTCTTCCGTTTCTATTCCTTCCATCTTCCGGGCCAGCTCGATCACTGTATTCCTGGTTATCCCTTCTAGTATATCATTGGTTACAGGAGGGGTTACAAGTTTGCCATTCCGCACCATGAAAAGATTCATGGCGCTGCCTTCACTCACATGCCTGCCGTCCATGGATAGGACAAGAGCTTCATCGTAACCGTTTTGTATGGCTTCAGTCTTCTGGAGGGCGGCATTGACATATGATCCCGAGATCTTGGCCCTGGGAGGTATGGCATTATCCGGTACCCTGTCCCAGGAAGATATGCATACATCAATAGCCTTATTGGTATCCAGGTACATGCCCAGAGGTATGGAATATATAAAAAGATCCTGTTCATTTCCTGTAAGCTTGGGACCGATATTCAGTCCGCTATTATAAGCAAAAGGCCTGACATATGAATCTTCGGTATAGCCTTCTTTCCTTAGAAGTCCGAGGGTTGTATTACAGAGCTCTTCTACGGAATATTTGACCTCTATCATTATTATTTTAGAATTCGATATCAGCCTTTCATAATGCTCCTGCATCCTGAATATATAATTTGTCTTTGTATCTTCGTCCCAGTAACTCCTGATGCCTTCAAAAACACCGGTTCCGTACTGGAGCGTATTGGTCCTGATATCTACCTTTGCTTCATCGATGGGTACGATCTTACCCTGGAAAAATGCAAATCCGGGATGAGCCATATCGTCCTTTCATAAGTGATGCTAAAATAATATTTTCATGATTTTAAAATTTTTTTGGCAAAAAGAAAACCCCGGGTTATCTTTTACCTTAACTCACGTCTTAGGCTACTCAACATCCTGGGGTCTCTTCCTTAAAACTTTTCTAAGGTCTTTCTAAGCTGAAGCCATACTTTTTACTCATTTTCATGAGTCCTTTTCAGGCTCTTCCTAAAAAGTTACCTCCTGTTTTAAGGTAAAATAACTATATCAAAAATGGAAAGCATTGTCAAATTTTATCCGTTTTTCTGTCAAATATTATATGGCTTTCAGGAAATATGCGATGTTGTGATAGAATAATCTTATAATTAAATCCTTATGGGATAACCGGGAGGAAAAATGACAGAAAAAAGAGTATTTACTGCAGAACAGGCCAGGGACATCGGCGAGAAGCTGGGTATTGACTGGTCAAAATTTGATGTAGAACAATTCAGGACAGGTATGGATGTAGAGCTGGAGCATGGGAAAGTAGATCCCCATACCAATGTATCCGATGATGACCCCCTTACCACCGGTAAAATTGCCCTGGCCCACCTAAATGAGTTTCCTGATTACTATACCAGGCTGACAGAGATGGAGGAAGAGGCGGAAAAGTTCTGGGGGATAGAAGACTAGGCATCCTGCTAGAAGCAATAAATAAAGACCATATATGGTACAAGGATCAAAAAAGATAGCTATAGTAACAGATTCTGTAGCAAATATCCCTGCAAGTCTGGCAGAAAAATATGATATAAGGGTAGTGCCGCTCTATGTAAATGTGGACGGAGTATCATATAAAGAGGATTTAGAGATAAGTCCCCAGAAGATATTTGATTCCCTGCTGTCAGGAAGCCAGGTAAAGTCTTCCACGCCTACCATCAAAGACTTTATGGATACCTATAAAGATATCCAGGAAGACCAAAATCCTGATATCATATATTCCATTCACCTGAGCTCGATTCTATCAGGAACTATTAATTCCGCCAGCGCTGCGGCAAAGTCCTTGAAAGACTTGAATATAGAGATAATAGATTCCAGGATGGCAGCAATAGGTGAAGGTTTTATTGCCCTGGCAGCAGCGGCTGCAGCAAAAAGAGGAGATAGTCCGGAGCAGATAGAAAGTCTTTTAGAAGATATAAGGGGGCAAAGCTATTTTTATGCCACCTTTGACAATTTTGAATATGTTGTAAAAGGGGGAAGGGCGCCTTTTTTAGCCGGATTTGTAAAGAAAGTAATGCTTCTTAAAGCAATTATAGGTTTCAATGATGCCGGGAGCCTGGGGCTTAAGAAGTTCTGTATAAATAAGGCAAGCTCCATAAAGACTCTTTTTAACCTGGTAAAAAAAGATATCGTCTCCTCAGGAATGGAAAACTGCCTTATAGGCATATGCTATGGCATTGATGACGGATCAGCTGAAAAGCTAAAAAAGATGGTAGAAGAAGATGATGAAATAAATGCCAGCGATATAGTCATGACCAGGATGACATCAGTAATGGCAGCTCATACAGGTCCCGGCATCTGGGGTATTTCTGCCTGTCCGTCATTTGTCAGCACACTATGATGCTGCCTCCCAGGAGTATGTCCCCATCATAAAAAACTGCAGATTGCCCCGGGGTAACCGAGCTTATCTTTTTTTTAAAGAAAATCCTGGCAGTGCCCTTTTCCCCGATTATTATTCTCGCCTCTACAGCCGGAGAATTATACCTGATCTTTACCTGGGCATTAAACTCACCGGCCGGGGGTGCTCCTTTGATGAAGTTTACATCCTTTACCTGTGCCTTTTCCTGGAAAAGTTCTGCCTTTTCTCCGGCAATGATGATATTTTCCTCCGGGATTATCTCTTTTACATAAAGGGGCCTGGGATGGCTTATGCCCAATCCTTTCCTCTGCCCTATAGTATAATATGGAAAACCCCTGTGTTCGCCAATTTTCCTGCCTTTAGTATCAAGGATATTGCCGCTGCCTGCTTCTTTTATCCTGTCCTTAAGGAATCCGTGATAGCTTTCGCCGGCTATAAAGCAGATATCCTGACTTTCATCCTTTTGCTCTAGCTGCGGCAGGAAGTCCCTGGACAATTCCCTGACTTCTTCCTTGGTATGGTTTCCAAGGGGTGTCCTGATGCGTGAAAGCTGGGACTGGTCCAGTTTCCAGAATACATAGCTCTGCTCTTTTGTCCTGTCTTTTCCTTTGCGTACAATATATAAGCCGTCATCACTGGCCTCGACCAGGCAATAATGTCCCGTAGCCATGGATGCGGCTCCCAGGCTTTTACCGGCATCAATAAGGGCTCCGAATTTTATATATTTATTGCATTCCACGCAGGGATTTGGTGTCCTGCCCTGCATATATTCATCACAAAAGGAAGTGATTATCTTTTTATTAAAATCACTGGAAAGGTCTATAGTAAAATGGGGTATATTTAAAATGCCGCTCACCTTCCTTGCTGAATATACATCAGATGACATCCAGGAGGTTATTCTCCTTTTAGGATGAAGCTCATCATCAGGTACTATCTTCATGGTAATGCCTATAATATCAAGACCCTCATCATGCAGGAGCTTTGCCGTCATTGAGCTGTCCAGGCCTCCGCTCATGGCCACAGCTATCCTGTTATTGTTAGCTGCCAGATGATCCCCGGAAGTCATCCCTGATAAATATGAAGACAGCATGGCATGAAATGCGCCCAGGGCTATATTTAGCGAATCTTTTTTCCCGGGAGGAAATATCCCGAGTTCCTTTTCCACATCATCTCCGCATATAGCGGCAGCCTCAAATAGCTTTTTCCCTTTTGCCAGTACTGTCACATAGCTGGAAGCTGCTATTGAATAAGAACATCCAAAAGTCCTGAAACTTATATCAGCTATTTTGCCTTCACGGACCAGGCCATAATACATGACTACAGCTTCTGAGTTGAGGCTGGAATCTTTCCCCTGGCAATTAAAAGAGTCAAGGATGCCCGTATTACAGGGCTTTTCAAAGTGCCTTCTTAGTCTGGGATTTGATCTATCCATATACATATAAAGCGTTTTGTTTGGTAAATTATATGATATTAAGTAAAATAAATGTAGACGGTCTACTTAATATTTGATATGGGTTTTTAAGGAGCAGTTTTGGACCATAGATTCAGTACAGAGATCACCCCGGCAGACAGGTTTTACTATAACCGGCTCTTTTATGATTATATTTTTAACTATGACTTGCTTAAAAGCTATTTTACCCATGACCACAGGAGCACTGCAGGACTTAGGGAACGAATGGGGGAAATAAAGAAGAATTATGATGATAGCTACAGAGAGAAAATAGTTCCCATAGTGGAAGAGATGAATCTTAAGCTGGGAGCCGGAAAAAAGACATTGGAGAATATTGGAAGGCTTTCAAAAAAAGAAACAGCCATAGTTATAGGGGGACAGCAGCCGGGTCTTTTTACCGGCCCTATTTTTATTATCTATAAGATAATAACAGTCTTAAAGCTAAGCCACTATATACAGGAAAAAACCGGAAACCCGGTAATCCCCTGTTTCTGGAATGCTTCAGATGACAGCAGCCTGGACCAGGCTGACCGCCTGGGAATACCGGGCAATCAGCTTAATATGGTAAAGCTTGATACTTCAGCCGTAAATAAGAGCTCCAGGCTCTCAAATATAAGCCTGGACCGTGATTTATATCTTGATATCATTAAAAACATAGAGTCGCTGATGCCCGGCAGGGGACTGGACCATGAAGCCCTGGCCATGCTAGAAAGCAGCCTTGAGCAGCAAGCTGCTTTACATAGCCAGGGGAAAATAGGCCTGGCAGGGCTATTTTCCAGGATCATCCTCAAACTCTTTTCTGGATGGGGGATTGTCATAATAGATCCCGCAGATGTCAGCTTCAAAGAGCTGGGAAGCGATTTCCTAAAATGGGATATAAGAAACCATGAAAAGATAAGTAAGAGTATCCGGGAAAAAGGGGAAATGCTGAAGGAAGCAGGATATCATGCCCAGTTAGAGCCTAATAAAGATGTGCTTGATTTTTTCATAAACATAAATGATGCCAGGACAAAGATACAAATAAATCCCGGGGGAAGATTTATCCTTGGCGGCAAAGAAAGTCCGGCAGGCGAAATACTGGCAGCAGCAAATAGCGACCCCGCATCTGTCAGCTGGAATGTAGCATTGAGGCCATTGATCCAGGATACCATATTCCCCGTGGCGGCTACTGTGTGCGGGCCGGGTGAAGTAAGCTATTTTGCCCAGCTTGGGGGAATCTACGATATGAAAGGTGTCAGCATGCCTGTCATATATCCCAGGTTTTCTGCAACTATAATAGAGCCCGGGACATCACGGTCAATGAAAAAGACGGAAATAAGCACGCACACCCTTGCCCTCGACAAGCAGGATGCGGAAAAGATGCTTTTGAAGAATAATACAATAGCTGACCCAGAGGAGATCATTAGCGGCCTGGAAGCAGAAATAATTTCAAGCATAAAGGGTGCTGAGGAAAAAATTATAAAAGCCGGCAATGATCCAGGAAGTGCATTTGACCGTATAAAAAGGAATCTCGGTAATGAGGTCAAAGTGCTGTCAAAGAAACT
>Ga0180432_10006293_pt1 | contig 15467 bp, 12 predicted proteins | sample SS_ome_10_FD_132414 | JGI IMG/M metagenome (GOLD analysis project Ga0180432, IMG submission 132414) | Hypersaline lake sediment archaeal communities from the Salton Sea, California, USA - SS_1_MS_2 metaG | ecosystem: Environmental > Aquatic > Non-marine Saline and Alkaline > Hypersaline >... | reverse complement strand
TCCTGGGCTATCTTCTGAAAATTTTCCAAAGTCGTCATAGTTACACCAACCTGTTGCTTACAAAAAATTCCTCGATTTGTGTCTTTAATTGATCCTCATTCGTCACACGCCGGTCAAAGATATCAGATGTCAGAACCAGGAGCGGCATGTCGATCTTCTTCATATATTCTTTGAGAAGGCGCACACTTGCCCAGCCGTGTTTGCATCCGACATGGCCGGCATAAATGAAACAGTCGCCATCATAATCCTCGCATATACGTGCAAGATCCCGATGAAAAAAGTCTATCGGGCCATGGAATTGCCGCGCCATTGCCAGGTTCATATTTTCCAAAGCTATGCCCCGGATCATAGATTCGGGAGATGATGTGTCGATTGACGGTTGAGTGACATAGCTCACCAGATCCATTACAACCACCGCCCCGAAAATTTCCTCCATCCAAGTCAACAGAGAAGAAAAAACAATCGGAACATCATACCAGATCACCCTGATCTTCTCGTTTTTGATAGTGCCTCGACCGGCATCGTACCGTTTTTTGGTTACTTCGTACAGTCTTCGCGCAGACTCCGTAATCTCCGGGGTTCCCTGCCCAACCACCCGAGCCACCCATGCAAGGACGGTGGAAAAAACCGAACCCGGACAGGGCTTAGCCCGGTACATCTCATTTATTTCCATAAGCAGTTCATTGATCTTGTTGACCTCGGTCAATACCTCCCGTAGCCGGTCATAGTCGAGCTTGCGCTCTAAATGCTCTTCCAGAAATGCGATTAGTCGACGTATCTCACCGGTGTAATAATCCAAGGAACGCTCGTCTTCCCACTGGGGGGTGTCCAGTCGATAAACGGGCACGCCGGATAGGTATTCAAGCGTTTGATAAGAAGATACCATGCTATCGCAGGGGTGGGATACGGTGACAATACAATCCGGATCCGGTATCTGTCTGGAAAGGTAGGCGCCTATGGCGTTTCTACTCGCCGAACAATATTCCACCGGCACACCTGCTTGCTCTCCCACATCAATCAATTCGAGGTTTGCGTCAGGCTCCAGCAGCAGGAGGATTGCCACAAGGCCCTCGGTACATAACGGCTGAACATCGAAGGCCAGAAGAAGGTCGGGGGAAAGGCACCATTCAAGCCATACCAACTTCTGACTTTGATTCTCCACGCTATCAAATACTCTATCCAGATAGTGCTGCAGGGCCTGTTTAGCCGGATACAACGCTTGGATGACGTCCGTGGTAAATGACTGGCTGCCGATTATCTCAAGCGCCAACCTTTGTTGTGTGGAGAACAAACCGCCGAAGCGAAGGAACGGTTTTAAAAGCTTGCCCGCGGCCCTGGCTATGAGGAACCATCTCCTCAAGGCCCGTGGATTGTTTTCCACTCTATCGCTAAAGAGATCGAGCCGCCTGTCATAGAGTTCGCGGATGTAGTGAAGCGGTTGAAGCTTCTCTACTCCTTCTATAGCGTTAAGCCTGTTTTCTTGCTTTGAAGCATCGCGATGGGCTTGTAGATGACTGCTCACGCCGATCTTCCCCCTGGTTCCCATATCCTTCTTACCGGTTGTTTGACCAAAGCGATAATAATTGATGTTTCCACTCTTGTCATCATTACACCAGCCCGTTGCTTACAAAGAATTCCTCGATTTGCGCTTTGAGCTGATTCTCAGTGGTCAGCCGCCGGTCAAAAATGTCCGATGCTAAAACCAGAAGCGGCATATTGATCTTTTTCATGTGCTCTTTTAGAAGGCGCACACTAGCCCAGCCATGTTTGCATCCGACATGGCCGGCATAGATAAAGCAGTCACCGTTATAATCCTCGCATACCCGATACAGGTCCCGGTGAAATAATTCGATAGGGCCATGAAAATGGCGAGCCATCGTAAGGTTCATATAGGACGCGGCCAGACCTCGAATCATGGAATCGGGAGAGGATGTGTCGATTGGCGGAGTATCGACATAGCCCACCAGGTCCATCACCACCACCGCACCAAAGGTCTCTTCCATCCAGATTATCAAAGGATAAAAAGCAATAGGCACATCAAACCAGATAACTCTGATTTTCTCTTTCTTGACTGCACCCCGTCCGGCTTCCATGCGCTTGCGGGCGACCTCGTGCATTCTTCGCGCCATTTCCGTCAACTCGGGGCTTCCTCTCCCGAGTTCCCGGAAAAACCAGCCCATAACAAGTGTCATGCCCGAACCCGGACATGGCATAGCCCTGTACATCTCGTTTGTTTCCATAAGCAGCTCATTAGTCTTGTTGACCTCGGTCAGTACCTCCCGGAGCCGGTCATAGTCGAGTTTGCGATTGAGGTTTTCCTCCAGAAATGCGATCAGGCGCCGCACATCATTGGCGTAATAATCAAGGGAGCGCTCGTCGTCCCAGTAAGGAGTATCCAAGCGGTAGATGGGTACATCGGTCAGGTATTCGAGCGTCTGGTAAGAAGATGTCATGCTGTCGCAAGGGTGAGATACAGTCACGATGCAGTCCGGCTCCGGAAGCTGCCCGGCAAGATAGGAGCCGATAGAGCTCCGGGCGGCAGAGCAATATTCCGGCGGGACTCCGGCCTGTTCCGCGAAGTCTATCAATTTCTCGCTGTACTCAAGCCTCAAGACGATGAGGAGAGCCACCAAGGCCTCGGGAATGAAGGGCTGAGCATCAAAAGCGAAAATAAGGTCCGTAGACAGGCACCACTCGATCCATACCAAAGGCCGTGCGCGATTATCCACGCAATCAAACACCCCATCCGCGAGCTGCCTGAAAGCGGTTTGACCAGGAGACATCGCCACCCATACATCCGGAGTCATGGACTGGGCAGTCATCATCTCGATGCCACTTCTAAATTCATAGGAGAACAGGTTCTCAAAGCGAAACAGAGGCTTTATGAGCTTGGCAAAAGCCCGAATTATGCGGAACCGCCATAGTAAAATTCTTGGATTCTCTCCCTCACTGTTAATAACACTGAGCCTTTTGTCGAAAAGTTCGCGCAAATATTGAAGAGGTTGAAGATCCTTCATCTCTCTGAGCGCCTCAGGTATATTTTCGCTTTCTGAAGGGGTCTTAAGATGACTGCTCATGCCGGTTCTCCCGAGATTCTTGCTGAGTGCTCGACCGGAGCGATAATGGTCAATATTTCCAATGTCGTCATGATCACACCAACCCGTTGGTTACGAAGAACTCTTCGATCTGCGCTTTGATTTGACCCTCATTAGTCACGCGCTGGTCGAATATGTCCGAGGTCAGAACCAGAAGCGGCATATTGATCTTTTTCATATGCTCTTTTAGAAGACGCACGCTCGCCCATCCATGCTTACAACCGATATGGCCGGCATATATGAAGCAATCGCCGTTATACTCCTCGCACACACGGTACAAGTCCCGGTGGAAAAATTCCAGCGGGCCATGGAATTGCCGGGCCATTGCCAGGTTCATGTAGGAAGCGGACAAACCTCGGATCATGGACTCCGGAGTGGAAGTGTCAATGGTCGGTGTATTGACATAGCATACCAGATCCATCGTCACTACCGCGCCGAAGGTCTCTTCCATCCAAATCACCATGGGAGAGAAGGCGATGGGCACATCGTACCATATCACCCGAATCTTTTCGTTCTTTATCGTGCCCTGTCCGGCTTCCAAACGCTCACGGGTGAGCTTGTGCAGGTTTCGCGCGACTTCGGTGATATCTGGAGTTCCCATCCCCATCAATCGGAAAGCCCAGTGCATTCCATGGGTCATAATAGTGCCGGGACAGGGCGTTGCTCGATGCATCTCGTTCATTTCCATGAGCAACTCATAGGTCTTGTTGACCTCGGTCAGTACCTCCCGGAGCCGGTCGTAGTCGAGCTTGCGATCGAGGTGTTTTTCCAGAAAAGCGATCAGGCTTCGAATCTCTTCGGTGTAATAATCCAATCCGCGATCATCTTCCCAGTATGGGGTGTCCAACCGGAAGATGGGAGCGTTGGACAGGTACTCGAGTGCCTGGTATGAAGAGAGCATGCTGTCACAGGGGTGGGAAACAGTAACGATACAATCCGGCTCGGGCAGTTGCCCGGCAAGATACGAGCCGATAGCGTTTCGGGCGGCCGAGCAATACTCGACAGGCACACCGGCCTGCTCTGCAACATCGATCAGCATCTCGTTGTACTCAAGCCCCATCAGGTTGAGTATCGCCACCAACACTTCGGTACAGAATGGCTGAACGTCAAAGGCGTAGAGAAGGTCCGGGGAAATGCACCACTCCAGCCACACAAGCGGCCGTTCCTTATTGTCCATGCAATCCAACACGTTATCTACGTATCGAGCTATAGCTCTTCGACCGGGAGATATTGCCGCGAGCACTTCCGGGGTCATGGACTGGCTTGACGCTATCTCGATCATCCCCCGCGCCTGGTGAGGGAAAAGGTTCTCGAAGCGAAGTAAAGGCTTTAAAAGCTTGGCGATGCCTCGATATATGCCGAGTCGTCGCCGTAAGGCAATTGGATCAATTTCTTTTTCGAGTGTTCTTTTGAGATGCTTTTCGTGGAGCGTGCGGAGGAGTTGAAGAGGCTGAAGCTCTTTCTCCATTCCCCTGATCTCATCAGGCGCTTTTCGCCTGTCAACAAACCCGCGAAGGTCGAATTGACCCATGTTGTCCCCTTTGATCCTTAGATGCTTTTCGCCAAATGTTTGGCCAGAGCTATAATGGTCAACGTCGGCGGCCGGCCCGGAGAGCGAGGAAATACCGAAGCGTCACAAACGTAAAGGTTCTTTGCAGCGTAAGCCTGAAGGTCATTGTCCACCACCCTGCCGATGGCTGCCGTGCCGCCCGGGTGCCCACCGACGTTGTGCTCGACGGTGAAGGTGTCAGGGTCGGCGCCCGCGCCAATAAGTATATTCTTACAGGCCTCAGTGCCCTTATTGAACTTCACCTCATCTTCGGAACCGTACGGCTTTTCGATTCTGCCGTCGGCATAAATGCGACCACCGGGGCTGTCGCCGATCTTGGTGAACATACCCATCACGTTCGACAATCTGCCCCCGCGCGCCGCCCATCCCAGGGATTTTACCGTGCGAGAAACCTTATTGCCGAGCACCGGCAGGGAACCCAGAGTGCCGACCAGATAGCCCTCGTCCTCGACAAACTCCTCGGAGGCATAGGCAAAGGTCATCTCGTTCTTGGGGCCGGGATACTTGCCGATAGCATGAACAACGTTCATCGGATCGATGAAAAACCCTTCCCCGGCGCCTTCGATACCGGAACGCAGGAGGATTACCGGAGTCCCGATGCCCCCCGCCGATATAACCACCTTATCGGCGCGAACTTCCGTATATGAATGAGGCCCTTTGACCCTTACTCCTTTGGCATCGCCGTTTTCGATGATAACGCTGTCCGCCATCGTTTCCGCCAGCACCTTCGCGCCGTTCAAAAAGGCTTCATTAACATATTCCCGCGCCGTCCACTTTGCGCCGCGCCGGCAACCCAGCATACAATCGTCGCATGTCGGGTCGCATTTTTCGGGGTCTATGAACTTCTGCTGAGGCATTAGCGCAATATCCAGTTCACCGGCGGCCTCGATCAGGCGATGTGTACAACTCCAGTCCTTCGAGAAATCTTCCGGCAACGGCCGGATACCGATCTCGGCCTTCGTATCGATGGCCTCTTCGGTCAGATCGATATCCAATTCAGTCGCCAGCCATTCAGGTGGGTCATAAGCGTTGCCGTTGTACACCACCGACGATCCGCCCACGGTGATGCCCCGGGCCATAAGGCCACCCCCTTTGGGCCTAATCATGTCAGTTATGGTGAACGCCGAGGCATACCGGCCTACCGCCCATTCATGCCACTTGCCGCGCTCCACCAAAACCACGTCCCGTCCCTTGCGAGCCAATTCCCGCGCCATGGTGGCTCCGCCCGGGCCCGTACCGACAACAACTACATCCGTATCAATTCGCGCCATGTTAATACCCCCTCTCCTCCCGGCTTCACACCGGGATTTCCGCCGGAAAGCAAACTGCTGAATTTACCATAGTAATTACTAAGTAAGCACTACTATACTATCAACCTATTCAAAAAAGCAAGAGGGGTGATAGGGCCTGTGACATAAAAGGCGATTTTGCCGGTTTGTTAGAATCGGACGACTCGTAACCCCACCCTACTCCATACGGATCCGCAGGACAGACGGTATCCATCACCCGTACCGGCGTTATGGCTGCCCCCTTTTATAGGCCACTGTATTAAAAAAGCGATACCCCGATGAAATTCTTATAGCCCTTGCGCCTGGCCTCCCTCAGAGTATGCAAAGTGGGGAACCAGAACGAGTCGGCCACGTGCAATCCCAGCCCCTTTATCGGTTTTGTGAGTCCGTATCGTCTACCTCGAAATAAAAACTTGAGGACAGGAAGCTTTAGTTGATAGTCGTAATCCAGTCTTCCTTTTCCAATGATGTTCACAAAACGCGACGTCGTTTCGGGGTCTCTGGTGATTCCTTTGATTTCCGGATGCGATTTTCTCCATTCCTCCACGGCCTCTTCGGAAATGAAGAAGCTGTTATAGTCGCACCATCCTATGGCGTCATCGGGCATATATCTCAGTGGGATGCCGATGTGTACCCGCAAGGTTTTTGGGGAGTAATCAACCAGGACGCCGTCGCGTCCGATGATCTCGACCGGTTCCTTGGTCTGGCGACAGACCGACCGGAGGACGACCTCCTTGCCGGGAAACATGGCCGAAACGGCGCACGCTTCGACGGCGCACTCACCGTGCCATTTCTGTTCGCCGTCCACCCATATCGGATAGTGGTTTTTGAAGGTGGCGAAAGGCCGCGCGTAGAAAATCTCGCCCAATGCCGGAACCGGTTGTTCGAGCTTTTCTTCCTGGAAATATTCAAGACCTTCGTGCGCCTTGTTCTGCACAGCCACACAAACACCGGCCTCGAGGTCCTTTAAAATCCCGGGAAACTCTTCCACCGGCATCGAAAGCTCCTCGGCAATCTGGGCCACCTTGGGGCATGTGCCCTCGGCGAGTACCTCGCCCATAATCACCTTTCTTACCTGTTTCGCCTTTTCGGATAATTTAGCCATTTTCCCATCTCCTTTCCAAATATGATCGGTTCCACGTAAATAATACGACTATTGCCCAATGGAATCGCAAAATTCCCTTATTTTCTCCGATCCATACTCGCTGTCTACGGTGAATGATTTAACAGGGCGCCTCAGTATTATCCAACTCAGGAGCCTGAATATATATATTGCAAAAAATTCATGAAAGTTGCTGGATAACCCCAGAGTGGCCACCAGCGTTGCTCCCAATTTTTCAACGCGGTCTTTAAACGGTTTAAACAACAATTCAAGTTCGAACACCTCGAAGGACGCTCCCCCAAAGGTGGCAAAGCCAGCCACCTTTTTGTTGTAAAGGCCATTGATCCGTTTGATATATCCGGCCACCGGATAGGAAATGTAACACCACTTCGGACCGCCGATACATACGAGATCAAACTCCGATACGTCCGGGTATGCGAGGGCATGGATGTCATGTTCCACTTGCCGATAACGTTCCAACCACCATCTGCGAACGGATGAATTTAACAAACACAAAGCAAGGATAGGATAGTGATATATGTGGCTGGAAAGAAGAACCCATTTACTCCGTTTTTTCACCACCTCGATCCGTTCGAATACAACATCATGACCTCGGGATTGCAACTCATCTATAAGGACTTTCGCTAATTTCTCAGTGTTCCCCGTTCTTGAATAATATACGGTTAAAATCTTCATTTCAAATCCCGCCTTGCGACGCTACCGGCAACCCGATAAAAAGATGTCGATAAGTGAACAATTTAGAGGGCGGGAATGCCTGTCCCGCAATGCTCTATTGCGCGATTTGATCGCAAAACTCCTTTATCTTCTCTTTTGCGTACTCCGAGTCGATGTGAAACGATTTCAGCGGGCGTCTAAAGACTATCCTGCTTGCAAGCTTCATCAAAGGCAGCACGTACAACTCATGGTAGTTGCTGGATATACCCAGAGTAGCTACAACCGTTCCTCCCAATTTCTGAACACGGTCGCTAATCGGCGTAAATAACATTTCGAGTTCAAATATCTCGAGGGGCGGGCCGCCGAAGGTGCCAAAAGCCCAAACCTTTTTATTTTGAAGCCCTTTCACCTGCTTGAGATACCTGGCCACAGGATAAGAGATTTCAGCCCATTTCGGACCGCCGATTATTACGATGTCAAACCCCGATACATCCGGGTAAGCAAGAGGCTTGATATCTTCCTCTACCTGAGGGTAATGTTGCATCCACCACCGGCGAAAAGATCGAATATATAATGCCAGAGCAATAATCGGATAAGTGTATATCTGCTTTGCGAGTATAATCCACTTGCTCCGCCTTCTCACCGGTTCAATGCGATCTATTACGACCGTATGTCCCCGTGCTTTCAGTTTCTTTTCGATAATTCCTGCCAATTTTTCCGTATGACCGGTCCTCGAAAAATAAGCCATTAAAATCTTCATTTCAACCTCTTTAATATCGCTTGATTAACGATTCTGATTTTACCATTACCGTTCCGTCGTGAAAATTAATCAATCCTCGGTACAATGCGTTCGTACATTCTGGTCATCCAGTTGTCCATTGCCAGCATTTTTCCCAATCTGTTGCGTTTTTGCGGTGTTGACAGTAGTCGCTCGGAGGGTCGAGGCATTTTCGCGTCGTTTTCCCATTTTGCGCCCATGATTTTTAGCTGTGCGATTTTTTCGGGATCGCCCCTCTCGCGTATTTTCACCCATATGCATTCCCGGTCAGGGTCAACGACGCACTCGCGCCCCTCCTCGGGCGCGTCCTTACACGGGCCGTACAGCTTTTTCAACGGGCATTCCGCGACAGGGCAAAGGCCGTCAGTGAAGGTGATGACACATTGCTCGCAGGTCTTGCATGGGGTCTTGGCCCGTGGGTCATCGGAATGCTCTCCTACGATCACCGGGCCGACGGTGTTAAGCACATTGATAATCCTGAGGCTCGGATCACACACCATCGCCGACTTTACGCCGCTGGAACAGGCAAGGACGATAACCGCTTCGCTCTTGTCGATAGACTTGCGGTGAAGTTTTATGGCATTGCACATTACCGCCAATGGGCAACAGGCGGTGATCGATCGCGATGAAATCACCTTGATACCCCATCCTTTAAGCAGGCGGCGCATGTATCGTATACCCTCCCGGCCACCCGTCCCGCTCAGATTGGCGCACGTGGCACAGGAAAAGATAACTACAGACTTAACATCTCCAATGTTGAAAAATATCTCGCCCGGCGGTTTCCATTCCGTTTTTACCATCGCGACCCCCTTCTTAGTACACACTATTTACCACAATTATGCAATTCCGACAAGGGAAATATGGGTCCAAATGCAAGTAACGTTACTAATTATGCTCCATCAAACGAATAGTATATGTAAATACGGTTGACCAGGTATAGTCAACCGTAGTAACTTCAGTATCGTTGGATCGAGCATTGGGAGGTTTTTGCGTCATTGATATTGCATGAAAATTCAAAACGTCATCGGAGGTTTTTATGGAGCCAAAAACATTAGCTGTTGTAGGCGGCGGGCCGGCAGGTTGCGCGGCGGCAAACAAATTAAATTCGGCAGGCCATAAGGTTGTAATTATCGAAAAGGAAAACCAGCTTGGCGGGCGGATATATACTCACCGCGATGGCGATATAATCCTCGATTCCGGCGCCGCATTTTTTACCAACTTTTACCCGCTCCTCACCCGGTACATCAAAAGCTTGGACATGACAAAAGAAATCAAGGAGCTTTTCAGATCAAGCGAACTGGTTTGGAACGACCGAATCGCCAGGCTCACAATAGGCTCGATATCGTCATTTCTGTCTTTCCCGTTTATAAACACAATAGATAAGCTCCGTATGGCGTTCTACACAATGTGGCTGACAGTAAGGAGGCGTTCATTCGACCTTGTCGATCCCGTGAAGCTTGCGCGATACGATATTCGCTCGGCCGCCGATGGAGCGCGTGCCACGGTCGGGGAGGCTCCATACCAGTTTTTGGTCAGGCCCGGTGTCGAACCGTTCTGGTATTTCTCCTGCGAGGATATTTCCCAGGCTTTGACGATGTCGCTCCAATCAAGAGCCGTCGATGCGAAATTTTTCTTCATTAAGACTGGCATGGACACGGTTTGTCACAAATTGGCACAAAACATCCAAACACGCCTGGGAGCGGAAGTCGAACATGCGACATTGGAACCTGACGGGAAAATACGATTGCGGTGGACCAACGAAAGCGGCCAAAAAACCGAGGAAGTTTTTGACGGAGCCGTTATAGCTTCCACGGCGCAGGCTGCAAATCGAATAACTGCCGAACTGCCCGAGCATATCGTGAGCCGTCCGCAGAGGGAGTTTCTTAATTCCCAGACCTACGTGCCAAATATACATGCTGCATACCTTGTCGACAGGGATGAAGGAGCGTCCGACGTCGGGGTTGTTTTTCCTTGCGGACCGGGCAAAAAGGCCATCGCGGCGATTGCGTTTCACAGCCATAAAATAGATGACGCTTCCAAACTGCCGCCGGGCAAGGAACTTGTGAGCGTATACCTGTCGGGCGATACCAGCGGCCGCCTGATCTCGTCGGACAAGTCAGGCATATTCGAAAAATGCTGGAGCCTAGCCGTGGATTTTTACCCGAAGTTACCCGAAAAATACGAATCGTTTGCTTTATTTGTAAGGCCGGAAACAATACCGGTGCACGCCGTGGGGCGGTACAAGCTTGCTGCGCGGTTTATATCCGAACAAAAAGGCCCGGTAACCTTTGCCGGCGATTATTTGGCAACCGCCACCGTCGAGGGCGCCATAAGATCAGGCATCAGGGCTGCGGAAAAGTTAATCCGGCAATAGAGCAGTTTGGGGATGCCCTGAACAAAAACCGCTATATTATACGCAGCAGGTTGGAAGTCCCACTTTATGGCTCAAATCCATACGCTCCGGCCAAAAAGGAGATCGGGTGCATAACGGTGTGGTCGGCAAGCGGCGCGCTGAGATAAGACCGGCACGCCGGACATTGTGTGAGGACGGTCTTCACCCCTGTCCGACCTATGTCCTCCAACTTGTGTGAACGGATGTTTTCCGACAACTCCCGGAAGTTCATGTAAAACGTCCCCCCGGCGCCACAACACCGTTCGGGATACTCCATCTCGACCAACTCGGCCTGAGGCACCGCTGCCAGAAGATTGCGAGGAGCGTCGTTGATTGTCGGTGTCCAACCGCGATGACAAGGGACGTGGTAAGTGTATTTCTCGGGCAAGCCGAGCGGTTCCGACGATAGGCCGACATTATTCAAATAATCGGTTACCTCCCATACTTTGGTACCTATCAATTCGGCCTGGAGTCGTAATGGATCGTTTTCAGGAAGCGCTTTGGCAACTTTTGTTCTCAACATCATGCCGCACGATGTACAGTCCGTGATAATTGCGTCCACCTCCTGAGAGGCCAAAATGGGAATATTTACCCGCACCATTTTTTGCACTGTAGCGAGATCGCCTTCCACCAGAGCAGGCAAGCCGCAACATACCAACCCGTCGGGTATAACCACCTCAATCCCGTTGCGGGTCAGAACGCGGACAACGTTCATGGCCGTATCCGGATAAAAGGCGTTGGTGGCGCAACCGACATAATAGGCTACCCTGGCGCGGGCTTTTTCCTTCGGGGAGATCACACCCCTACATAGTGATTCGAACCGTTTCGACGCCTGGGCGGGAAGTTCCCGGGGAGTCAAGCCCATCCTTTGGGCCAAAGCTTCCGCCATTCCGATGAAACCGCTGAAGCCGCGCCGGGACATGAACTTATTAACCAGATAGCGCCTGGGAGCGTCCAGGCGTTTCTCTTCATACAGCCGATGACGAGCCGCCACCACTATTTCATCTATAGGCACCCCGGCCGGACAGGTTTGTACGCAGTTGGTGCATAAAAGGCACCTGCTGATCACATCGCGCAGACGCTTTGTCACCGGGAGAGAGCCTTCCACCAGGGAGGCGCGGATGAGTTCCAATCGGGCCCTGGCGACATGAGTCTCAAGAAGGTCTTCCAGAAAAACCGGGCACGTGGCCTGGCAAAATTCACAATGAGAACATTTCGCCATCAATTCTTCGTATTTTTTCAGATCCAGCATCATGCCCGCTCACTGTGTTCCCATATTTTTCCGGGGTTCATGATACCTTTGGGATCAAAAGCTTTCTTAATTCGTTTCATGAGTTCTATCTGAGTTTCACCCTTTTCCCAAACAAGAAACGCCGCCTTGTGCAATCCAATGCCGTGTTCGCCGGAGATGGTTCCACCGAGTTCGAGGCCCGCTTTCACGATTTGTTCTATCGCAGAGGCGGCTTTTTTCTCCAATTCTTCGGTCACTTGGGGAAAACCGATCAAAGGGTGTATGTTCCCGTCCCCGGCATGCCCCCCAAGCCCGATGAAAATCCCCAGAGTTGAAGAAATATTCTGGACTGATCGGACGAAATCGGGCAGTCGATCTCGCGGAACCGTTATGTCTTCGGTAATAACTTTCTTAAAAACGTTCATTATCAAGGGATAAAGGTTTTTGCGGGCTTCCCAGTAAGTTTCCGCTTCATTTTCGTCCTCTATAACGCGGATGTCCATGGCGTTCATTTTGCTGCAAAGCTCTTTTACGTGCCCGGCATCCTTCTCGACCTGAACGGCTGAGCCGTCCAGATCCATCAAGAGATAAGCTTGTCCGTCCGTGATCAGAGGGGGAGAGATGTAATTGTTCATGAGTAAAATGGCCCCTTGAGACAGAAATTCGAGCCTGGCCGGAACAACTCCGCTCGCAATGATTTCGGAAACCATACTTGCGGCCTGATCCACACTTTCGCATACCACTACCGCCGTCCGATGGGCCGGCGGGAGAGGCAACAGGCGAAGGTTTATTTTAGTGATAACGCCCAGGGTGCCTTCCGATCCGGTGAGGAGGTGGGTCAGATCGTATCCTGCAGACTGCTTCACGCACGTTCCGCCGGTGTGGATTACGGAACCGTCCGGCAGAACCACTTCGAGCCCAAGGACATAGTTGCCGGTGGTGCCGTATTTTACGCCATACGGCCCGCCTGCTCGAGTGGCCACGTTTCCTCCAAGCGTACACACCTCCTGGCTCTGTGGATCGGGGGGGTAAAAGAGTTTTTTCTTTTCCACTGTTTTTTGGAAGTGGCCCAGTATTACGCCGCTCTCGACGTGAGCGGTCATGTTGCCCCGGTTGATCTCGATGATTCGCCGCATTCTTTTCATGTCGAGAACGATCCCCCCGCGCACCGGAGTGCAGCCCGCCGAAAGTCCACTGCCCGCGCCCCGGGGTATCAATGGAATATTTCGATCAAAGGCGTATTTTACCACTTTTGAAACTTCTTCAGGGGTTTCAGGAAGAACTACGGCGTCAGGCATATTCCAGGCGAAATAATGAGTGGCGTCGCTCGCATAAGCATGACGATCCTCGGCATCCGTTCTCACCTTTTCCTTGCTCACCAACCGGCCCAAATCTTTGGCCAAACCTTTCATATAAAATTTCCCTTTCTAAAGGACTATCTTCAGACATACCATGAACGCCAGTATAATGTATGGCCCGATGATTTCAAAATTGCGCCGACAATAATGGCACATTCCGATCCGACCTATGATATTGTTACGTTAGAATGCGAAATTTGGCGAGGACTGTTTCCAACGCAATGACGCTAAAACGATCCCCGGTGCAATTCGCCCATCCCGGCTTTCTCCGGCAGCGTCTTTTGCAGATATGCCGCTTTTGTGAATGACAACCGATTATTTTGGCATTATAATGCCGGCAATGAAGAAAAAGAATATCGGAAAGCCGGTACTTGTAATTATCTCCATCTTCTTTTCTCTTGGATTGGCGGAAGGTTATGTCCGATATAAAGGCTATTATGGCGTTGATGGGAACTTTTTCTTCCGCTACAGGAAACTCAAACCGTTTAAGTTGCCGCTTAAGTCGGTTGAAAAGAGTGTGGAATTATATTTGCAAAGTCCCACTTCTTACTACCTGTATGACCCGGAACTCGGTTGGACGATAAGACCCAACAGCGAATCACATGATAAGCTTTATAAATCGAATTCTTTCGGCCTGCGATCCGCGCCTACGGAGACTAGCTTGGAACCGGTTCAAGGACGATTAAGAATAGCGCTATTTGGAGATTCATTCACCCATTCCAACGATATACCTTATGAACGAACGTGGGGCCACTTCCTTGAAATTTCGTTGAAAAAACGCGGCATAAATGCAGAGGCGTTAAATTTCGGGGTTCCGGCATATGGAGTTGATCAAGCTTTTTTACGATGGAAAAAACTTGGCAGGAAGCTTTCTCCGAACATTGTTATTTTTGGTTTTGTCTCTGATGATGTGTTCAGAAACTTCAATGTTTTTTGGCCGGTTAGACAGCCGGGATACGGTTTCTTCTTTTCAAAACCTCGTTTTGTGCTTTCAGGAAATTCATTGAAATTGGTGAATTCCCCGGCTATACCACCGACGGATGTTATGAAAGTACTCAAGAATTTCGACCGGTCCGATATGGCAGAGTATGAATATTTCTACCGCAAACCCGATTACGTGAAGCGAATTTGGCATAATAGCAAGTTTATCACTCTCTTTTTGGATATCGTATACGACGAACAGTTTAGATACAGAAAGAAATCATATAAGAACAATGAAATCGGCTCATACAATTTTTTTGATCCTGAAGGGGAGCCGGGTCAATTAACGCTGAAGATTGTGGCCCAATTCAAGAAAGATGTTGAAGCTCACGGAGCTAAATTCATTATTGTGCATTTCCCCTGGTTTTCCCAATTGAAACTTATTGCTAAGGGAAGAGAATTACGCTATTCCGAACTCCTGGAAGAATTTGATAAAACTTTCGGTGTAGTACATCCGGAAGAAGAAATGTTAAGAGCTATAAGCAAAGACTCCTCGAGTCTCTTTTTGCCGGGCATTATGTAGTAGGAAGAAAGCAAAAAGTCGTCGGTCATTATTCTCAAAAGGCCAATCAAGTTGTCGCTGATGTTCTAACGAAACATATTTTGAAGCTGCTTGAAGAGTCAAGTATAGATAAAAATTAACGGGGCGCCGGGAACGAACCTGATCGGCCCGTTTATGGCGCCCCGAAATAAAGGATTACGTTAAGTATTTATTTCAGCATATCCCGCCCGTATCCGAGTATGTTCCTGGCGATGATGAGCATTTGTATCTGGCCGGTGCCTTCGAAGATGTCGTTGATTTTGCAGTCTCGCATCCATTTCTCGACCAGCCACTCGCAAGAGTATCCCTTTGGTCCGAGCAGCTCGACACACTTCTGCGTGACAAGCGTTGCGGCCCTTCCCGCTTTGGCCTTTGCCATGGAGGCTTCGAGGCTGTTTCGTTCGCCGGTATCGAGCATGCTTGCCGCGCGCCACGTGAGTAGTCTCGCCACTTCG
>Ga0180432_10006291_pt1 | contig 15468 bp, 10 predicted proteins | sample SS_ome_10_FD_132414 | JGI IMG/M metagenome (GOLD analysis project Ga0180432, IMG submission 132414) | Hypersaline lake sediment archaeal communities from the Salton Sea, California, USA - SS_1_MS_2 metaG | ecosystem: Environmental > Aquatic > Non-marine Saline and Alkaline > Hypersaline >... | reverse complement strand
GTTGGGAATGTACTCTCCTGAGCATGCTTGCGCAAGAACTCGCCGGATAATCTCAATCCGGTCAGGAGAAGTATCGGCGCAATTCGCTCAGCTCCTTATCGATCTCGTCCTCGGAGATGACGGATTGACGCACCTCTTCGCGCAAGAGCTTGTGGAAGATGTTGCGGCCCCGGTGGAGGTAGTTGGTCACGTCCGTCTCGGACAGTCCCAGCAGCTCGGCGAGCTCTCGATAGCTCTTCGGCTCTGTGTCCGTGGCAGACTCGATGTACGCGAGAAACACCCGGCAATACTCGGCTCGATTCCCGTCTGTGCAGGTCTCTCGCATCCGGCGCAGGGACTCCAGGATCAGGCTTCGCGCCCAGGAGCGGTTGAACTCCTCTTCGGGAGTCCCATCGGCCGCGAGCTCGGCGCGTTCGGGTTCGCGCTCGTCTTCGTCCGTAACGGGTAGAGTCAGCGGCACGGTCCGCGGCCGCCGGCGGGCCTTGTGGTACTCGCGGGACAGGAAACGGCTCAGGGTAGTCAAGAGAAAGGTCCGAAACCTTCCCCGATTCCTGTCCACCGCCTCGACGAGCCCCTTTTCTAGGAAGCGCGCGAAGTAGTCTTGGGTGAGGTCGCGCGCGGTCTCGTGGTCAAAGCCCCGCCGGCGCACGTAGCGGTACACGGGCTTCCAATAGCGCTTACAAAGGTACTGGAGGCTCGCCTGGGAGTCGGGACTCGTGCGGTCCTGGGCGCTGGCAACCACAGACCAGGCCGTGGTGCGGAAGTGGCTTGGCTCGCTCTCAACGTCTGCGGGGTCGGGCAACGAGGACTCCTCTAGGGGTGCGCGCGGGATGCGGATTGCAGGGCCGCCAGCATTTGGCCGGCCAGCACGTATTCCTTGTACAGGTGCACGCGTGTGGCTCGGCATTGCTCAAAGGCCTTGCGGGCTGCGGGCGGGTCGCGCTCCACGAGCAGGTAGTACATGCCGACGTAGTAGGCTGTCTCACACTCCTCGTGCGGGCGCTCTGCTCCGGCGAGAACCTGAGCCGGCGGCACCTCGCCCATCCAGCATTGCGCCACGGGCACAAGCCACGGCTTGTCCGGCGTGTGCCGCGCGGCGTCGAGCACGCGCTGGGGGTCCGGGCCTCTGTCGAGCCGCAGCAACGCGAGGTGCAGTAGCATGGCCGGATAGAAGGGCTTCTCCGGCTCTGCGGCCAGGGCCTCGCGGCAGTCGGCCACAGCGGCCGCCAAGTCGCCCATGCCGTATCGTGCCGTGGCGCGCCGATGATACAGGGGCGCGCGCATGCTGAGCCGATCGGCCTTTAGGGCCTCGGTGTAGAATCGGGCGGCTTCCTCAAACTTTCCCTGGTGCAGGGCGCACGAGCCACGCCGCTCCAGGACCCGAGGGTCGTCGGGGTGGAGCTCCTGCGCGCGCGCATAGTCGGCCTCCGCCTTCGGCCATTTGCTCAGAAACTCGTACACCGCCGCGCGGTTCATGTAGGTCCAGTGGTAGTCGGGCTTGGCCGCGGCAGCGTGGTTGAAGTCCTCCAGAGCCCGGTGCGTGTCCAGCATATGCGCGTAATAGATCCAACCTCGATTGTTCAGGGAGTAGACGTAGTCCGAGTCGATGGAGAGCGCCGCATTGTAGTCGGCCAGGGCCCCGTCGACGTCACCCAGACGCAGGCGCACGTCGCCGCGGTTGCTGTAGGCGTACGGATCTTCACATGGCATCTTCAGGTACTCGTTGTACGCTGCCAGGGCCTTGTTCGGCTCGTAGGAGGGCGCGCCGCGCTTGCCGTAGATGAATCCGCGCAGGTAATGAACCTCGATCAAAGACGGGTTGCGCTCTTCGATCTTGTCGCACAGGGCTAGGGCCTGTTGATACCGTTCGGCCAGAATGTGGAGTCGCGCGAGCCCCAGATTCGAATACTCGTTGTCCGGATCGATCTCCTGCATCGCCTGGAAGGACCTCTCCGCGGCGGCTACGTCTTTGAAGATATCCATGTGGATCGTGCCGGTGTGATAATGGGCCATGATCAGCGATGGCTTCAGGCTCAGCGTGCGGCGAAAGTCGGCCAGGGCCTCCTGATAATCCTTCTGGCGCATGTGGACCTTGCCGCGCTCGAATACGGCCTCCGCGAACGTGGGATCGATGGCCAAAGCCTGGGAGAAAAAGGCTCCGGCCGCCCCGAGACGCGGAGGCGTCTGTTCCAGGAATGCGCGTCCCTTCTCATACGGAATGGTCGCTCGCGCCCGCAGCTCCTGGGCCTCGCGGCGGCGCTGTTGCGCGGCGTGGAGGGTGAGGCGCTCCTGCTCTCGGACCTGGTAGCGATGCACCAGCAGTCCGGTTATCGCCAGCATCAGGAGCAGCGCGCCCACGAGCGCGCTGGCCAGGCGGTGACGGCCGATGAGCATCCCCATACGCCGCACAGGGCCGGTGCGGTAGGCGCTCACTGGCACGCCGTCCAGGAACCGCTGCAGGTCCTGGGAGAGGCTGCGCACGCTCTGGTACCGTTCCTCTCGATTCTTGGCCACGGCCTTCATGACGATGGCATCGAGCTCGGGCGGGATGGTGCGATCGCGCGCACGTGGAGGAATGGGCACCAGGGCGTCGAATCTGGCGCGATACTCCTCAAACTTGAGCTTGCTCACTTCGTACGGCCGCTCGCCGGTGAGCATGCGGTAGAGAAGAACGCCCAGAGAATACACATCCGCGCGCTCGTCGGGCACTTCACCGCGCAGGCGTTCCGGTGCGATATAGATCGGGGTGCCGCCGGTCAGGCGCGGCGTTTCTTCCTTTCGCGCGGCGAACCCCCAGTCGAGCACAAAGACCTCGCCGAAGGAGCCCACGCGCACGTTCTGGGGCTTGATGTCCAGGTGCAGAACACCTCGCGCGTGCGCGTACTCGATGGCCCCGCACACCTGCTGGAAGATGCTAAGAAGGCGCAGTCGCCCCAGCGCTGGGCGTCCGTCTCCCTTTATCGATGAATCGTCCCCGCGGGTGGGAAGGAGCTCGTCCAGGTGCACGCCCTGGACCTGGCGCATGACGAAGAAGGGCGACCCCGTCTCGTCCGTGCCCAAGTCGTAGGTCGGGGGAATGTTCGGGTGCTCCAGCCCGCCGCTGAGTCGCGCCTCTCGCACCAGGGTCTCGTCCTGCTCCTGGGCGCTCTGGCGCCGCACGGTCTTCAGGGCCACCGGCCGCTCGAGCAGGCGGTCAAAGGCCTCGACCACCACGCCCTGGCCGCCGCGGCCGAGCACCGCGCGAAAGGTGTATCGCTCGCCGAAGTCCCGCGTCGAGGGGTCTTGCCCATGTACGGCGTCGGCGAGCAGACGGTTCACCACAGCGGGTGACAGCTCATCCTCGGCCCAGTGAGGCCGCTGTGCGCCGTCGGGGCTGCGTTCGCCGGCTTCCGAATGATTTGCCGTTGGCATTGATCGACGACTCCTCGGTCGACGCAACAGACCAGGGCATTCCTGTACAAGTATCGGCCTCGCTTGATTCTACGGCGAGCCGCAGCTCGGTGCAACCATGGAGCCGACGAATGCAGGCTATCGTCCGCGCACGAGCTTCCGGGCGAGGTGGGTGGCCGCCCGGGCGTGGCGCGCGCTGAACTTCAGCAGGTCGCGGATTCGCCCGTTGAACAGGTAGAATCGCAAGTATGCCCAGGCTTGTAGGGACTCCAGCCTCCGGCGCGAGAGCCCCTGGATTTCGAGCGCGTCGCCCAGGTACTTGTCGTACGCGGCCCAGTCCTCGTTGCGCAGACGATATCCCCCCTCGCCGCGCAGGGCCATCTCGCGGATCTCGGTCCCCGGATACGGCACCATGATGCCCACAGAGATACTAGTAGGATTGAGCTGCGTGGCCAGGCGCACGGTGGCGAGGGCCGTGGACCAGGTCTCTCCCGGATGCCCCAGGATGAACAGCCCTACGGACTCAAGCCCGACCTTGTGCGTGAGCGCGAAGGCGCGGTGGACCTGCTCGAGGGTGATGCCCTTGCCCGTGGCGCGCAGGATGTCCGGATCTCCGGCCTCCACGCCATAGGCCACGCGTTCACAGCCTGCGTCGCGCATCGCCCGCAGGAGCTCTTCGTCGACCAAGTCGGCGCGCAGGTTGGCGCTCCACACCAGGCGGCGTGGATAGGACCGCTCGGCCAGCAGGCGGCACACCTGCATGGCATGGTGGCGGCGCAGCCCGAAGGTCTCGTCCTCGAAGTCGAACGCGCGGATGTCGAATCGATCCACGAGCCAGTCGATCTCGGCCAGGATGTTCTCCGGACTGCGCAGCCGCGGTCGAGACCCGAGCACGCGCATGCAGAACTTACATCGGAACGGGCACCCTCTGGACCCGAACACCATGTAGCTGTGGCGTTGCTTGCGGAATCGGTGCCACGCGGGAAAGGGTAACGCATCAAGCGGCTCGATGGGTGGCGCGGGAGACGTCTGTCGAATCCGCGAGCCATCGCGCCACACGAGGCCGGGCAGATCGGCCGGCCGCCGGCTGGACTGGACGCTGCGCGCGAGATCAACGAACACCTCCTCGCCCTCGCCGACCACCGCGCAGTCGAAGTCCGGGAACTGCTCCATGGTGGCCTGGGGCTCGGCCGTGACATGGCATCCGCCCAGCGCCACGACCACATCAGGTGCCTGTTGCTTGACCGCTGACGCGATCCGCGCGGCCTGCCCGACCTCGTGCGTTTTGGCCGTGATGCCCAGCAGCGCGGGGCGGAAGGCGACGAGGTCGCGTACGACTGCCTCGGTGGTAAGGTTCTCGAATCGGCCGTCGATGACCAGCAAGTCGTCGTACCCGGCGCGTTCCAATACAGCGGCCAGGTACCCCAGCGCGAGGGAGGGGTAGGCGTCCACGTCATGGGCCTGGCGCACGGTCTGCGGCGGCGGCTGGACCAGGGCAATCTTCACGCACGTCCTCCGAAGTCGCGAGCAGTGCATCGATTACATGCCTGCGCAGGCCGGATGTCAACCGACAGGCGGACCGTTTGACTTCCCCTGCCTCGCCCGGATAATGCGTTCAGGAGGAGAGGCCTGCCCATGGATGCTCCCGCGGTGTCGGTCGTGCTGGCGGTCCACAATGGCATGCCGTTCCTGCCCGACGCGGTAGAGAGTGTACTCCGGGGCCAATGGCGAGACCTCGAGCTCGTTGTCGTCGATGACGCGAGCACGGACAAATCTTCTGCCTACTTGCGAGACCTCTGCGACTCTCGCGTCCATGTGCTGCGCCAGGACGCGCGGCAAGGCCTGACGGCCAGCTTGAACCACGGGTTATCCCAGGCGAGCGGGCGCTGGATAGCGCGCCTAGACGCGGACGACGCCTGGCTTCCGGAGCGCCTGGCCCTCCAGATGGCCTGCGTGGCAGACCGCCCGGACGTCGTGCTCGTGGGAGGCGGTCACGCAGAGGTCTTCGGCGCGTGCTTGCCCGATGACGTGCCGCACCCGACCCAACTCCAATGGGAGGAAGTGTCATTCGACGAGCTCCTCGAACGCAATCGATTCTGCCACAGCTCGGCCCTGTTCCGCACAGAGGTCCACGGGCGGCCCGTGCGCTACCGAGAGGCGTTCCGTATGAGCCAGGACTACGACCTGTGGCTGCGCCTTGCCTTGTGCGGTGCTGTCTTGCGGGTCGATGCCCCCGTGTGCCTATACCGTCGGCGGACCGAGGCACTGAGCCTCGCGCGCGCGTACGAGCAGGTGAGCTATGCATACCAGGCGCGAGAACTCGCCCGAGAGCGCGCACGCCGCGGCACGGACCGGCTGCATGAACGAGGCGAGCTTCCGGAGGTGCCGCTTGAACGGAATGGCGCCCTGCGCCGAGAGGCGTGCAACATGCAGCTCCATTTCGCCGGTCGCTCGCTTCAGCACGGACTGGTCACAGTAGCCGCGCGCCTGGCCGCACGCGCCTTTGCGCACGCTCCGGTGGCCGCGGGGCGCGAGTTCGTTCTTCTGCTGATCGGAGACCAGTTCGCGAGGCGAGTTCGGCGGCTCTTCGGCCAAGAGTCGTCCAAGGAGAGGCACCCATGCCTGCCGCCCCGGCCGTAAGCGTGGTGTTGCCCGTGTACAATGCACAGGCCTACATCCGCGACGCGATGGCCAGCGTGCTCAATCAATCCCTGCGCGAGGTGGAGCTCATTGTGGTCAACGACGCATCCACGGACCACACGCCCGAGATTCTACGTGCATGTCAGGACCCGCGCGTGCACGTGCTCCGCAACCTGGAGAACCAGGGGATCGTGCGGGCGCTCAACCGCGGGCTCGCCGCGGCGCGCGCCCCGTTGGTGGCCCGCCAGGACGCCGACGACCTGTCCCTGCCGGGGCGGCTCGCGGCCCAGGTGGCCGCCCTGGAGCAGTGTTCGGACCTCGTGGTCCTGGGCACGGCATACGCGAAGATCGACGAGCGGGGACGCGAGCTCGTGAGGCGCACGATGCCCACGGACGACGTCGACATCCGCGTCGCGCTCGCCCGCGGGAACCCGTTCTGCCACGGGTCCGTGATGATGCGCCGCTGTGCCGTGCAGGCGGCGGGCGGATACCGGGACACCGGTGGGCCCACCGAGGACTACGACCTGTGGCTGCGCCTGGTGGACCGAGGCAAGGCTGCGAACCTGGAGGAGACTCTGTACGCGCGCCGCGTCTCCCCCGACAGCATCATGGGCGCCGCGTCCGAGGCGCACGTGCAGGCGAGCCGCGCGTTCCTGTGGCGCGTGGCCCAGGCTCGACGCGCGACCGGGCGCGACCTCCTAGCTGCGAGAGAGCCTGAGACGCTGGCCGAATACGAGCACCTGCGTGCGGCATGGCGGGCGGCGTCCAGGCCGAGTCCACGCGAGGCGCGCGCCCGGATGCGCCTGGATATCGCCGAGGATCTGTTGCGTACAGGGCACTGGCCGGCCAGTCTGCGGTGGACCGCCAAGGCGCTTGCCGCGACGCCCGGATCTGCGCGCGCGTGGCGGCACGCCGCAGGGACCGTGATGGACACGATTCGAGGCCAGCGGGCGGCCCAGCCATGAGACCGATCCATCTGGCCCTGTTCTTCACCCGCGGACTCGCCCTGCGCCACTGGCACGAGCTGGGCACCCTGGAGCGCGACATCGCGCTATACGAGCGCCTGTGCGCCCTGGGGTACAGGGTGACGTTTGTGACCTACGGCGAGCCGGACGACGCCGAGCATCTGCCTCAGGGGAGCCCCATCACGGTGCTCTCTCGTCCGAAGGGGTGGTCTCTGCGCCGCTACGCGCGTACAGCACATCGTGTTCATCGCGAGGCGCTTGCGTCCGCGGACGTAATCAAGAGCCATCAAATCCACGGCGCCACGACGGCCGCGCGCGTGGCGAGGCGCCTGGGCAAGCCGTTCATGGCGCGTTGTGGCTACCTGCCCAGTATGTTCGCGCACGCGAGCGGCGCCGGGCTGCTAAGAAGAATGCGCGCGACCCTGGAGGAGGTCCGTGCGGTGCGCCGCGCACAGGCGATTGCTGTGCCCTCCCAGGCCGAGGCCGACTATGTGGCCGGGCGGTACCGGGTGAGTGCGCGGCGGCTGCATCTGTGCCCGAACTGGGTGGACACGGACCGCTTCCGCCCGGGCCCCCAGCAAAGACACCAGCGCAGGATTGCGTTCGTGGGACGATTGGAGGCGCAGAAGCAGCCGCTCTTGTTCCTTGAGCTTGTCCGCGGACTCACGCAGATTGAGGCGGTCATGATCGGAACCGGCAGGCTGGAGCACAAGGTGGCCGAGCGCGTGCGCGTCTGGGGTCTGCCCGTGCGCATGCTGGGCCGGCTGAACAACGAAGCCATCGCGGACGAACTGCAACGCTGCGCGGTCTATGTGTTCCCCACGCTGTGCGAAGGGGGGAGCCCGAAGTCCCTGCTCGAAGCCATGGCCTGCGGCCTGCCCGCCGTGTCCACCAACGCCTTCGGCGTGCGTGAGGCCTTTGTGCACGATGCGCACGGATTTCAGTGCAGGCCGGACGACCTGCAGGGCATGCGGGAGGCGGTCGAGTACGTGCTGAGTAATCCCGCGCGCGCACAGGCCATGGGCCAGGCCGCCCGGCGACACGTCATCTCCCACTACAGCCTCGACCGTGCAGTGGAGCGAGAGACGGCGCTACTCGCGGAGCTCGCGGCCATCGACCGCCCCACATAAACCGCGCCTGCGCACAACACCCTTTGCGCAGGCGCGCCGGGGATGACCAGTCCGCTGATCTCAGGGGCTTCCGCCCACCGGTTCCGGCTCCAGATCGGGGATGCCCGCCTGTTCCAAGAAGGTGAGCGCGGCCTCGATTAGGTCGCGGTGGAACCCGGGCCACTCCTCCTCATAGTAGCCCAGGCCGAGGCGATACCGCTCTGCTTCGAGCGGCGCCAGCTTGCGGCCGTGTTCTTGATAGTCGCGCAGTCGGTCCATGGCCGCCCGCCTCCGAGGCCCGTGTGTACCGAGGATCACTGCCCTGGGCAGCCGGCCCACGTAGTTGATCCCGCACGCACGCGCCCGCTGGCGCAGCCGCTCGTCCGCGAACAGGGCCTCCACGCTCGCGGGCATGGGGCCGTATCGGTCTACGGTCCATGCCCGCAGATCATCGAGTTGCTCGGCCGTGTCCGTGGCACCCAGTCGCCGATAGAAGCGCAGCCGCTCCTGTTCGAGATTGATGTAGGTGTCCGGCACATACGCGCTGGAGCCGAGGTCGAGCTCCACGGGCTCGCGCTCCTCCGCGGGCTGGCCGCGCAGCTCCTTGACCACGCGCTCGAGCAGCCGGCAATACAGGTCATAGCCGACCTGGTGGATCTGGCCGGATTGCTCGACCCCCAGCAGGTTGCCTGCGCCGCGAATCTCCAGGTCGCGCAGCGCGAGGTCATACCCGGCGCCCAGGTGGGCAAACTCTTCGATGGCGCGCAGGCGCTTGGCTCCCACCGGGGTTAGGGGACGCCGCTTGCCGGCGAGGAAATAAGCGTAGGCCCGGTTGCGGTATCGGCCCACGCGGCCGCGCAGCTGATGGAGATCGGCCAGACCGTACTGGTCCGCGTCGTTCACGAACAGGGTGTTCACATTGGGGATATCGAGGCCCGATTCGATGATGGTGGTGGCCACGAGCACGTCGATGTCGTTGTCGATGAACCGCCGCATGACTCCGGCCAAGTCTCGCTCGGGCATCTGGCCGTGGGCCACGCCCACCCGGGCCTCGGGCACGATTTCGGCCACGTGCGTCGCGACCTGCTCGATATTGTACACTCGGTTGTGCACAAAGTAGACCTGTCCGCTTCGGGCGAGCTCGCGCAGCACCGCCCGGCGAATGAGGTCGTCGCGGTAGCGCACCACCTGCGTGCGGATGGCCTGGCGATCCAGGGGAGGGGTGGTGAGCGTGGAGATGTCTCGCAGCCCGAGCAACGCCATATGCAGGGTCCTGGGGATCGGCGTCGCGGTCATGGTGAGCACGTCCACGCAGGCGCGCAGCTCTTTGAGCCTTTCCTTGTGCTCCACGCCGAAGCGCTGCTCCTCGTCGATGATTACAAGGCCCAGATCGTCGAACCCCATGTCGCGGCTGAGCAGCCGGTGCGTACCGATCAGCACGTCCACCTTGCCCTCTCGTGCGGCCTCCACAATGCGGCGCTGGTCCGCCGCGGTGCGGAAGCGGCTGAGCACCTCGACGCGCACCGGGTAGTCGGCCATGCGCTCGGTGAAGGTGCGGTGGTGCTGCTCGGCGAGAATCGTAGTGGGCACGAGCACCGCGGCCTGCCGGCCGGTTACGACCGCCTTGAACGCTGCGCGAACGGCCAGCTCCGTCTTGCCGAATCCCACGTCTCCGCACAGGAGGCGATCCATGGGCGCGCGGCCTTGCATGTCGGCCTTGATCTCCGCCAGGGCCGTGAGCTGGTCGTCGGTCTCCTCGTACAGGAATTCCTCCTCGAACTTGCGCTCCCAGTCTCCGTCCGGCGGATAGGCGATGCCCGGCGCATGCATGCGCACCGCCTGCAGGCGCAAGAGATCTGCGGCGATCTCGCGCACGGCGCGCTCGGCCTGCGCTTTTTTGCGCCGCCACGATCGCCCGCCCAAGCGCGAGAGCTCCGGCCGCGCGCCGCGGCCGCCGATGTACTTGTGCACGAGCTCCACGTGGCTCGTGGGCACGTACAGGCGCGTGTCCTCAGCGAAAAGAAGCGCCAGGAAGTCGCTCTCCTGTCCGTTTTGCTCCAGACGCATCAGGCCCAGGTTGCGCGCGATGCCGTGCAGTAGATGGACGACGTAGTCGCCGGGCCTCAATTCCGCGAAGTCATGTACTGGCTGGGAGGGCGCGATTGGCTTGCGGACTCTGCGTCGCTCGCGATAGCGGTGGAAAATCTCGTGCGCGCTGATAGCCGCCCAGTCGAGCGCGGGCCAATGAAAGCCCTCGGTCAGGCGACCGAGCGTGAGCTCGGCACGGGTAGACAGGGCTCCCCCAGCCTCGAGCAGGACTTCGCGGCAGCGTCGCCGCGCCGCGTCGTTGTGGCAAAAGATCGTGACCGCCACGCTCGCGTCCAGGAGCACGCGCACCTCGTTGAGCGCGTGTTCGGTTGTGCCCTCCAGACGCGCCAGGCCGTGGGTGTCGAGCTCGATGCGCGCGAGCTCGCCGCCTTCTCCCCATTCCGGGGGCCATTCGTCCTCACGCAGTTGAGGGACGAGGACGCGACGGAATCCGTGCATCGTGGCGCAGGCCTGCTCCAAGCTGCGGATCGGCGCCTGCTGGCCCTGGTACCCCTCTGCATAGAGCTCTGCGTGGTGGGCGCAGTCATCCGGATCGAGCACCAGGACCACCGTCTCCTCGGGCAGGTGCGCGGCAATGGACGCGCACGGCTCGCCCCGGAAGGCGCGATGCACCCCCTCGGTGGACAGGTCCACGAGTACGGCGGCGTCGGCAGGCTCGGTGGAGCGCTGGGTGGCCGGGTCGTACCGGTGCAGGCTTTCCACGGTGTCACCGAAGAACTCCAGGCGATAGGGCGCCTCGCCGAACAGGGGGAACACGTCCACAATGCCGCCGCGCCGGCTGAACTGGCCGGGCGCCTCCGCGGATACTGTGCGCTCGAGCCGCGCATCGGCGAGGCGGGCGCACAGGGCCTCTGGAGCCATTTCTTGGCCGGGAGCCACGCGCAGCTCTCCGCGCGAGAGCTCATCGGGGGGGACGGTCGGCTGCAACAGGGACGCGATCGGCGCGATGACAATCGCAGGCGCGGGCCTGGACGAGACATTGGCGAGTGCCCGTAGCGTACGCACGCGCTCGCGCAGGGTCTCCAGGTCCAAATGCGGACTCTCGGTGGGTAGGACATCCCAGGAAGGAAACCGGAGTGTGCGGCCCGCCTGCCAGCAGTCGAGGTCGTCCTCGACCGTGTCGGCCTTCTCCAGATCCGGGGTCACGATGAACAGGCAACCGGCGAACTCCCGGTGCATCCAGGCGGCGACGAGGGTGGCCGCGCTTCCGCGCGCGCCCTCCAGGAGCACGCGGTGCCTACGATCCACGGCTTGTCGCAGGGCGGTGAGCGCCTCGGTACGAGTCAGGTTGGCCTGGCTTGGGACCGCGCTCACGCACGGGCCTCCCGGCGGCGCTGCGCACGCGGATGGATCATGTGCTCCTCGGTGAGCCCCAGCCTGGAAACCAGGCCGCGCACCCACCGATATCGGCCCAACTGGGCAAGAGCGTGGGCGTCCGAGGCGACGGACAGAGCCACCCCCGTGTCACGCGCCAGGGCCAGCAGATCCTCGTAGGAGTGCGCCTGCGCAGGAGAAAACTTTGCGCGCAGAGACTCGTTCAGCTCAATCGCGGTCCCGTGCCGTGCGCAGACCTGGAAGAGTTTCTCAAAGTCCTGCAGGACTCGCCCGGAGAACCGATCTATCCCGCCGGCGCGCGCAAGCGCCAGACCTGGATGCGCAATCACGTCAACCTGAGGATTGGCCGCCACGCGCATGGCCCAGGGGAACCACTCTGCGTACATGGCTGTACGCTGATCGTCCGTCCAGGTGACAGCATCGAACCACAACCCCCGCGCGCCGGGCAGATAGTGAAAGCCGGCAAGGACCAGGTCCATGCCGGCAAGGTCGTCGAGTAGCAGGTCTCCGTTCATGTGCACCGGGTCGGGGTCCACCTCGGCGCCGACCAGCACACGCATCGGAGTTCGATCCGTCCATAGATCCCGCTCCTCCAGAATCGCGTCCAGGTGCGCACGCAAGGTGTCTCGCGCCTTATGCGTCCCGGCCAAGACGCCTTCTCGGACGTCCGCGCCGATTCCGGGAGCGTGTTCCAGGATCACGATCCGAGTCAACCCATGGCTCTGGGCCTCGTGAATGATGCGGCCGATCGTCATGCCCGGGCCGGAGTGGCCCGAGTAGATCGTGTGCACGTGATGGTCTACCAGGAACAGGTCTTCGTTCATTCCGGGCTCCGGCGGGCTGCACAGCAACCTAGCCATGAGAAAGGCCAGCGTCAAGCCAAATCGAGACGGGCCGCGGGTTCGGGTCAGGCTTTTTCGCTTGACGAAGGCGTCCTCGGCCGCACACTGCCATAGGGGGCCAACCTTAGAAGCAACGACAGGAGGTGTACGTCATGGCCGAGGAAATCGGCGGCAAGCTGCGCATGGGCATGGTGGGCGGCGGACCTGGTTCGTTCATCGGAGACGTGCATGCCAAGGCGGCACAGTTCGACGCCCAGGCGCGGCTCATTGCGGGCGCGTTCAGCCGCGACGCAAAAAAGTCCCGCGCGCGGGGCCGAGAGCTAGGACTCGAACGCGACCGGGTCTATGGATCCTGGGAGCAGATGCTGGACCGAGAGGCCGCGCTGCCTGAGGACAAGCGCATCGACTTCGTGAGCGTGGTCACGCCCAATCACCTGCACTACGAGGTCGCGCGCGCCTTCTGGAAGGCGGGCTTCCACGTAGTCTGCGACAAGCCCATGACCTATAACCTTCTCCAAGCAAAGGACTTGCGAAAGCTCGTTAAGGCGCGGCGCAGGCAGATCTTTGCCCTGACCCACAACTACACGGGCTACCCCATGGTGAAGCTTGCGCGCGACCTCGTGCGCGCGCGCAAGCTCGGCAAAATCGTGAAGGTGGTGGTGGAGTATCCCCAGGGCTGGCTCATCCAGCGAGTGGAGAAGCAGGGCGTCAAGCAGGCGGTGTGGCGCACTGACCCCGCGCGCGCGGGGAAAAGCGGGTGCATGGGCGACATCGGCACGCATGCGGCGAACCTGGCCGAGTACGTGACCGGACTGCGGATCACCGAGCTGTGCGCGGACCTCACTACGCTGCGCAAGGGGCGGCCGCTCGACGACGACGGCAACTGCCTTCTGCGATTCCAGAACGGAGCGCGGGGCATCCTGTACGCGAGCCAGATTTCGATCGGCGAGCTCAACGGGCTGCGCCTGCGCGCCTACGGCGAGGAGGGTAGCCTGTCCTGGTGCCAGGAAGAGCCCAATGGACTGGAGATGCGCGCCGCGGACGGAGCGGTGACGACCTACCGACGTGGCACGGACGCCGTGGCGGAGCTCTCGCCCGCGGCCGCGGCGGCGGCGCGCATTCCGCCGGGCCATCCGGAGGGCTTCTACGAGGCGTTCGCGAACGTCTATCGAGGCGCGCTGGCCGCCATGCGAGCTCGCAAGGCCGGGCGAGCCGTGCCCAAGGATGCGCTAGACTTTCCGGGCGTGGACGACGGCGTGCGCGGCATGCAGCTCATTGAGACCTTACTCAAGAGCAGTCGGTCGCGCCGATGGGTGAAATGGGTGAAGTAGGCCAGCAGATGAGGCATGCTCATACGAAGCCGGAGGATACGCGATGGCCCGACCGGTGACGCTCTTCACGGGACAGTTCGCAGATATCAAGCTCGCAGACCTCGCAGCCCGCGTCAAGGACTGGGGCTACGACGGGCTGGAGCTCGCCTGCTGGGGCGACCACATGGACGTGGCCCAGGGCGCGGAGAGTAAGTCCTACTGCGAGGACCAACTCAGCCTGTTGGACAAGCACGGACTCCAGTGCTGGGCCATCAGCAACCACCTGGCCGGGCAGCTTGTGTGTGACCCGAACACCGACGCGCGCAGCGACGGGATCGCACCGGCAGAGTGCCGGGGTAACCCGGAGGCCAAGCGCGCCTGGGCCGTGGAGGCCATGAAGAACACCGCACGAACCGCGGGCAATCTGGGCCTGGACTTGGTGAATGGATTCACAGGCTCCAGCATCTGGCACGCGGTGTACGCATTCCCACCGGTGTCGGCCGAGTTCCTGCAAGCCGGATTCGATGACTTCGTGGCCCGCTGGACGCCGATCCTGGACGTGTTCGACGAATGCGGCGTGAGGTTCGCCCTGGAGGTCCATCCCACGGAGATCGCGTTTGACCTGTACAGCGCGCAGACGGCCATGGAGGCCATCGGCGGGCGCGAGACGTTCGGGTTCAACTTCGATCCGTCGCACCTGTACTGGCAGCGCGTGGACCCGGTGCGATTCCTGCGCTGCTTCAGCGACCGCGTCTACCACGTGCACGTGAAGGACGCGGCCCTCACGCTGGACGGTGAGACGGGGATCCTGTGCTCGCACTTCGACTTCGGCCATCCTCGCCGAGGGTGGGACTTTCGCAGCCCCGGCCGCGGAGAGGTGGACTTCGAGGCGATGATCCGCGCGCTCAATGAGATCGGCTACCAGGGACCCTTGTCCGTGGAGTGGGAGGACTCGGGCATGGACCGCGAGGCGGGCGCGACCGAGGCGGCCGCCTTTGTGCGGCGCATGGACTTTGCGCCCTCGCGCGTGGCGTTCGACGCGGCTTTCGAGCGATAGGCGTCAGTGCCGGTCCGATCGGAAGATCCGCCACACCAGCCACAACCCCATCAGGGTGGCGATGCCGAACCCCACGATGGCGAAGACCGCGGCCACGGACACGCCGCCGGCGGCCGGGAGGGTCTTGCTGACCACCGGCTGGCTGGTCATGACCATGGACGAGCCCACAATGATGGCGGCCAGGATGAGCGCCAGGCTCAATCGGCTGAACGCCCGGTCGATCCGGTAGGCAAAGCTCTCCAGGGCCTCGTGATGGAAGATGACGCGCAGGTTCCCCGACTTCGCCTTCTGCATGAGCTCCCGCAAGTCCGCGGGCGCGCGTTGCAGCAGTTGGACCAGGCGATAGGCCGAAAAGGCCCCGCCACGCATGATCTTGAGCGGCCGTAGCCATGACTGCACGATCTTGCGGGTGAATGGACGCGCCACCTCGTCGATGCGGAATTCGGGGTCCAGCGTCTGGGCCACGCCGATGGCCGTCGATAGGCTCTTGCCCATCAATACAAGATTGCGCGGAAGCACCACGCCGTGCTCTCTGGCGGTGGCCACCATCTCGTCAAACACTTGCCGGAAGTCCATGCGGTCCAAGGGAACCCCGTAGTACCGGTCGACCAGGGTGATGAGGTCCGTCTTGAACCCGGCGGTGTGCGCATTGTCCCCGGTTCCCCCCAGGTCGGCCAGGACGTCGGCGACGGTGTCGAAGTCTCCTTCGTT
>Ga0180432_10006290_pt1 | contig 15469 bp, 8 predicted proteins | sample SS_ome_10_FD_132414 | JGI IMG/M metagenome (GOLD analysis project Ga0180432, IMG submission 132414) | Hypersaline lake sediment archaeal communities from the Salton Sea, California, USA - SS_1_MS_2 metaG | ecosystem: Environmental > Aquatic > Non-marine Saline and Alkaline > Hypersaline >... | reverse complement strand
TGTTGATCTGAACTCATCGACGGTGGGAAGCAACACGATCAGCGCCACCGCCAAGCTGGCCGGACACACCAACGTGACAGCGACCACCGGCACCGGTTTACCCAACGGACCGGACGTGACCAAAACATACGCTAAAGCCAGAATCACACTCGACCCCTTGACGGCGACCAACGTAGTGGGCGATGTCCACCGCGTCACCGCCACGGTGATGGAGGATGTCGGTAGCGGATGGGTTGCAGCGAGCGGTGAGACAGTGACCTTCAGCCTGGTGAACAACACCGCCGCGGCCACAGTCGTCGACTCCAGCACCACCACTGATGCCAATGGTGAGGCGTGGGTGGAGATCAACACGGCCACGGCCGGAAGTGTGGACATCCACGCAGTGTGTGACGTGGCTGTGAAAGGTTTAACAATACACGTCGAGACCGACGGCACAGGGGAAAACACCGGCAACGCCAACAAGATCTACATCGGCGCTATCGATATGGAGCTTGAGAAATCCATCAATCCGACGGAGCCAAATGTGGGTGACACCGTGACCTTCACGCTGGTGGTGAGCAATAAGGGCTCAACCACCGCGACAAACGTTGCAGTAGAAGACGTCCTACCGGCCGGTTACACCTACGTCGGCGGCAGCATCACCGGCGGAGATGGCCGCAGTGAAGCGGGGGCACCGACCCTCACCTGGACGATCAACGCGCTGGCTGCAGCAGCCAGCATAAACCTGACCTTCCAGGCAACGGTCAATCAAGGCGAAGAGTACCGGAACGTCGCGCAGGTCACCGCACACGATCAGACCGACATCGACTCTGCACCGAACAACGACGACGGCGACCAGAGCGAGGACGACGAGGACTTCGCCGTCATTCCGTTCGCCGATCTGGAAGTCACGAAAACGGTGGACAACAGCACACCTACCGAGGCCGAGACGATCGTCTACACCATCACCCTGACGAACCAGGGTCCAGATGTGGCAACAAACGTGGAGATCACCGATGCGTTGCCACCCGAGCTGCAGTACGTCTCGGACGACGGCGCCGGAAGCTACAACGTCGGGGCGAACCTATGGACCGTAAGTTTCCTGACCTTCGGATCGAGCACGACGCTTCGGATCACGGCCACTGTGAAGGAGGGTACCGCCGGAGTCACGATCACAAACACGGCGGAAGTCACCGCTGCCGATCAGCCGGACCCGGATTCCACTCCGAATAACAACGACCCGAACGAGGACGACCAAGACAGCGTCGACATCACGGTATCGGAAGAGGCCGGAAGGGGCGGTGAACTCGAAGAGCCGTGCGAAGGGAAGGTAATCATCTCCGAGATCGCCTGGGCAGGAACGGCTGCCGATCCTTGGGGCGAGTGGATCGAACTGCGCAACCTTGGGACCATCCCGGTTGATCTCACCGACTGGATTCTGCGCTGGCGGCGCAAGAACTCCCCAGAGGAGGAACCCTGGAAGGAAGTCATGCTGTTCGGAACGTTGATGCCAGCGATAACCTCGGCCTGCGAATTGGCCGATCGTGAGCCAGCAGCGACAGTCCAAATAGAGAAGAACGACAAGGACAATGTCTCGTGGTTGATCACCGGTGAACTCGAACAGGAAAGCGAGAGCCACTTCCTCCTCGAGCGGTGGCACGACGAAACAGTCAGCAGTGAAGCGGCCGACTTGATCTACGATACCACGCCGCCCTACAACCTCGAGCTCAGCGATTTCGGCGACATCGTCCAGCTGATCGACGCCGACGGTGAAATCGTCGACACGGCTAACTTCTTCGACCTTGAACAAGACGGTTGGCCGGCAGGCAGTGCCATCACGCTGGGCACGATGGAACGCACCGATCCATTGGGTCCGGATACAAGAGACAACTGGCACACAAACGAGGGGATCCTCGTCCACGGACTCGATGCACTGAAGAGGCCGTTGGTGGCGAGTGCCTCGGTGATCAACTCCACGCGGCTCGAGGAACTCGATGAGTTCCTCGAGATCCCGCCGGTCGAGCACCGTGCCGGTGAATCACTTGAAGTCGGGATTGAACTTGCCGACACCGGTGCAGTCGGAGGAGGAGGGGCAGTCGATGAAGGGTCGTGGCGAGCGGCGGGCTGGCCCTGGATTCGCGTGACCTCGCCGGACCTTGCTGAGGACGCCGTCGGTGGCGGCGGGGCAGCCAATCTCGAAGCCGTGACCTCATTCTCCGAACGCTACGAAGGAGACACCTACTGGCTAGGAATCGACACCGGCGTTCTTGCACCAGGGCGATACAACTTCTGGATCGTCTACGGAGAGGGAGAGACGGCCTACGTTCCAATCGTCATCGTTCCCTGAGGCAAACTCTTTACAAGAGTGCGAACGACTCCGGTTGTTACTGAAGACCGGAGTCGTTTTCTTTGCCCGCACTAGGCACAGGCCGTGCTGCTGTTCTACGATCAGCGCTGGATGGTGTGAATCCCACGGCCGAGTGCATTCTCCGCCGCCTCTTTCAACCCCTCGGGGAGGGTCGGATGAGGGTGGACTACATCGGCAATCGCATCGAGTGACAACCCATTCTGCACCGCAATCGCTGCCTCGGAGATCAGATCGGACGCCTCGGCGCCGACGATTTGGGCACCGAGGAGCCGTCCTGACCTCGCGTCGGCAACAACCTGGAAAAAACCCTCGGCCTCGCCCATTCCCTGCGCCTTGCCCAACGCCGCGTAGGGAAACCGGCCGGTCGTGACCTCGCGGCCTGCCTGTTTGGCCCGCTTCTCCGAAAACCCCACGCAGGCCACCTCGGGGTCGGTAAAGATGGCCTGAGGAATCATGTCGTAGTCAAGTGTCCTCTGCTCGCCGGCAAAGGACGCTGCAAGCTTCACCCCTTCGGCAGAAGCCTTGTGCGCAAGCATGGGACCGCCGATCAGGTCCCCGATCGCATACACACCAGGAGCAACAGTCTGCAAATCCCGGTCGACCGGGATGAATCCACGCTTGTCCGGCTCAATCCTGACGGTTTCAAGTCCAATCCCCTCGGAGTTTGGGTGTCGCCCGATCGCCACCAGGACCCGATCGGCTTCGAATGCCCATTCACCGCTTGCTTTTACCACCACGCCCTCGCCTGATCCGTCGATGGACGACGCAGCGGTGCTGACGTGCAGGGAGATCCCTTGTGTAGTCAGCGCACGCCTAACCAGAGTGAGGCTACGACGCTCCAGATCGACCCCGGGAAGAATCTCGGACATCATCTCAATCACCGTCACCTCGCTTCCCAAACGGTTGTAGATCGTGGCCAATTCCAGGCCGATCACCCCACCACCGATGACCAGCAACCGATCGGGGATCTCAGCAAGCAAGAGCGCATCATCCGAAGACCACACGTTTGGGTCCGAGAAGCCGAATCCCGGGAGCTCCATTGGAGAAGATCCAGTGGCCAGGACAACACGGTCGGCTTCGATCGTATCACCTGTTGAGAAAACGACACGGTGTGCACCGTCGAGCCGTCCCTTCCCTTCAAGCAGGGTCACATCATTGGACTTCAACAGGGCTTCGATCCCGCCCACCAACCGTGAGACGATCCCTTGCTTCCAGGCCGCAAGTTGAGACAGGTTGAGCTGTGGTGAAGAAAATTCAATTCCCATCGCTTCTGCCTGCTTTGCTTTTGCCACCATCTTGGTTGCGGAATACAGCGCCTTAGTGGGAATGCACCCCCTGTTGAGGCACACCCCACCGACCGTGCCCTCCTCGATTAAGGCCACCTTGAACCCCAGCTGCGCCGCGCGGATCGCACAAACGTACCCTCCAGGTCCGGCGCCAATCACTGCCACATCGTATTGCATGCTCATGACCCCTCTTCGTGTTTGCATAAGAAGGTAGCGGGAGACAGTTCCTCTATCAAGGATATCAAAGCGTTTAGCGCGAATGTGGAAGATTCGACAGGAGAGATGGGTGTCTATTTTCTTGCTCACCAGGTATAATTGTAAATGATGGAAAACACTACTCAATAAGTGCGAATAAGGGCATACATCCGAAAAAGGCAAACCCTTCGCAAGGAGGCGACGCAAAGCCACGGGCCCCCGGGGGCAGCCGGGCTGCCGAAAATGAGACGAATAAGCATCTGGCTGAGCGTAGCAACCCTACTAACTCTCGTTCTTCCCCTAGTTTGGATCCAGCTTCCGCATGTTGCCGGTGGAGGTGGAGCCTCGGGAGAGTTCCAGTCCGCAGATCTGTGCAAACTCAACCTGGCGTGGGGCGTTGAGCGGATCGCAGCCCCCAAGGCGTGGGAGCGCACCACCGGCTCCGACAAAGTCGTGGTTGCGGTTATCGACAGCGGCATCGATACATCTGTTCCGCAGCTTGCGGGAAAGATCTGGTCCAATACCGACGAGATTCCGGAGAACGGAATCGACGACGATGCGAACGGCTACATTGATGACGTGCACGGCTGGGATTTTCGCGATGACGACCCAAGCTCACTTGCTGGCTCCAAGATTCACTGGCACGGCACATTTGTCGCCGGGATCATCGCTGCTCAGCCCAACGCCGACAAGGCCACAGGAGTCGCCCCTGGAGTTCAAGTCATGGATCTACGCTTTCTCAATTCAAAGAATCTCTTCTATACTAAGGATTGGCAGAAGTTCGCCCAAGCCATCGACTACGCAGTCGACAACGGTGCACAAATCATAAACCTGAGCGTGTATGCCAACGGGACACCCCCTGCCGTTCTTGAACAAGCGTTGCGCCGGGCGGCACAACGCGGAGTAATCGTAGTGGGGATTGCTGGAAACGACTCCCAGACTCAGGTCTGCTATCCGGCGAAGTACCCCTCTGTCCTCGCCGTTTCGGCAACCGACCGCAATGACCGACTTGCTTCCTTCAGTAATTACGGCAGCGAGGTCTCCGTATCAGCGCCAGGAGAGAAGATCACCTCGCTCTTCCCCGGGGGAATTGCGGGAACAAGTTCAGGAACATCGTTTTGTGCTCCGCACGTCAGCGGTACCCTCGCCTTGATCCTCTCTGCCAACCCCGGACTGGCACCCAACAGCGCAATCGAGCTCCTCAAGCAGACCAGCGTCGATCTCGGCGACCACGGTCAAGACAGCCGCTTCGGGGCCGGCCTGATCAACGCCGGCCAGGCCGTGGTGAATACCTCCTGAATCGGAAGAACAGAACGCCAAGTATATCATCCATGCCCAATCCAAGGGCCGACTCCATACAGGTACAACACCAAACACGACGCACCCCTTGAGTGCTCGCTCTTGTCTATTCAGAGTGCGCGGGTGCCAAATCCGGCAGTGCCGGCATAGTGATCACAAACATTCGCGCGTCGTCGCTGAGAGGGCCGTTGCTGTGAATGTGTCCCCCTGGCAAAGAGAACGACTCCCCCGCATTCAACGCTTCCGTCTGTGTCTCAGTCTGAACTTGCACTCTCCCCTGCGTGACGATCAGTAATTCGTTCTCGGCATGGAAGTGACTCCTCATGGGCTTAGATTTCGCGTCCCGCGCCCAGCATTCGATAATCGCTATCGCCGCATCCGGCGACCTCCAGAGCTCTTGGAACTCCCAGCTACCGGATGTGTAAGTCCGGCGGTCAGTGGTGTCAATGATCTCGGAGATGCGAGTGGGGACCTTTTCGACCTCCTTGATGCTTTCCTCAAGCGCCCACTCATACTCCTCCCGTGTGACCTTCCCCATCTTCACCAGTCTCTCTCCGATTGCGTCAGGAAGATGCGGGCGAGAGAGAACAGAACGAAGGATAGAATTGCCGATTGTCTTTGCTGGTAGCTTCGTGCGTGCCTTCCGCCTACTGAGCTTCAGATAGACATCATCATCGAGCACCAAGTGTTTCTTGCTTGCCATCGCGCTGCCCCCTTGTTAACTGTATACCATTTTCTTAAGGATTCTCGTGAAAATAACCTTCTTGAGCTGGTTATGTCTACTAAAGTTGCTATTCAATGTGTTCCTCAGTATAATGAGGGTTGAAGCCTACAGCAAATCTACATGATGTATTGGATACTGTAGGTAGTCACGAAATCTCTGAAAAAGGCAAGCCTATCATAGGGTAGGCACGCAAAGCCACAGGTCCCGTTGGGGATGGCTGGGTTGCCAGAGACGCTCTAGATTGGGGCTAGGAGGGCGCGGTGGGGCGAGGCAACCCAGTAGAGTTTCTGTCTTCATACCGATATATCAATTGGGTCCACGGTTCTCCGTGGACTTTTTTTTCGGAGAGGACCGCTAGAGAGATCAAATAGGTAAAGGGGTGCCAGAGTTTATGCACCACATAAGACCCGTTGGCGCGGAGACTTGTGGAACTTTTTCTGTGCACCCCTCCTTACCCTTATATCCCATTGTCCTGCAACACACAAGCAAGTCGGTCCAGGCACTATCTCACTTCACACTTGTAGGACGGAGGTCCCTGTGAAAGAGCAGGTGACGGTTCTTGAGTTGGAGGAGGTGCGCGAGAAATACCGAAGGAAAGACGCAATTGGAATCCCGATGTCCGTTAGGGAGTACTACGAGAAGGCCCTCGCCAAAATACGGCGCCGGATTCGTGAGACGCGAAATGACGAGGGCGGAAAAAGGCTTGGCGACATCTTGGTGAGTTCAGGGGCGCTTGACGAGGAGGCACTGCAACAGGGGCTGGCCGAGCAGCAACTGAGGGGGAACGAGGAACTCCTCGGTGAGGTGCTGTTGTCGCTTAACCTGATCGAGGGAAAGACATTAATTCCGGCACTTCACATTCAGGCTGGTGCGAATTGAGGGGTAAGGAGGGAAAGAAAGATGACTGTTAGAAGGAAGATGGCGCTACTAGGGCTTACGCTCGCTTTCTTCTTAGGCATTCTAGGAGGAAGTTGCTTTGCGGATTCCGATGAATATTGGCCAATGTTCAACCAAGATCTTTGGAACACAGCTGTAGCGGATCCCACGCTTGGTGGGATCGTTTTTCCAATCGAGTTGTGGAGTACGATAACCGACAACCAGATCGGATCGGGAAGTCCTATTGTGGCGGACATTGACGGTGATGGGACACCCGATGTTGGTATCCCCACTGCGGGCTTTGCTGGAACCGGCGGAGTCTATGTCTTCGACAAAGACGGAAACCTGGCCTGGAAATACGCAACGGGAGATTACGGCACCTATGCCACTCCCCCTGTTGCGGATATTGATGGAGACGGAAAGCTGGAGATGATCTTTCCATCCTACGCTGGGAAGATTGTCGCAATCGATGATGACGGCACTGAGATGTGGTCCTTGGATAAAGGATCGGGAGGGACTCGGTCTGTCATTGCGGATTTAACTGGAGATCCAGCTCTCGAGGTTGTGGCAGGAGCAAGCGGGAAAGTATGGTTGTTGAACGCCAGCAATGGGACTGAGCTTTGGTCGGCGGACTATTCATTCAGAGGGACAGCTCCAGCCATAGTGGATATAGATGGCGACGGAAAAACAGAAATCGTGTTTTCGAATTGGGCCAACGTAGCCGCGCTCAATGGAGAAGATGGTTCTCTTCTTTGGACGGCTGAAACCGCAGGGTCCGATCAATTCCAAGGAACATGCTCAATCTTGAGAGACATCAATGGGGATGGTAGGCCGGACGTTGCCGTAGGCAACAGAAACCCCAAGGCGCTTTACGTCTTTTCCGGTGCAGACGGCACAGAGCTGTGGCACTATGATGTGGTCGGCCGGTGCTTTTCTGCAGCGGTAGCCGACTTCAACGGCGATGGTTTCGATGACGTGGTCACCACGGCCACAAAAAATGATGGCGTTGAGTCATATGTGTACGTGCTCGATGTGAAGAACCAGACACTCCTGTGGCAAGCCAACATTGTGGGGAAGAAGTACTACTCGACCGAACGCTCACCATCCATCGCCGACGTAAATGGAGACGGTGTCCTTGACGTCTTGGTTGCAGGCTTAAGCCAGAAGCTCTACGCCCTGAGCGGAGTCGACGGCAGTGAGATATGGTCCATCGCCACAGATGATCCGTCTGCTGGTGTCCCCGCGATCGGTGACCTTGACGGCGACGGGATGATGGAGATCGTCGTTTCCGCCGGGAAGTATGTGCAGGTCTTCACCGGCCTTGATGTGACTGTTGTGTACGTCGATGACAACTGGGCCGGGAGCGCAGATGGCACCGAGGTTGAACCGGGGAAGTACTTCGGAGGCAACGCTTTCGCCACAGTAGAAGACGGGGTTGCCGGTGTTGCTGGGAGCACTGTCAATGTAGCGCCGGGGACCTACACGCCGGCTGCCAAGATCACCATCGACAAGGTCGGACTTCTACTAGTTGGTCCGCAAGCCGGAGTAGATCCGCGCCCCAGCGCCGGAACAGCTCGAATTCCCGGGGATCCGTCGACTGAAGCGATTATCGACGGCGGAGGAATGTCAACCATACTCTATATCGATGCGGACGACGTCGTTATTGAAGGCCTGGAGATCAGGAATGGATCTGGAGACTTGATCACGTCCCCTTCCTCATCGACGCAATACCGCCCCGTAGTAAGGCACAACATTATCCATGACTCGAGCGGAGACGAGGGGATCCAGCTCAAGAACGTGGTTGATGCCCTCATCGAGTATAACCACGTCTACAATACCGGGGGCGATGGCATCAATATCGGCTACGACTCCGTCGGAGGGACCATCCAGTACAACGAGGTCCACGACATCTACTCGCCTGATGCGGCAATCTACGTGTATGGGACTCCGAACGTGACGATCAAAGGCAACCTCGTTTACGACGTTCACAATAACGATGGAATCAAACTCGGGAGTAAGAATGGGGCCGACGCGGGTAAACCTGGGGGGCTCATTCAACAAAACACCGTTCACGATACTTCTCAGGATGGCATTGCTGTTTATATGAGCAACGTCAATGTGGAGGGAAATGAAGTCTACAATAGCACCAGTGAAAACGGAGCCATCTATTTGGCCTGGCCAATCACTGGGATTACCCTAACCCAAAACGTCGTACGTGATAACACTCTGGATTCTGGAAAGTGGGGCAATCCTGCGGGGATCCTTATCGGAACCGCAGTCGATGCTGCCAACGTCGTAATTCATTACAACAACATTACTGGTAACACGCCTTTTGGGGTAACCAACCTGACTGGGGTAGATGTTGACGCCACACTCAACTGGTGGGGCAGTGCCGAAGGACCGACCCACGCATCCAATCCCACTGGTGCCGGGGATTCGGTCAGCAACAACGTCATCTACAGCCCGTGGTTGGGCTTTGACCCGGACGACGACCCAGCAGGGACCGCTGGGGTACAGATCGCTGGCGGCGTACTAATCATTGCCGATAATGTGGGTCCCGAACCAACTACCCCCAACGATAACACCGGATACGTGAACCAGGCGATCTGGGGCTCCAACGACCTGCCATACATCGACACCATCAAAGTCCGCCCCGGTACGTACAACGCCAGCGAGCCGATCACGGATTCAGTCACCATGGAATCAACGCAACAGTACGCTGCCGAGCTCGATGGACACCTGGAAGTCAGAGACGGGGGAGACAATACAACGCTCCAAGGGTTCTTGATCTACCCAGCGAGCTGGGCGGTCCGGGTTAGGAACGCGGAAAATGTCACGACAACCGGGAATAAGATCGTTGGAGAAGGGCCCGGCGGTGCGGATGACGGAATCCTGTACAATCCCGGACCCGCGGGTGCTGCCCCCGGCACGATTACAAATAACACCGTTGAGAACATTGATTTTGGGATCATGGTTGACTGGGACAACCACGCTGGGCAGTTCGTCATCTCTGGAAACACTGTTGATGTTGCCCGAAAGGGAATCGGTACAGGATCGTTGTCAGGTGCACAGATCCTCAACAACATCATCGCCAATTGTACACAGATGGGCATCGAGATTTTCAAAGGCGACATCAACGAAGCGCATTACAACAGCATCGTTGGGAACACCGAGGGCGCGTGGAACGCGCCCGGTTCGGCTGACTTCGATGCCACCCTCAACTGGTGGGGGGACGCTGAAGGGCCGACCCACGCCACAAATCCACTGGGTGGTGGGGATTCGGTAAGCACCAATGTCGTCTACAGCCCATGGCTCGGAACCGACCCGGATGGAAATGCCGGCACGGCCGGCGTACAGATCACTGGAGGGATGCTGATCATCGCGGACGATGTCGGCCCAGAGCCAACTACTCCCAACGGCAATACCGGATACGTAAACCAAGCCATTTGGGGCTCCAACGACCTACCATACACCGACACGATCGAGGTCCATCATGGCGCGTATGATGCCAGCGAACGAATCACTGAGGGGGTCAACATCATCAGCGAAACCGGTTCTGCTTCCCACACGACCCTCAACGGAGACATGACACTGGGTAGCGGAGGGATCCTGATCGGCGAGCCGCTTCGGGGCTTCACCATCAACGGCAATATGACAGTGCAAGACCTGGTCGATGCCTCCACGATTCACATCAACTGGAACAACCTCTACGGCAATGTGACGAACAACGGCGCAGGAACCCTGGATGCCCAGTACAACTTCTGGGGCACCCAAGAGAACACGGTGATCGATGGACGGACAACAGGTGCCGTGGACTACGATCCGTTCTTGCCCCTGAACGCCGATGATTCCTACAACGACATACAGGCCATGCTTGACGCTGGGTTGGTCAGCAGCATAGACAATGGGATAGACCATCTGTGGACAATGACGGATTTGGGCTTGGACGTGGACACGTACATCCAATTCCAGCCGTTGATGGGTGCGGGGGCACTTGCAGGCATGGGTGGGCCTGGCACGAGCATGGGAGCCGGAGCCGGTGGTACCATACTCAACAATGAGATCGCCGGTGGTGGTGGTGCCTTCCTGGGTGTAACCATTGACGCAATTTACACGCAAGGAGAGACCATCGAAGGGGCCTTCGTTCTCACCGATCCGCTCACAGGAGCCTTCATCACGGACGCGGTGGTTACCCTTTCTGTGATGCAGGTGAACCCTGATGGAAGCACAGCAGTTGTTCACTGGGGACTAATCTCCTATGATGAAGGGTCGGGAGAGTATACGTTCAACTTTGATACCAGTGGGCTGGCTCCCGGAGTCTACGATCTGGTGATCCAAACCGATGATGGGCAGAGTTTCCAGCTACGCGTTGAGATCGCGGAGCCGTAGAAAAGACAGGATCGGTAGGGAGGAAGCATGCGGAAGACTCTCGTCGTGATGTGCATGATGATTGCCGCGTTCGGACTTGCAGCCGCTGCCGGCCCGCTGTCGGGGGCATGGTCGGTGTGGACGGAGTGGGAGACGTTCCAACCTCTTCAGTTGTCGTCGCTTGAGTCCGTGCTCGAAGTCGACTATACCACGTGCGGATGGACTCTCGACGCAACGGCAATCTTCAGCGATGCCGCTTTCAAAAACGTGTTCTTCGAGGCAGAAGGAGCACTGTCAGGCTTCGTGTTCAAGTCGATGCTCGACTTTGTAGTTCAGACGCCGGCGTTCAGGACGTGGCTGAATGCTGTGAGTTTGACGTTTGGCGGCCTTCACCTCTATGGGATTGTGATGGTGGATGATGTACAAACCCCAACTATTCCTGCAATCGGTCGAGGTTTGCTACTCGGTGGTTCCGGAAGGGTCGGTGATTGCTCGTTTGAGGCCCAGGCACAATTCAACATGAACGACTCCTCGTATAACTTTTATGTCTACGGGTACGACTGGATGCTTGACCACTTTATATTCAGCCGCTGTGGAACATGGTACAAACCTTCTGGGTACTTCGATGTCCAGACAGCGGGGTGTGGTCTGTTTTGGAGCGGTTTGGATATCTACGTCGAGTATCCGTTTGCCTGCTTCGACCTTGTCACCATGCTCAGCTTCTCATGTGCAAATGGGTTTGACCAGGTGAAGTTTGAGATCGATGACATCTGCCTGGGACTCCCATGGCTTTCGTTTGCGTGGATAGAGATCATGTTCGCCCCTCAAGCAAAAGTCGTCAACGTCGACTTCTCACTCGTCCTCGGGCAGTGTGTCTGTTTCACTCCATACTTGGCCCTCAACGGAGCGGGGACATCGATTGAGGGAATCTCACTGAAGGCGCTGCTGGTTGAACACACGTCTCAAGGTGTCACCTTCAAAGCGGGGCACTTGTTTGATGAGGACGGCTGGCGCCCCTACCTCAACTACCCGGGCTACGACGTGCAGTATGCCTGGGCCTGGGACGGCACCCTCACTTCCTACGATGAGTGCAAGGTTCCCCAAGGGTACGACGAGTTCGTCGGGGTAGAGATTGACGGAGACAGCTGTTGTGGGGGCAACTTCAACGCATCGGCCTTCTATTGGTTTGATACGGGAAATAGTATCGGCGTGTTTGACTTGGAGGAACTCCGAGTGAACCTGGAAGTGGGGATCGGTTCAAATTCCAGCGTTCTGGTTGGTGCGGGCCTTAGGAACACCGGACTAAGCTGGCTGAAGCTGGGGTACAAGTTCCTCTGGTAGAGGTAGTTCTCGGTCTGCGTAAGGAGCCTGGCTAACCAGAGCCCCTTTTCGTGGGCTCGAACTTCGGCCTCCATTGTGACTTACCCTGGAAGCGCAGTCTCAACCGGGTAGAATTCGTAATTGCTATCACCCATTCGATAGCAGACAATCAGTACACCCATTGTTTCTTGAGAAGGGTGTTCATGCTTCTGGGTTGTCACCTTTCAATCGCCAAAGGGTTCACCGGCGCAATCGACGCTGCCGAAGCCCTTGGAAATAACGCCCTGCAGATCTTTTCCCACAACGCCTCCTCGTGGCGGATGAAGCCCATTCTCCCCGAGGCGGCTGCGGCGTTTCGCGCACGCTTCGAGGATTCTTCCGTGGAGTACGTGGTGATCCATACAATGTATTTACTCAACCTGGCCAGTCCCGATGCGGCGCTCTTCGAGCGATCGGCTGCTTCCCTTGAGCAGGAGGTGGAACGGGCTAATCTTCTGGGAATCAACCAAATCGTCACTCATCTCGGTGCACACAAGGGGAGTGGCCAGGCTGCGGGCGTTGCGCGGATTGGCGACGCGCTCGATCGAGTGATTTCCTCGAAGGCGTTTGAGCAAACGCCTGACTTCATGCTCCTGCTTGAGAACACGGCGGGAACAGGGACAACGATGGGAGCAAGCTTTGCCGAATTGGGCGCGATCATCGATGCTGTTTCCGACGGAAGTCGGATCGGAATCTGCGTGGACACCTGTCACGCGTTTGCTGCCGGCTATGAGCTTCGCACCAACGCGGGGCTCGCGGAGACACTTGAGTCTCTCGACCACGAAGTGGGACTGTCGAGGCTTAATCTCATTCACCTGAACGACTCCAAGTACCCACTTGCCGCGCGCTACGACAGACACGCCCACATCGGCCACGGTAAGATCGGCGAACAGGGCTTCCGTCTGATAGTGAATCACCCCGCATTGCGTGATCTTCCGTTCATTCTCGAGACTCCCAAGGAGATGGATGGTCAGCAATACGCAGACCGGATAAACTTGGGCCGGGTGCGATCACTGCACCAAGACTAGGGAGGGATTATGAAGCTTTTCATCGACACAGCAAATGTCTCGGAGATCCGTGAGATGGCGTGGCTGCTCGACGGAGTCACCACCAATCCCACGCTCGTAGCACGGGAGAAACGGCCATTTAAGACCGTGATCGCGGAGATCTGCGAAATCGTCGACGGCCCAGTGAGTGCAGAGGCCACTGCCCTTGATGCCGAAGGGATGATCGAGCAGGCCCGCGAGCTAGCCAGAATTCACGACAATGTCGTCATCAAGATTCCGATGACACAAGAGGGGATGAAAGCCACACAGACACTGGCCAGAGAAGGTATTCGCACAAACGTCACCCTCGTCTTCTCCGCGAATCAAGCGCTGTTGGCAGCAAAATCCGGAGCCAGCTTCGTCTCCCCGTTCGTCGGTCGCATCGATGACGTCGGAGGAGTCGGCATGGATCTCGTCTCTGATATTCTGGACATTTACGAGAACTACGGCTTCTCGACCGAGGTTATCGTGGCCAGCGTGCGCCACCCACAACACATGCTCGAAGCTGCCCTCCTCGGTGCCGACATCGCCACCGTGCCGTATGCGGTTCTGAAGAAACTGTTCGGCCATCCCCTCACTGATGTCGGTATCGAGCGATTTCTCAAAGATTGGGAAGGCGTGCCCAAGTAACATAAAGTCTGAACAAGGAGACACGAAAGGAGGTATACTTATGCCGTATGGATACTACGGTAAGATTCTACACGTTCATCTCGCAACCGAAGAGCTGAAAATCGAAAAACCCAACGAAACCTTCTATCGCACGTACCTCGGCGGCAGTGCGATGGGGACTTATTACCTCCTGCAACACACGCCACCCAAGGCAAACCCACTCGGCCCGGAAAACACGTTGTCCTTGATGGTGGGGGTGGTAACTGGCGCCCCTTTCTCCGGCCAATCGCGGGTGACGGCTACGGCAAAATCACCGGTCACCGACCTCATCGGTGACTCGCAGGCGGGCGGGTTTTGGCCCGCTGAACTGAAAGCGGCAGGGTTCGACGGGATTGTGATTCACGGCAAAGCAGACCGCCCGGTGTACCTGTGGGTCCATGACGGCAAGACGGAATTGCGCGATGCCTCAAACCTCTGGGGACAGTTCACTGCGGACGTAGAAGACACCATCCGAGCGGAACTTAGCGATGACCACATTCAAGTCCTCCAATGCGGGCCGGCTGCTGAAAAGGGAGTCCTCTACAGCGCGCTCATCAACTTCGCCTGTCGAGCCAACGGCCGCACCGGGATGGGGACCGTGATGGCGTCAAAAAACCTCAAAGCAGTGGCCGTACGAGGTGACAACCGCCCTGAACTAGCCAACCCCGAGGCGGTGTCAGCGCTGGCCAAGTGGGGTGCGCAGAACCTGCAAGGCTCTGATGTGGATGGCATGGGGAAACTGGGCACGGCAGAGGGCCTTCTTCCGCTGAATGAAGAAGGCGGACTGCCGACGCGCAATTGGTCCAGCGGCGTGTTCGAAGGAGCGGAGGCAATCAGCGGCGAACGGATGGCCGAGACCGTGCTCAAGGAGCGGAATACCTGTTTCGGTTGTGTCGTGCGCTGCAAGCGGATGGTGGAGATCACCGAGGGACCGTTCCGCGCTAACCCACGCTACGGCGGCCCTGAATACGAAACCTTGGCCACGATGGGCTCCTACTGTGGTGTCTCCGACCTAGCGGCGATCTGCCAAGCGAACCAATTGTGCAACATGTACGGGATTGACACCATCACGTGTGGCGCAACCATTGCCTGGGCGATGGACTGCTTCGAGCAGGGATTGCTCTCCGCGGATGATACCGAAGGGATCGACCTGCGGTTCGGCAACGCGGAAGCGTTGGTACAGATGGTGGAGAAGATCAGCAAGAGGGAAGGATTTGGACGTGTACTGGGCGAGGGCTCGGCGCGGGCTGCGGAACGCTTGGGGGTGGGCAAGGATCTTGTCGTGGCGGTCAAGAACCATGAATTTCCCGCGCACATGCCA
>Ga0180432_10006288_pt1 | contig 15472 bp, 13 predicted proteins | sample SS_ome_10_FD_132414 | JGI IMG/M metagenome (GOLD analysis project Ga0180432, IMG submission 132414) | Hypersaline lake sediment archaeal communities from the Salton Sea, California, USA - SS_1_MS_2 metaG | ecosystem: Environmental > Aquatic > Non-marine Saline and Alkaline > Hypersaline >... | reverse complement strand
GTTTCAAGTGGGCGGTTTCATGCGCTTGTGGGCGTACTTCATAATTCCGGGTAGGCAAGGTCGATCTCGGCAGTTACTTTTCTTTTGGAAAAGAAAAGTAACCAAAAGCAGGAACTTCGTCCCTGCACCCTACACTGCACTTCGGCCTATCGGCCTCAGTGCGGGCCGCTTCACTTCGCTGGCGGCCTCGATTTTCAAGGACCCCGCGAGCGTAAGCGAAGCGGTAAATAGGTTTTCTTTGCTTACTTTCTTTTTTCCAAAAGAAAGTAAGGGCGTTTCGGTCTCGTCGGACTGTCGAAAACTCGGCCATTCGATGCAGCTTGTCGAACCTATTGCGCGGAACAAAACGCTCCCACGCGGCCATGCAATGCGTGTGGCTGCGTTGCAGGGACGCCGATTTGTCGGAGAACCGTAAGTAAGGACTGAAAGACAAGAAAGCGACCCCAACGGGATTCGAACCCGTGTTGCCGGCGTGAAAGGCCGGTGTCCTAGGCCTGGCTAGACGATGGGGTCTTCCCAAGTATCAGAGATGCTAGGATAACCGCTTTGAGTGCATTTTCAAGAAGGGCAGGATTGTTCAAAGTTTGTTCTTCCGAATCTTTTAAGTTTCCCGGTTGAAAACCTACTTATCAAACCCGAGCTGCTTTGCGGCTTCGAGGTGTTTTTCCGCCGACTCGATTTCGCCGACTTTTTTTAAGACTTTACCGAGGTTATAGTGGGCGACGGAGTAGTTCAGGTTGAACTTAAGGGCTTGTTCGAGATGTTCGATACTTTTTGGAAATTTCCCCTTGGATGCGTAAATGACCCCGATATTGTGATGAGCCACTGCGATGAAATCGCGCAATTCCTCGAGCTGGATGGACAGCGCTTTTATTACCATGTCCCAGTCCTGGACGGAATCGACGCCTTGTTTGTATTTATCGAACGCTCGCTTGTATGCGTCGATGGCGAAATGAACCTTATCTTCGAGATCCTCTATACGTAAAGTTTTTTTTCCGATGCCTATCCGGCCTAGCTTGACCTCGTTGTCTTTCATCGGTGACTCTCCATAACCATCTCATCGAGTATCGCCGCCGTTCTTTGCGAAGCGGTATTTCCTTTCGTTTCTTTTCCCGGCTCGACTTCCAGCCGTTCCCGCACCTCGGCCGCAGCTTTTCTCAAAGCCTCCATCGCGTGCTCATTCGAGGTTATATCCATGACGGTTTGCGCTATATTTCCGCCGGAGATATTGTCCTGGATCAACTCGGGAAATGCAGGTCGCTTCAAGATGAAATTAACAAGGCTGTAATATTCGAAGTCCATTTTCATCAAATAAATGCCTAACAGGTATGTCAGGAGCGAAACCTTTCCTATAAGCAACGCCGGGGCGCCCGCGAGAGCCGTTTCGAGAGTGGCGGTGCCCATCGCCACCACGGCGAATTCCGCCCCCTCGATCAGTTTTTGCGTTGACCCGCTGACGATTTTCACTCCGGACGATGAGTCGCCAAGGTAGGGCGAGAAATCCGATTCGTCAAGTGTGGGAGCTTTTACTATAAAAAAGCGCCAATCCCCGCCCGATTCCTTGAGCAGGCGTACCGCTTCCATGATATGCGGCATGTAGTTTTTCAGCTCCTCGACACGACTTCCCGGCAGCAGGGCGATTTTTCTTCCAATATCGTCGTTCGGCATCGGGTTGCGAGCCGCTTCTCCCTCTTTCTCGATATCCAGCAGCGGATGCCCTACGAAATGAACCTTGGCGCCGAGATCGGCGAAAAATTCCTTCTCGAAAGGCAACACCACTGCGAGCCGGTCCGCCAGCCTTGCGAGAACTCGCGCGCGGTACTTCCGCCATATCCAAACCTGCGGTGTGATGTAATATAATATCAAAGGCTTCTTCCCGTAACGCCATCTTATTGCGCGAGCGAGCCACATGTTGAAGTCGGGATAATCCACCAGCACCACCACATCCGGCCGCTCGCGGGATATACCGCCCAGAACTTTGAGGAATGCGACGACGATGTTCGGTATATGCCTGATTACTTCGGATACGCCGAAAGTCATAAGCCCCGATATATCTCGAATAATTCGCACACCCGCATCGCGCATGGCCGGACCGCCGACACCGTACACTTCCGCCTCCGGACGAAGTTGCTTAAAAGCGCCGATCAGCCGTGAGGCGTGGAAGTCGCCGCTGGCTTCGCCGGCAACTATAAGTACTTTAGACACGGATTTTTCCATCGGGTTATTCGTAAAGGTCGATCTCCCTGTAGAAGCGTTCTCGAAGCACATCAACCAGAAATATCGACCCCAGTTGCTTTATCGCCCATCCGATCCGGTTTGACGACCCCAGACAGCGGCGGCAGTATGGATGGACAACTCGATAGCGCGTGAATCCTCGAACCGCCCGGACGGCTTCAGGCTTATTCAGCAAATCCACAAGCGATTCGTCGTGGGCGTTGCCCCATGCGGTCTTGCCGTCGAAATCCCGACAGCAATACACCACCCGGCCGTCGCACAATACGCCGAAATGATCCGAAAGGCCGGAACAATAACCGAATGGCGCGGGATGAATCACACCGTCGGCCATAGCGTTGCCCCAGTTTTCGAGCATGTACGTTTCGAGAGCGAAGTTGGGGTGGATATGGAGTATATGCCATGCGCCGGCGTCTACATTCTTGATGGCGTCGAGCGACTTTTGGCGGTTGTAACGCCGATCCCCGGCGGCTTCGGCAATATCGTACAGTTTATTCGTCCATTGAGTGAGTACTGCGCGTAAATCGCGGTCGGTGTCCACCACTCTTATACCCATATTCCCCGCAAACGGCCTGGCCCACCACCTCGTGCCGGTCACAAGCACCAGCACTCGCACCTCCATGTCGGAGTGAAGTTCGATCACTCGAGCCGCAAAACGCACAATCCGGTCGCTGTATTGATCGAAAGTCAACCCCGGAAAACCGCGCAACTCCCAACTCGTCTCGTCAGGCGTTTGAAGGCTGACGTTTATTTTGGATAGTCCGGCGCCCACCAGGCGGTCGGCCATTTGCTCGTCAAGAAGACTGCCGTTGCTCGACAACGTGGTGGTCAGGTTGAACTTCTTTGCATGTTCGAGCACTTCCGGCAAATGGCGATAAAGGGTCGGCTCGCCCATTATGTGGAAAACAGCCTTCTCGGCAATGCCCTCGACGGCGATTTCTTCAATTAGCCTTTTGGCCAGCTCTGCGTCCATCGACCCTTTCGGGCGGGTCATGCGCCTGGATGGGCAAAAAGCACAATTAAAGTTACAGCGGTTCGTCAGCTCAATGTGTACCCGTTCCATCGGAAACTTGACGAATCGCTTTATTGGGTCCCACCTGGCGGGATCGGAAAGGGGAAGCTTTTTCAATAGGGAGAAACCAGAAACCAATCCTTTTTCTTGCGGTCGAACTTCCATTTTTGCTCCACAATTTGAGAATGGGCGGTAACGGAAGGAGAAACCGTGTAGGTACGACGTATCTCGACTATAGCTTCAATGCATTCTTCGTTAACACGGAGACTTATTATCTCATACTCGGCGATTTCGATGCGCTGATCGGTTTTTTTCATTTTCCGTAGAAAATCCTCAGGGTCGTCAACAAACATGGCGGCGCGGTGAAAATTCTTCCACTTGTAAGCGTCGTGGTAAGAGCTTACACGGGCCGGTAAATAACTCTTCCGGGTGCCCGCACATGCTGTAAACATAACAGTCGCAGCCAAAATACAAACCGTGTATTTCGTTATAATCGACCGATCCATGACTAGGAGGGTAAGTTTTTTTACCGAAAAGTCAACTTACTTTTTCTTTTGAAAAAGAAAAAGTAAGCAAAAAGAAAACTATATGGCGCCTTTCGGCGCGAGCACCGAGATCCATCAATTACAGTAATATTACCTGCGCGAGCACAGTGCAAGTACTTGCAACAGCTCTTTTGGAAAAAGAAAAGAAGGCAAAAGAGAACTATATGGCGCCTTCCGGCGCAAGCGCAACGAAGGTACAGGTACTTGCACATGCTCTTTTGGGAAAAGAAAAGCATGTCCTGAGCTTGTCGAAGGATAAGCAAAAAGAAAACTGTATGGCGCCTTCCGGCGCAAACACTGAGATTCATCGATTACAATATAGAACCCGTCTGGTAATCCGCTCCCGATATCAGCTCACTTCGTTTAAGTACGCTACGAGCAATGTATCGGCCAGCTTGGGCGGCAATGCGTTAAGTATCTCGTTGATTTCAGCCATCCGACCGGGCAGTGCGTCTCCTTCGATCCCCACCAGCTTAAAGAGGTTCCAGATGTCATCATCGTCAATTTCGACCGTGTCGGTCTGCGGCAGTAACGCGGATATCTGTTCCGCCAGCTTGCCCGGCTCGCGGGTTTTGGCGATCTCGACGCATTCGCGCAAGTCACCCAGCCATTCGTCAATCCTGTCGATGTTCGAGGGGAGTATCGTTAGATGGAAATTTTCCCGATGAATAGTGTTAGCCAGCCCAAGCTGCGCCTGGATGTGCCAACCGCGTTCCTTCATTTCATCGACGATATGGAACACGTTTACCGTTTCCGACCCGATCCCAAGTAAGCACATCTCCGGCTTGCCGAGGACATAAAGGTCGTCCATTTCGTTTATTCCCTCGATAACTTTATCGGTGGCCCCCTTCAGTTTCCGGACGACTTCGAGGTAACCGTCATTACCGAGGAATTTGAGAACCGCCCATGTGCCCGCCAGCGGGCCGCCCGACCGGCTGCTCTGCACCGTGGGGTTCAAAACGGTGTATCCCGTCCAGTCGGAGCAGGAAAATATCTGGTACCGCCTGAGCTTTTTGTTTCGGTAAAGAATCACGGAAGCTCCCTTTGCCGCAAACGAATATTTATGGAAGTCCATTGATATCGACGTGACGCCGGGTACCGTAAAATCGAAATCGGGTACATCCACGCCCAGTTGCCGGTAATATGGAAGCAAAAAAGCGCCTATGCAGCCGTCAATATGTAAGGGAATGTCGTCCTCCAGCGCCAATTCCCCGATTTCTCCGATAGGGTCGATAACACCGTGCGCATAAGACGGCGCGGAAGCGACAATCAGCACCGTATTTGAAGATATGGCTTTCTTTATGGCCGACACGTCCGCTTTGAAAGTCTCAGGGTCGACCGGCGTCAACACGGTTTTGATGCAAAAGTAATGTGCCGCTTTATGGAACGCCGCGTGCGCCGTAACCGGCAATATCATTTCCGGCTCAGTAATCTCGGGCCGCTCGGAACGCGCCTTATCCCGCATCGCTTTTACGGCGAGCAATATACTCTCCGTCCCTCCACTCGTGAAATTCCCCACCACATCGTCGTCTCCACGCAAATGCGCCCGCGACATCGCCACAACTTCGTTCTCGAGTTGCAACAGGCTGGGGAAAAGCGTCGGGTCAAGAGCGTTTTTCCAGAGGTACATGGTATATGCCTTCTCGACAACCTTTCTGACCGAGTCATTGACCAGGAACGCGTGTCCGAACATTTTCCCGTCTCGCATTTCCAGATCTTTCTCGTGGAAAGATTCCAGTCTTTGAAACAGGGCGTTTTCCTCAAGCCCTTTATCCGGAATTTTCATCTTACATACTCCCTTTTGAAAATTACATAATCTGGAATCATGCGGCATGCCGCTTATCCAGCCATTTTCAAGTATCACCTGCGATTCGGTTTACTTGATCAAGCGCCATTTCACCCGCCAAATAATTTATCAGCGTTTTTTCTGCAACAACTTTAGCATAATACTCCGAAAAACCTATGCCAAACCTCCAAGTTTATCCTGAAAAATTACGACCTGCCTAACCATGACCAAGAACCGCCCGGTAATTATTGCAGGGAATTACATACTGGATAAATATCGCTTTATGGGTCAAGATAGTGATATGTCGGTTTTTTTGAAGAACCTTGGATTTTTATTTTGCATGATTCTGTTGACCGCTCCGGCGGCCGTTCAATCGCGCATCTATCCGTGGCTGAAAAAATACGACCAAACTCAATCGATAGCCGCTCGAATTCCGGTTCCCAGAGGGTACCGCCGAGTCGAAACTCAACCCGGCGGCTTCGCGGATTGGCTGAGGCATCTGCCGCTCAAACCGGGCAAGCCGCCGGTTTACCTGTACAACGGGAAACGAAAGGCAAACCAGGGAGCGCATTTTGCCGTTGTGGATATAGACGTCGGGAAGCGCGATCTGCAACAATGCGCCGACGCGGTGATGCGCTTGAGGGCGGAGTATTTCTATTCCATCGCCGATTTCGACGCTATACATTTCAATTTCACCAGCGGGCACAAGGCCGAGTACAAAAAATGGGTCGACGGGTACAGACCCCGCGTAAAAGGCAACAGGGTCAGGTGGGCCAAGTCTTCAAAAAGAAATTCTTCCTATCCCGGTTTCAGGCGATACCTGAACGTGGTTTTTTCGTATGCGGGATCGTATTCATTGAGTCAGGAACTGCACAAAGTAAGCGATGTAAGCCTGATGAAGATAGGGGATGTGTTCATCCAGGGCGGTTTTCCGGGGCATGCAATACTGGTGGCGGATATGGCAGTCAACGGGTCGGGCAAGAAGTTGTTCCTACTGGTTCAAAGCTACATGCCGGCGCAGGAAATCCATGTGTTGAATAACCCGGTTGACTCGAGCTTAACCCCCTGGTACAAACTCGATTTTGGAGAAATACTTTACACGCCGGAATGGACGTTCACCAAAAACGATCTGAAGAGGTTTTAGGGAGGGGTTAAGAATGGAAAGGAAAACGGTAGAGATTATAAAATCGACCGCCGAGGCCGCCAAGAAAGCCGCCGAGGCCGCTCGTGTGGCATGGAGCGAGGCGGAGAACGCCGCCGCTTACGCTGTGGAGGCCGCTTCTTTCGCTCTCGATAGCATCGAGGCCGACAATATCGAGGCTGCCGATAAGGCTTATGCAGCAACGCTAAACGCCGCCCGAGACGCCGCTGCCGACGCCGCCGAGGTCGAGAGCATTGCGCTGGCTGCGGAATCCGCCGCATCGGAAGCCGCCAGGGTTTCCAACCTCGACGGCAAAGCTACGGAAATCACCGCGATAGCCGAATTCGCCGCCATGGCAGCCCAGGCCGCCGAAATGGCAGCTCGAGCGGCGGACACTGCCGTCGCAGGCGCCGAAGCCGCAGAGCGGGAAGCCAAAAAGGCTATCGGGAAAAGAGAAGGGTGAACGGGGAGAGCTTGCCTTGACAATACGAGCGGCGATGGTACCATTTCACTCCGAACATGAACAAGGGGCTTAAGTCCCTTGTCTGAAAAAGATTAAGGAGCAGGAATAATTGGCTCGTAAAATCAAGAAGAAAGTAAGTCGCAAGGATCTACTCAAGGAAACGGACGAATTTTTAACTTTTTCCGAGCAGGTAACCGAGTGGGGCAGGGAAAACTGGCCGCTGGCGCTCATCGGTACCGGCCTGGTGGCGGTAGTTATCGTGGTGGTGATTCTGGTGCGGTCGAGTATCGCCGACTCGAAGGCGCGCTATCAGGAGCAGGTGGCGGACGCGCTCGGCGCTTTTAACCTGGCAATGCAGAGTGAAGCAATCGCACCGACGGCCCCGAGTGACGTTGCTTTCGACACCACCAAAGAATACGAGGATGTCGCATATAAGTTCGAGAAACTTTTAAGGGACTGCCCGCGTACCCAGGAAAACCCGTTAATACTGTATTATCTGGGCAACTCGTATCAAAAAACGGGAAAATACGACAAGGCGCGTGAAAATTACCGGAAAGTTGTCGAGATGGAAGGGCAGGGCAGCCTCGCCGGGCCGGCGCGATACAATATAGGTATGAGCTTCTACCTCGAGAAGAAATTCGATAAGGCCCTGGCGATCTTTAGGAAGCTGGTTGATGAAAAAACGCCCATTTCGCGGGCGGCTTCGCTCGTTTATGGGGGCAGATGTTTCGAAGAACTCGGGAAATTCGATGAAGCTATAGAATATTATCAATTGGCGCTCGATGCTTATTCCGATTCGAAGCTAACCAAAGGTCTCGAAAGTCAAATCGAGCAACTGAAGATTAAATCCTCGGAAAAGGGAAGGGAAGGGGAGTCTCCCGAGCCTGAACCCGGAGATCAATAGGACGTACAGGGGAAGAATCAATTGAAGAAAAAGGTTATAATACAGCTACTTACGTTGCTATTTTTAACACTTTACTTTATGGTAGGGCACCCGATACATAATGCTCGTTCCGCGCCGGGGCGATTGTGGGCTACATACATAGCTCCCATGGGCCCGGTCGGAGCGAATTGGAGAGAAGGGGCGGCATTGGCTTGCGCCGGAGAAGACATAATCTACGCCGCCAGCCGGAGAGGGCGAGTAGCTGCGTTGGATGCTGCGACAGGTAAAATCAAATGGGAAGTTAAGGTCAGGGGCATTAAAATCGTGAAAAAAGAGGACCCGCCCGAGTGGGCTCTTGAGTATAAGAAGAAGGAAAAGAAAAAATTCAAGTGGCTGAAACGAAAGGAAAAAACCAAGTCCAGGATTTCAAAGCCGATGCCGTACGGCGCAGCTGCGGACGAAAATGGAGTATATCTCGGCTTTGACGACGGCACTTTTCGCTCTTTTGCCGCTGCCGACGGTAAAGAGCGCTGGAGAATGAATCTCAAGAGCGCCGTAGTTTCGGCGCCGACACTTTGGGAAGGGTTGGTGTATTTCATTGCGGGCGACGACACTCTTTATGCCGTCGATGCCCAAACCGGTAAATGGAAGTGGCAATATAAGCGCGAAACGCGCAAACGTATGACCATAATGGGCCTGCCCAGACCGGTGATAAACGGCAGAACGGTATTCTTTGGAGCCTCCGACGGTGTAGTTGCGGCGCTCGATGCGCTTACCGGCGAGTTGCTTTGGGGCAAAAGGCCCGAGGCGAACAGGAGGCGATTCGAGGATATCGATTCGACGCCGTCCGTTACAAAAGATTTAGTATTTTTAGCTACTTACGACGGATATGTCTTCGCAATCGACAGGTCGAGCGGCCAGGTCAAATGGAGTTTCGAACAGGGCAGCATAGAGCCGATAGCTATGGCAGGGGATTTGGTGATCGTTTCAGGTCAGGACAACCGCATCCACGCACTCAAAGCGAGCACCGGCCAGGAGGTCTGGAAGGCGACTTGTCACAAAGCAAAGTCGTCACTCTCCGGTGCAGTCTCATTAGGCAACCGGGTGATTTTCGGTTCATCATGGGGCAAATTGGTTATCTTGGACGCAAACGATGGAAAGAAACTGGCCCGTTTTAGAACGTGGGGTGGCATAACCGGCTCGCCTTTGATAGTCGGCGGCAAGGTTTTCGTCATCGACGGTCGTGGGCAAGTTGAGGCATTTGCTTTAGATTAAGACTTTTCAACAGTTTTTCCACAGATTTATCCACAGATCCATTGGTACCGATAATAAATATTATGTAAACTAAGAGATGTGTGTCTCAAAAGGGGTTTACTTCTGCAATTTCAAACACTTCTACCCTTTTTTCTTGTTTTTTTACCACAAAAACACAAAGGACACGAAGGAACACAAAGAATTTAAATTTTCTTTCTTTTCTTTTATTTCAAAGCTAAAACTAGGAATCGACTTGGCTTGCCGCCAAAGACTCAAAAGCAAAAAAACAAAAAGATTCTTTTCCTTTGTGTTCTTTGTGCCTTTGTGGTTGAATCTTTCTTTCATGGGCGGTTGACTTCACATCGCGGCGCAAGCTAAATTATGAATATCAAAAAATAAGAGGTATTTCGATATGCCCGAAGAATCCCCGAAAACCTACAAATGCAACAGTTGTGGCGCTCCCCTTCCCTACCGTCACGGCGAAAACGTCCTGCATTGCAACTACTGCGGCTCGACCACCATGCTTGCGGCTTACGACAATATCGTAACCATCGCCGAGCCTTTCATCATACCCGGCAAATTCACCCAGGGCAAAATTATGAACGCATGTAGAAAATGGATGTCGGAAGGGGTTTTCAAAGCCGCCGATCTGGCGAATAAAGCTAATTTCACCCGGCTCGAACCCCACTACCTGCCCTTCTGGGCCGTTTATGCGCATGCGTCCACAAGTTACACCGGTATCTCGGGCAACGACCGCGTCGAAGGATCGAGGGAGGAAGATGTCATGTGGGTGGTTTATGCGCGTACGGATCCCGGGGAATTCTTCGGATTTTGGGCGCTTAACCCCGGCGCAAAGTCCACTTCCGCCGATTGGGGAGATTTCCCCTTGCAAATGAACCTCGGCAGCGAAAAAAGCGAAGGCGTAGACCTCGTTACAGGGAAAGAACCTTTCGATCAAAAATTGGTCGGAAATATAGAAGTAATCAATGGACAGCTAACGGACGAGGACGCCAAGGCGAAGGCTGAAAACGAGATTGCAGCTTTTTCCCGCAAGAAAATCGCGGACGAGGTCAGCGAGGTATCTTCATTCGACGTTAACGTCAATATCGAAAAGGCCGACCTCGTTTATCTGCCGCTTTGGTCAGTCGAATACACGTATGGAGGCAAGCCTTACCGTATGCTGGTGCAGGGTCATACCGGCAGAGTGCTGGCGGGGGAAGCGCCCGTCGGCAAGTGGGATAAGGTGGTCGTGCTGGGAGTTATATGCGGCCTCTTGGCCGTCGGTTTTGGAATAGCGGCAAGCATATTCAACGTGCCGTATCTTTATCTCGGAACGGGATTGATGATCCTCATAACCGGCGTATACGCCATAAAAGCGGCATTGACATGAAGGAAAAAGGCTGAAGGGAAAAGGCTGAAGGGAAAAGGCGGAAGGACGGAACAACGGGTAATGTCATCCTGAGCTACAGAAATGTCATCCTGAGCGAAAGCGAAGGATCTCGGCGGTTGAGGCGAATAAAGCGGGTTGAGATTCTCCATACGGATCTCCGCTTTGCTGCGATTCGCCTTCGGCTCGGAATGACATTGATGTGAGGCTCGGGGTGACAGTATGTATGCAACGTAGGGGCAGACCTGTGTGTCTGCCCGAAAAAACGTAGGGGCAGACCCGTGTGTCTGCCCGAAAAGAAGTCGATGGGCGAACACATAGGTTCGCCCCTACAATTCCGGATAAAGGAGCTATATGCGAATGCGTAGGGGCGCAATTCATTGCGCCCAAAAGGGCACGGAAGTGCACAGACGTGTCCGTCCGAATCCGTAGGGTTCGATGAATCGAACCCCTACGGCTGATGACCCACACATCGATGTGTAGAAACCACACTTAAGCGTGGTGATGCGCCACCCGATGACATTGTTTTTGGGAGTGCGGTGATTTATCATGATACGGACTGCCAAGGGTAAGCAATGAATAATAAAACCATATCCGAAAAGCAATATGCGGTAGCCGGCTTTTATGATTTCCTGAAGTACGGCCTCGATACGCAGGATCCTTTTATCGGGAGGTACCTTCTCGGCACCGTGGGTCTTGAGGAGCGCGATCTTGTGGGCCGGCGAATACTCGAGGTGGGTATCGGCTGTGGAAACTGGACGATGGCGCTGGCTCGTGAAGCCGGGTTCTATGCCGGCGCGGACATCAGTCTCGACAGCATAAAGCATGTGCGTGAGAGGTTTACACCAAACCTTGTGCAAGCCGATATTACCGCCCTGCCCTTCCCCGACGCATATTTCGACAGGGTATTCGGCATCGGTGTTTTGCCCGCCGTCGAGCGCGACCGCGACGGGTTTCGGGAACTTGTTAGAGTGCTCAAGCCCGGCGGCAACATTCACCTTTTCTGCTACGGCCGCGTGTGGCCGCGAAATGCAATAAGAGACGTTATGTACCACATGCTAAAGGGCCGCACTCTCGATCTCCAGCGCAAGGTCTGCTACCGGTTCGCGCGGCTGGCGCGTTTGCCGATACCGGAATGGCTGCTTTTTCGCAGCGAGCTCGAGTTTGTGCAGTTGGATTGGTACCTGGTGCCGATCCAGCAGCGTCATACTTATGCGCAACTCAGGCGATGGATGCGGCAGGAAGGCGTGACGCCGCTGCGGTTTGTGCCCTACCCTCACCGCTCGAGGTTTCTTCTGCACCGGATGGCGGCGCTCACGCCGGGTATAGGCGCTTTCGTGTCTCCCGACTTTTTCGCCGAAGGAGTACGCGCGTGATCATTCTGGGTATCGTGGGCGGGTTTCACGACCCGGCCGCTTGCCTGATGGTCGACGGCAAGATCGTCGCCGCTGCGGAAGAAGAGCGCTTTATCCGAGTCAAACACGCTTACGGCGCATTCCCCGACAACGCCGCCCGATATTGCATCAAGGAAGCCGGAATCACGTGGCGCGATGTGGATCACGTCGCGTACTCGTTCGATCTCGACCGCCTTATCGAAACCAACCTGAACATCGAGCCGTGGAAATCCGACCTCGACGGCGACAGGCGGCGCTTGCTTACCTACCGCAACTATTACGGCGGCATCGCGTTGCGCGTAAAAACCTGGTGCGCCGAAAGGAACCTCGGCGAACCGCATTTTATGGATCACCACGCGACTCATCTTGCAAGCGCGTTTTACGGCTCGAGCTTCGACCGCGCGGCGCTCTTGTCGATAGACTCCCGTGGCGAGGAGCATTCGACCGTGTTGGCTATGGGAGAAGGCGGCGAAATGCGCGAGATACTGCGAATTCCCCTGCCCCATTCGATGGGCATGCTCTACACCAGCGTGACGCAGTTTCTCGGTTATAAGCCTTACGACGGCGAAGGCACTGTAATGGGCCTCGCGCCTTACGGCGAAGATCGATTTCGGGAGTTGTTCGACAAGGCGGCCCGGGTGGATGGAGACGGTTTTGTGTGCGATCCGTCGTACCTCTGGAACCGCCGCACGGAGGGTTTCCTCTCGGGCGCGGATCCGTGGGAAGATGCGCTCGGCCCGGCGCGGCAGTACCGGGCGGACCCGAGAGACGGCACGGACGAGCACGTTGCGGCGAGTCTTCAGGAATGCTTATCGCGTATCGCCAGGCACCTGGTTGAGGTTCTTTGCCGCCGCAGCGGTACAAGCAGCCTTTGTATTGGCGGCGGTATAGGGCTTAACTCGAAGCTCAACGGCGAGTTGCTCGACCTCGACGCGGTTGACGATCTATTCGTGTTTCCTCTTGCCAACGACGCCGGCTGCGCGTTGGGAGCGGCTTACCTTTTATATAACCGGCTTACCGGCAAGCGCCCTGAGCCTGTCGAAAACGTATTCCTCGGCCCGGACTTTACCGACGCCGAAGCTCGTGACGCGGCGAAAGAGGCGAATATACCCTTTACCGAACCGGCGGACATGCCTACCCAAGTCGCAAAGTTGCTGGCGGACGGGAAAGTCGTTGGTTGGGTGCAAGGCCGCATGGAGGCAGGCCCGAGGGCGCTCGGGGCAAGGTCGATACTCGCCGATCCGTCCAAACCCGCAGCGAAAGACGCCGTAAACCTGCGCGTTAAGCGCCGTGAGCCTTGGAGGCCGTTTGCCGCAACCGTCCTCGATACTCACCGCAACGAGTATCTCGAAAGCTGCCGCGATGCGCGATTTATGATTATCTGCTATCGAACCAAACGCGAAGCTCTCGATAAGCTCGTCGCCGCATCTCACATCGACGGTACTAACCGCGCCCAAGTGATCGAGCGTGTCGCCAACCCGCTTTATTACGATCTTGTGCGCGCTTTCGGAGAAAAAACGGGTACATTCGCACTGCTCAACACAAGCTTCAACCTTCGCGGCCGGCCTATAGTGCGCACGCCTCAGGAAGCGGTCGAAGTCCTCGTAGACACCGGGATGGACGCGCTCGCCGTCGGGCGCTACCTTATCGTTAAGCCATGAATCTCTTCGAGTTACCTGTAGACCAGTTTCAGAGATACCGTATAACTGCGGACGTCATAAACGTTCTCCGTGGCGAAAAAGGGAAAATGCGAATTGTCGAAGTGGGCGGCTACCCGCCTCGATTGGGTCACTTCCTGCCGGACGACGATCTTGTAGTAACCGACCTTACGAACGATGCATCCGAAGAAGGATACATTCAGGCGGATGCGCTTGATTTACCATTCGATGACAAGGCTTTCGACGCGGCGGTGGCGCTCGATGTGCTCGAACATATTCCCTCCGGGGATAGAGGAAAATTCGCTGCCGAACTGGCCAGGGTGGCGCGCCGGTTCGTGATAATCGCAGCCCCCTTCGACGACGGGAAAGGGATTATTTCGAGCGCCGAGAAGCTGTTGCTCGACTTCGTAACCGACGTTCACGGATACGAGCATCAATACTTCAATGAACACTTGAAGTATGGGCTTCCAAGTATCGAGAATATAATCGGTTATTTTCATCAGGACGGCTGGCAGGTGCATACCTTGCCGAACGGTTATTTCCCGAGGTGGTTTGCAACAATATTAGCCGAGTACGCTATCGAATCTAATGTAAAGCTTAAGGAATTACTACCTAAGTTGCGGGAATATTACAATTATCACTTTTACAAAGACGATAATCGCGAACCTGCGTACCGTCATGTGGTAGTGGCTGCGCGGGACGAGTTCTCGGACACCGAGCGTGTCGCGTTGTCCGGGCCGGCGGCATCTCCTTCACAATCCGCCGAATGGCCCCCGATGGAATATGCCGCCGCGTTAGTCGAGTTGGCCCGCTTAAACCTTCAGGCGTCGCACGAAGCTCGCATCGAAGGCCTGGAGCACGATCTGGCGGCGCGTGAGGAAGAGATTGCACACCTGAAAAAATATGCCTCAGAGTTGGAGGATTTTGTAAAAAAAGTGAAAAGCGCCCTGCCCTATCGAATTTATGAATGGCTGTTAAAAAGATAAAGAAGGAGTCAAGGATTCGAGGGTTTAAGAGTTCGAGTGGGAGTATGGCACTAAATACTCGGCCTCTTGAGTCCTGGAATCCTCGAACCCTCAAAGTTAGGAGAATCCGTTGCTTGCTAAATTTGAATGTATTCCATGTTACTTTAATATGGCTTTGACGAGTTCCGAACTCGTAAACGCCTCGCAGGAACAAACTCGAGAAGTGGTGAACGAGGTGGCCCGGCTCGTCCCGACATTAACCCTCGATAAGTCACCGGCCTATAATTCCACCAAATTGCTACGTGTTATACATCGCATTCTCGGCGTCGACGATCCCTATCGGGAGGCAAAGATACACTACAATAATGTCGTGATGGAGCTTTATCCGAAGCTCGTGAAGATGGTCGAGGAATCTTCCGACCCATTCGTGATGGCGGCCAAACTTTCGGCGGTTGGAAACGTTATCGATCTTGGGATTCGAGCCAAAATAGACATCGACGCCGACATCAGGCGGGTGTTCGAGCAGGGGTTCGGTATCGATCATTCGCAAAAGCTTATCGAGCTGCTCAAAGAGCCGCGTACCATCCTGTACATGGTGGACAACTCGGGCGAAATCGTTTTCGACCGTATTTTTATCGAGCGGCTTATCGCCCGCGGCCATCGCGTGATCGTCGGCGTCAAGTCCGGCCCGGTGCTCAACGACGCCACGATGGAAGATGCGCGCCAGGTGGGCCTTACCGAGATCACCGAGG
>Ga0180432_10006285_pt1 | contig 15476 bp, 12 predicted proteins | sample SS_ome_10_FD_132414 | JGI IMG/M metagenome (GOLD analysis project Ga0180432, IMG submission 132414) | Hypersaline lake sediment archaeal communities from the Salton Sea, California, USA - SS_1_MS_2 metaG | ecosystem: Environmental > Aquatic > Non-marine Saline and Alkaline > Hypersaline >... | reverse complement strand
GATCCGCGCGGTGCGGCGGCTTCTGGCGATGCAGGGCGTTTCGGTGTCAGAGGCGGCGGTGCGCGACCTGCCCGACCAGGTGGCGGAACGGTTCGGCCCGGCGGCGGCGGTGTCGGCGCTGTCGCATATGGGCCATGACGCAGGCTTTGGCGAGATGCCCGCCGCGCGGCTGACGCCCGGCCACTGCCCCGCGATCGGCTTCACGCCCGAGGGGCTGGCCGTGGTTGTCGAGGCGATCGATGCGGCGGGGCGGGCGACCCTGCGCTGGGGCGCGGCCGGCGAAGAGGTTGCGGTGCTGTCCGCCGCCGATCTGGCCGCGCGGTTGCAGCCCTACTGGATCCTCGCCCGGCCGGTCGCCGCCACGGCGCGGCCGGAGCGGCCGGGCGACTGGTTCTGGGGATCGCTGGCGCGCGGGCGCTGGCTGTATCTGCAGGTGATCGTGGCGGCGGCGATCACGAACTTCCTGGGCCTGTCGACCTCGCTGTTCATCATGGTGGTCTATGACCGGGTGGTGCCGAACGAGGCGGTGGAATCGCTGATCGCGCTGACCCTGGGCGTACTGATCGCGCTGGGCTTCGATTTCGTGATCAAGACGCTGCGCGCGCAGTTCGTCGACCGCGCCGGGCAGCGGGCCGACAGCCGGATGTCGCGGCTGATCTTCGACCGGATCCTGACGATGCGGCTGGATGCCGGGCGGCAGAATTCCGGGGCGATGGCCTCGATCGTGCGGGAATTCGACACGCTGCGCGAGTTCTTCACCTCGGCCACGCTGATCGCGGTGGTCGATCTGCCCTTCGTGTTCTTCTTCATCTGGGTGATCTCGCTCATCGCCGGGCCGCTGGCGCTGGTGCCGCTCGTCGCGGTGCCGCTGGTGATCGCGGCGGGGCTGGTGATCCAGCCGTTCCTGGCGCGGCTGGCCGCCGGGGCGATGGAAACCGGGATGTCGAAACAGGCGGTGCTGGTCGAGGTGCTGAACGGGATCGAGACGGTGCAGGCCACCGGATCGGGCCGGTTGATGCGGCAGCGGTTCGAGGCGGCGGCGGATGCGCAATCTGATCTCGGGCTGAAGAACCGCATGCTGTCGCAATTCGCCGTCAATGCCGCGGCCTCGATCCAGCAACTCGCGCAGGTGGCGACGATCTTCTACGGCGTGTTCCTGATCCAGGAGGGTACCGTCACGATGGGCGCGCTGATCGCCGCCGTGATCCTGGGCGGGCGGACGCTCGCGCCGCTGTCGCAACTGGCCGCGGCGATGGGCCGGGCGAATGCCGCGCGGCAGGCCTATCGCACGCTGTCGGCGGTGATGGACGCGCCGGAGGCCGCGGCGGCCGCCCCGGCGATGCGGCTGAGCCGGCCGCACCTGCGCGGCAGTGTCGAGTTCCGCGATGTCACCTATGCCTTTCCCGGCGCTCCCTCTCCGGTGATCCGGAACCTGACGCTGAAGATTCCGGCGGGGCAGAAGGTGGCGGTGCTGGGCCGGATGGGATCGGGCAAGTCGACCTTCGCGCGGCTTGCCGCCGGGCTGGTCGCGCCGACGGAGGGCGCGGTGCTGATCGACGGGGTGGACCTGCGGCAGATCGACCGGTCGGACGTTCTGCGCAATGTCGGTGTGATGCTGCAGGAAACCTGGCTGTTTTCCGGCACCGTGAAGGAAAACCTGCAGATGGGGTTCTTCGAATACGACGATGCGCATCTGCTGAAGATCGCGCGGCTGGCCGGGGTCGACGATTTCGTGGCCGGGCATCCGCAGGGCTACGACATGGCGCTGCGCGAACATGGCGCCGGCCTGTCGGGCGGCCAGCGGCAATCGATCAACCTGGCCCGCGCGCTTCTGCACGAACCGGGGCTGGTGGTGCTGGACGAGCCGACAAGCTCGATGGACACGGCGACCGAGAAGGCGGTGCTGGAGCGGCTGAAGGCCTGGGCCGGGGATCGCACCCTGATCATGGTGACGCATCGCAACACGCTTCTGGACCTCGCCGACCGGGTGCTGGTGATCGACAAGGGCCAGGTGCTGGCCGACACCACGCCCGACCAGGTGCGCGCGGGGCGGCAGGGATGACCGGGCAGGCGGAGTTTCGGGCGCTGGCGCGGAAGATGGGCGGGCGCGAGGGGCTTTCGGGCTCGGCGATCCTCGTCACCGTCGCGGCGCTGATCGCGGCGCTGGTGGCCTGGGCCTCGGTCGCGGAACTGGACAACGTGACGCGCGGCGAGGGGCGGATCGTGTCCTCGGTGCAGAACCAGATGGTGCAGGCGGCCGAGGGCGGGGTGATCCTGCGCCGGATGGTCGCGGAGAACAGCCCGGTGGCCGAGGGCGACGTGCTGTTCGAGATCGACCCGGTCGACGCGGCGAGCGAGTTCAACCGGCTGGCGCAGCGGATCGCGGCGCTGGATATCCGCGAGATGCGGCTGAGGGCCGAGATCGCGGGCCAGGCGTTCGAGGTGCCGGCCGAACTTGCGGCCCGCGCGCCGATGGTCGCGCTGTCGGAACAAAGCCTGTTCGCGGCGCGGCGCGCCGATCTGGCCGGCCGGCTGACGGTTCTGGAACAGCGGTTGCGGCAGCGCCTGCAGGACTTGCAGGCGGCGGATTCGGCGGTGACCACGGCCGAACGGATGATGGCGCTTCTCGACGAGGAGATCGCGGTGGTCGAACCGCTGGTGCGCGACAACATCGCCCCGGCGACCCGGCTTCTGGAACTGCAGCGCGAACATGCCCGCGCGCGCGGCGACCGCGACGCGGCGCGGGTGCGGATCGACCAGGCCCGCGCCGGGGTGGCGGAACTGGAATCGGAGATCGACAACGCGACCGAGGCGCAGCGGCTGGAGGCGATGGACGAGCTGAACGCGGTGGTCGCCGAACAGGCCGAACTGGCCGAGGCACTGCCGCGGCTTCAGGAGCGGGTCAGCCGCACGGTGATCCGCGCGCCGATGGCCGGGATCGTCAACCGGCTGAACTTTCGCACGCCGGGCGGCTACGTCAACACCGGCGACGTGGTGCTGGAACTGGTGCCCACGGGCGAGGCACTGGTGGTGGAGGCGCGGATCCAGCCGAAGGACATTTCCAACATCCGGCCCGATGACGCGGTGCGGATCCGGCTGTCGGCTTACGATTCCGCGACATATGGCACGCTGGACGGCCGCGTGGCCCGGATCAGCCCCGATGCCGTGACCGATCCCGACACGCCCGGCGCCAGCCATTACCTGATCGACGTCGCGATCGAGGGCGCGCTGGAGGTCGAGGGCGAGGCGGTGACGCTGATGCCGGGAATGACGGCGACGGTGGACGTGCTGTCGGGCAAGCGCACCGTGCTGGATTACATCTGGCAGCCGGTCGCCAAGGTGCAGGAACTGGCGCTGCGCGACTAGCGCGCCGCCGCCATCAGGTCCGCGAGGATCGGGTTCGGGAACCGCCGGGGCAGGGTGACGGCCCAGAAGCTTTCCGACAGGCCGAGATCCCACGGCGCCTCGACCAGCCGGCCGGAGGACAGTTCGTCCTGCACCACGATCGGCGGCACGATGGCCAGCCCGGCGCCCTCGCGCGCCAGCAGCCGGATCATCGCCATGTCATCGACCTCGGCGACGATCTGCGGGGTGATCCCCAGCCGTTCGGCCAGGGTTTCGAAACCTGCGCGCAGCCCGGTGCCGGCGGTGGGCAGGATCACCGGTTCGCGGGCCAGCAGATCGGCGAGGCTGGCCGCGCCCGCCATCCGGCCCGGCGGGCCGACAAGGCTGGCCCCGTCCTCGGCCAGTTTCACCGCGCGGAACGGGGTCAGCGCATCCTCGGCCGGCGGGCGGTTGGTCAGCACGAGGTCGAGGTTGACCGCCGCCAGCGCGGCCAGCAACTCGGCCATCCCGCCCGAGCGCAGCACCACCTCCACGTCCGGCCGGTCCAGGATCGGGCGCAGGAAGGCCAGCTGGAAGTTCCGCGACAGGGTGGCGAGCGCCCCGACCCGGATCGCCTGCCGCGCCCGGCCGGTCTGCCGCAGCGTGGCGAGCAGATCCTCGCCTTGTGCGAAGATCGCATCGGCATGGTCGAGCGTGATGCGCCCCGCCTCCGTCAGGTGCAGCGCCCGGCCGCGGCGTTCGAACAGGTCATGGCCCAGCCGCTGTTCCAGCTTGCGGATCTGCACCGACAGCGCCGATTGCGACAGGTTCAGCCGTTCGGCGGCGCGGGTCAGATTCCCGTCATGCGCGACGGCACGGAAATAGCGCAGGTGGTTGAAGTTCAGATCGGCCATGACGTTCGTTTTTATAGAATGAAATCTCGAAAACAATGAATTTTTATTGATGCCGCGCTGCGGCTATCCCGGTCGGAACCGAACCGGAGGGATTGTCGATGACGTTACATGCCTTGCCCTATCTCGCGGCGCTGATCCTGCTGGGCCCCGTCGTCTGGGCCGCCCGCCGCCCCGGAATGCGTCCGGGCGCCCTGCCACGCGCCGCCGAGGCGGCGGCGGCGGTGGCCGTCGCGGTGGCGCTGGCGATGCTCGCCGTGCTGCTGACCGCCGGGCCGGGCACCGGCGCGCTGATGCCCGGTTTCGCGGCGCGGCTTGACGTGGTCAGCGTGACGATGGCGCTGCTGGTGGCCTTCGTCGGCTGGGTCGTGCTGCGCTATTCGGTGCGCTATCTCGACGGCGAGCCGATGCAGGGCGCGTTCACCGGGCGGGTCGCGGGGTTGCTGGCGGCGATCCTTCTCTTGGTGACGGCGGGCACGCTGTGGCAGCTCGTGCTGGCCTGGATCGCGGTCAGCCTCCTGTTGCGCAAGCTCCTGCTCACCTATCCCGACCGGGTCGGCGCGCAGCGTGCGGCCAGGAAGATGCAACTGGCGACCGGGGCCGGCGATGCCGCGCTGATCGTCGCCGCCGTGCTGCTGGCGCTGAGCTTCGGCACCGCCGACATCGCCGCGATCGCCGAGGCGGCCAAGGCCGGCCCGGCCGCGCCCGCGGCGTTGTGGGCCGCCGGCCTGATCGCGGTGGCGGCGGTGCTGAAATCGGCGCTGATCCCGCTGCACGGCTGGCTGACCGAGGTGATGGAGGCGCCGACGCCGGTTTCCGCGCTCCTGCATGCCGGGGTGATCAATGCCGGCGGCTTCCTGATGATCCGCTTTGCCGACGTGATGCTGGCCGCGCCGGGGGTTCTGGCGGTGGTCGCGCTCATCGGCGGACTCAGCGCGCTTGTCGGCGGGCTGGTGATGCTGACCCAGCCGGCGGTCAAGACCGCGCTGGCCTGGTCGACGATCGCGCAGATGGGCTTCATGGTGCTGCAATGCGGGCTGGCGCTGTTCCCGCTGGCGCTTTTGCATATCGTGGCGCATTCGCTTTACAAGGCGCATGCCTTCCTCGGCTCCGGCGGCGCGGTGGGCGCGGTGCTGGCCACCCGCCGGCCGGGCCCGGTGGCGGTGCCCTCGGCGCGGGCGGTGGCGCGGGCCTTCGGGATCGCGCTGGCGATCTACGGCGCGGTCGGCCTTGCCTTCGGTTTCGACGCCAAGTCGCCGCAGGCGGTGGCGCTGGGTGCGATCCTTATCCTCGGCGTCGCCTACCTGATCGCGCAGGGCCTGGCCGATGCCGCGCCGCGGGAACTGACGCGGCGCACCGGCGTGGCGGCGCTGGCCGCGGCGCTGGGCTATTTCACCCTGCAGCGGCTGGCCGAGGCCGCGACCCATGGCACGCTGCCGCCGGCGCCGACGCCGGGGCCGCTGGAATGGGCGGTGATCTGGCTGGCCGTGCTGTCGTTCGGCGCGGTGGCCTGGGCGCAGGCGGCGTTTCCGCTGTGGTCGACCCACCCGGCGGCGGCGGGCCTGCGCGTGCACCTGTCGAACGGTCTTTACGCCAACGCGGTCTTCGACCGGCTGATCCGCGGCTGGGCCGCACCCGAGAAATCCTGAGGAGAGCGCCATGCTGACCCAGCACGAAATCTACCCCGCCCCGCTTCTGGACCTGGTGTCCGTCGCCGAAACCGCTGCCACGCAGGTGCCGCCGCTCTGGCCGCTGGAGGCGACCGTCGCGGTCAACCCGTTCCTCGGCCAGACCGGCGAAGACCTCGCCACCGCCGCCGCGCGGCTGGCGCGGGTCGCCGGGATCCCGGTGACGCTGCCGCGGCAGGAGTACCTTGCCCGGATCGCCTCGGGCGAGATCGCCGAGGCCGACATCGCCGCGGCGCTGGAGGCCGCGACCTGGGCGGGCGGGCCGGCGAGCGTGGCTGATCTGCAGGCGGCCGCGGCCCGGCCGCGGCCGGCGCCCCGGGCGCTGCCGACGGTGGCGGAGCTTGTCGCCGAGGTCACCGGCACCGATTGGCCCGGCATCGTCGCCGACCGGATCGGGCACTGGGCCGGGGCGCATTTCGACCGCGGCCAGGCGCTGTGGGCGAGCCCGCACGACCGGCCCGCCTTCGAGGCCTGGTGCGATGTCGCGCGGCGCGACCTGACGCCGGAAATCCTGGGCCTGCCCGGGTTCTGCGCCCATGTCGCGGGCCTGCCGCAATCGCCCCGGCGGGCGCTGGGCCGCGCGGCGGAGGTGCTGGGCCTTGCGCCGCAACCGGCGGCGACGGCCTTTCACCGGCTGCTGTCCGACCTCGGTGGCTGGGCGCAGATGGCCCGGCAACTGGCCTGGAGCGCCGGGCAGACCGGCGGGTCGGACCGGACGCTGACCGATCTGCTGACGATCCGGCTGGTCTGGGACGAGGCGCTGTTCCTTGCCCATCGCGCGGCGATCGCGCCGCGCTGGGCCGAGGTCGTCGCGGCGCATGCCACACCGGTCGTGCCGGGGCCCGACGAGACCGTCGACGCGCTGTTGCAGGACGCGCTGGACCGGGCGGCGGAGCGGCGGCTGGCGGAAACCTTCGCCGCGCCGGCGGCGGCGCGCGGCACGGACCGGCCGGAGATGCAGGCGGCGTTCTGCATCGACGTGCGCTCCGAGGTCTATCGCCGGGCGCTGGAAAGCGTCGATCCGGGGATCGAGACGCTGGGCTTCGCCGGCTTCTTCGGCCTCGCGGTGACGCATTGCGGCGCGGCCTCGGACGTGGCCGAGGCGCGGGCCCCGGTGCTCCTGACCCCGGCGCTGGACACCCGCGCCGACATGCCGGCGGCGGGCGACCGGGCCAAGCGGCTGAAGGCGCGCGCGGCGCGGGCCTGGGGCCGGTTCCGGGGGGCGGCGGTATCGTCCTTCGCCTTCGTCGAGGCGGCGGGGCCACTTTACGCGGGCAAGCTGGTGCGCGATGCGCTGGGTCTTGGTGGCGGTGCGGGCGACGACGGGCCGCCGCCCCGGCTGCAGCCGATGCCGCCCGTGGCCGACCGGGTCGGGATGGCGGCGACGGTGCTGGGCGCGATGTCGCTGACCTCGGGCTTCGCGCGGGTGGTGGTGATCGCCGGGCATGGCGCCGGGGTGGTGAACAACCCGCATGAAAGCGCGCTGCATTGCGGGGCCTGCGGCGGCCATTCGGGCGAGGTCAACGCGCGGCTTCTGGCCGGGCTTCTGAACGACTCCGAGGTGCGTGCGGGGCTGGCCGGTCGCGGGATCGAGATCCCGGCCGACACGCTGTTCGTCGCCGCGCTGCATGACACGACGGCCGACCGGGTGCGGCTGTTCGCGGGCGACCATCCCGCGCCGGACCATGCCTTCGATCTGGCGAAGGTTTCCGGCTGGCTGGACGAGGCCGGGCGGCGGGCGCGGGCGGAACGGGCCCTGGCCCTGCCCGGCGCGGCGAAGTCCGAAACGCTGGCCCGGCGCGGGCGCGACTGGTCGGAGGTGCGGCCGGAATGGGGCCTTGCCGGCTGCCGCGCCTTCCTTGCCGCGCCGCGCGGGGCGAGCGCCGGGCGCGACCTGGGCGGGCAGGTGTTCCTGCATTCCTACGACTGGCGGCAGGACGCGGGCTTTGGCGTGCTGGAACTGATCCTGACCGCGCCGGTGGTGGTGGCCAGCTGGATCTCGCTGCAGTACTACGGGTCCACCGTGGCGCCGCAGGCCTTCGGCGCGGGCAACAAGCTTTTGCACAACGTCGTCGGGGGGATCGGCGTTCTGGAGGGCAACGGCGGGCCGCTGCGCGCGGGCCTCGCGCGGCAGTCGGTGCATGACGGTGCCGGCCCGATGCACGATCCGCTGCGGCTGGCCGTGGTGGTCGCGGCACCGGCCGAGGCGATCGCCGGGGTGCTGGACAAGCATCCGCAGGTGCGCGAGCTGTTCGACAATGGCTGGCTGTCGCTGCACCGGATGGATGACGAGGGCCGGATCGTCGAGCGCTGGCGGCGCGGGCAGGGCTGGGCCGGGGCGGAGGCGAGGGCGCTGGCCGCGGAATAGCGCTCAGGCGCCGCCGAAATCGGGCGGTCGGCGGGCGGGCCAGTCCGTCGCCCGGTGATAGGCCTGGCCGAGGGCGAGGATGCGGGCATCCGCCCCGGCCGGGCCGAACAGCTGCATCCCCATCGGCAGGCCGGAGGCCCCGAACCCGGCCGGCAGGGCAAGCGCGGGAAGGCCGGCGAGGCTGACCGGCACCACCACCTCCATCCAGCGGTGGTAGGTGTCGAGCGGCCGGCCGGCGACGGCTTCGGGGTGGCGCAGGCGGGCGGCGAAGGGCCAGACCTGCGCGCTGGGCAGCACCAGCGCGTCATAGTCCGCAAACAGCCGCGCGGCGGCCGCATACCATTGCGAGCGGATCACGCTGGCCTCATAGACCGCCCCGGCCGCGAGATTCTGGCCCTGCTCGATCTCCCACACCGCCTCGGGCTTCAGTTGCGCGCGTTTCGCGGGATCGTCGTAAAGCGCCCGCTTCGACCCGGCGTTGAGAAAGGCCCGCAGCGTGATCCAGGCGTGCCAGAGCCGTTCGGCCGGGAACGGCGGCGGCAGTTCCTCGACCGTGCAGCCCAGGTCGGCGAAGACCGACAGCGCGGTTTCGCACAGATCGAGGATACCCGGTTCGCACGCGTAGGCCCCGCCCCAGTCGCCCAGCCAGCCGATCCGCAGGCCGCGCGGGTCGGCCTCCAGCCCGGCGGCGAAGCGCTGTTCGGCGCGGGCGAAGGGCGCCGCTGGGTTCGGCCCGGCGAGCACGTCGAGCAGGCGGGCGACATCCTCGACCGTCCGGCCCATCGGCCCGCTTGTGGCGAGCGTGGTCATGAACGTGTCGCCCCCGGCGTCAGGGGGCACCAGCCCCCAGGTCGGCCGGAAGCCGTAGACGTTGCAGAAGGCGGCGGGGTTGCGCAGGCTGCCCATCATGTCGGACCCGTCGGCCACGGCCAGCATCCGCGCCGCCAGCGCCGCCGCCGCCCCGCCCGACGATCCGCCGGCGCTGGCCGCCGTGTCGTAGGGGTTGAGCGTGGTGCCATGCACCGGGTTGAAGGAATGCGAGCCAAGCCCGAATTCCGGCGTGTTGGTCTTGCCGATGAAGATCGCCCCGGCGGCGCGCAGCCGCGCGGCCAGCAGATCGTCCGCCACGGGCACATGATCGGCAAACAGCGGCGAGCCCCAGGTGGTGCGCAGCCCGCGCGTCGCCACAAGATCCTTCGGCGCCATCGGGATGCCGTGCAGCCAGCCGCGGCGGGGGTCGTGATCGGCGCGCACCGCCTCGTCCATCAGCACGTCGCGCGGGCGCAGCGACACGATGGCGTTGATCCGCGGGTTCACCGCCTCGATCCAGTCGAGCGTGGCGGCCATGAGTTCGGCGGCCGAGACCTCGCGCGTGGCGAGACGGGCGGACAGCTCGGTGGCGGAAAGATCGGTCAGCATGGCCGGCTCCCTGGCATGCGGGCATGCTAGGATGGCGGGGCGCGGCCGTCCATCCGGCTCGACCGGCGGCGGCGGGGCGCTATCGTCGATGGAGAACGGGACCGCAGGGGGCGAGGATGCTGAGACTGGCTTGGGCGCTGGCGATGATGGCGGCATGGCCCGCCGCGGCGCAGGACCGCGAGGTCGATCTGGAACTGGTGCTGATGGCCGACAGTTCCGGCTCGATCACGATGGACGAGATCCGGTTCCAGCGCGCGGGCTACGCCGCCGCGCTGCGCGACCCGCAGGTGGTGGCCGCGATCGCGCAAACCGCCTATGGCTCGGTCGCGCTGACCTATGTGGAATGGGGCCAGTTCGACAGCCAGGACGTGGTGGTGCCGTGGACGGTAATCGACGGGCCGGAGAGCGCCGAGGCCTTCGCCGCGGCGCTGATGGAGGCGCCGCGGCGGGCGCGCGGGCGCAATGCGATCGGCGCGGCGCTGATGTTCGGACGCGCGCTGATCGAGGAAAACGACATCGCCGGCTGGCGCCGGATCATCGACTTCTCGGCCGACTCCACCGGCAATTTCAACGGCCCCTCGATCGCGGAGGGGCGGGCGGCGGCGCTGGCGGCGGGGATCACGATCAACGGCCTTGCCGTGGCCTGCCGCGATTGCGTCACCTCCTGGGATGGCGAGACCGGCGGCGGCTGGGGCGGCAACGCGGGGCTGGCCGACCAGTTCCGCGAGCGGATCATCGGCGGCCCCGGCGCCTTCGTGGTCACCGCCGAGACCCGCGCGACCTTCGCCGAGGCCGTGAAGCGCAAGCTGATCCTGGAAATCTCGGGCCGGCACGCGGGGCCGCGGATCGCGGCCGAGTGACCGGGTCGGCGGCCGGCCGCCCTTGCGGGCGCTTGGGCGCGCCACTAAGACAAGGGTAACGAAACGCCGGCTAGAAAGCGGCAGGTTCACGAAGGGCAGGCGACGATGAAAGACCCCATCGATATCTACATGAACACGCTCGTGCCGATGGTGGTCGAGCAGACCAGCCGCGGCGAACGCGCCTATGACATCTACTCGCGGCTTCTGAAGGAGCGGATCATCTTCCTGTCCGGCCCGGTGCATGACGGGATGTCGACGCTGATCTGCGCGCAGCTTCTGTTCCTCGAGGCGGAGAACCCGTCGAAGGAAATCGCGATGTATATCAACAGCCCCGGCGGCGTGGTGACCTCGGGCCTGTCGATCTACGACACGATGCAGTACATCCGGCCCAAGGTCTCGACCCTGGTGATCGGGCAGGCGGCCTCGATGGGCTCGCTGCTGCTGACGGCCGGCGAGAAGGACATGCGCTTCGCGCTGCCCAACAGCCGGGTGATGGTGCACCAGCCCTCGGGCGGCTACCAGGGGCAGGCGACGGACATCATGATCCACGCCCGCGAGACGCAGAAACTCAAGGACCGGCTGAACGAGATCTACGTGCGTCACACCGGCCAGAAGCTCGAGGCCGTCGAGGCGGCGCTGGAGCGCGACAATTTCATGTCGGCCGAGGAAGCGCGCGACTGGGGCCTGATCGACGAGATCCTCGAAAGCCGCGGCAAGGGCGAAGACGAGGCCTGATGGCACCGTCCCGGCCGGTTAACCGGCCGGGAAATTTGACATTGTGGTGACCGGTTGCCTGCCCTAGACTCCGGCGCCGAGGCACACCGACCAATAGGCCCGGGCACGACCGGGCGAGCCGAGGTACAGGATGGCGAACAATTCCGGCAGCGACAGCAAGAACACGCTCTACTGCTCGTTCTGCGGCAAGAGCCAGCACGAGGTGCGCAAGCTGATCGCGGGTCCGACGGTGTTCATCTGCGACGAATGCGTCGAGTTGTGCATGGACATCATTCGCGAGGAGACGAAAAGCGCCGGCCTGAAATCGGGCGACGGCGTGCCGACGCCGAGCGACATCTGCAAGGTTCTGGACGATTACGTGATCGGCCAGGAACATGCCAAGCGGGTGCTGTCCGTCGCGGTGCACAATCACTACAAGCGGCTCAACCACGGCGCCAAGTCGGCCGATATCGAACTGGCGAAATCAAACATCCTTCTGATCGGCCCCACGGGCTGCGGCAAGACGCTGCTGGCGCAGACGCTGGCGCGCATTCTCGACGTGCCGTTCACCATGGCCGATGCCACCACGCTGACCGAGGCCGGCTATGTCGGCGAGGACGTGGAAAACATCATCCTCAAGCTGTTGCAGGCCAGCGAATACAATGTCGAACGCGCGCAGCGCGGCATCGTCTATATCGACGAGGTCGACAAGATCACCCGCAAGTCCGACAACCCCTCGATCACCCGCGACGTCTCGGGCGAGGGGGTGCAGCAGGCGCTTCTGAAGATCATGGAGGGCACCGTGGCGTCGGTGCCGCCGCAGGGCGGGCGCAAGCATCCGCAGCAGGAATTCCTGCAGGTCGACACCACCAACATCCTGTTCATCTGCGGCGGCGCCTTCGCCGGGCTGGACCGGATCATCGCGCAGCGCAACAAGGGCACCGCGATGGGCTTCGGCGCCGAGGTCAAGGATCCGGACGCGCGCGGGGTGGGCGAGTTGTTCCGCGAACTGGAGCCCGAAGACCTGCTGAAGTTCGGCCTGATCCCGGAATTCGTCGGCCGCCTGCCGGTGATCGCCACGCTCGAGGATCTCGACGAGACGGCGCTTGTCACCATCCTGACCGAGCCGAAGAACGCGCTGGTCAAGCAATACCAGCGGCTGTTCGACATCGAGGGCGTGAAGCTGACCTTCACCGAGGATGCGCTGCTGGCGATCGCGCGCCGCGCGATCAAGCGCAAGACCGGCGCCCGCGGCCTGCGGTCGATCATGGAGGACATCCTGCTCGACACGATGTTCGAACTGCCGGGGCTGAGCAGTGTCGAGGAAGTGGTGGTCAACGAGGAGGCGGTGGAACAGGCCGATGCCAAGCCGCTGCTCATCCATTCCGAGGCCAAGAAGACGCCGGCCAGCGCCGGCTGACGGCGGCGCCCCGGCCACTGGACCTTGCCGCGGCGATGGTCCATATCAAGGGCGCCGTCGGCTTCGGAGGATTCCATGTCGTTCATCCTGCGCCTGATCACCTGGTGGAACAGCCAGACGCTGGGCACCCAGCTTTTCACCTGGCGCAACGGCGTCAGGGTGGGCGAGGACGAGGCCGGCAACGCCTTCTACCAGACCCGCGACGGCAAGCGCCGCTGGGTGATCTACAACGGCGAGGCCGAGGCGAGCCGGGTCAGCCCGGACTGGCACGGCTGGCTGCATTTCACCTGGAACGACCCGCCGACCCGGGCCGGGCTGACGCACAAGCCCTGGGAGAAGCCACATCAGGAAAACCTCACCGGCACGGCGGCGGCCTATGCCCCGCCGGGCTCGATCCGCCGTGCCGCGCCGGCCGACCGGCGCGACTACGAGGCATGGCAGCCGGAATAACGCGATGTCTGAAAGCTCAGCCGAGGTGTTGACGGGTGCCGCCGTGCTGGCCGCGGCGGTGGGGTTCGTGTTCTATGCCGGGCAGTCCGCCGGACTGTCGGGGCCCGGCGGGTCTTACGACCTGACCGCCAGCTTCCGCTCGGTCGAGGGGGTGACGGTCGGCACCGACGTGCGACTCGCCGGGGTCAAGATCGGCACGGTGACTGATCTTGACCTCAATACCCAGACCTTCTTTGCCGATGCCGTCATCGCCATCGACGACGCGGTGGTGCTGCCCGAGGACAGTGCGATCCTCGTGTCCTCCGAAGGGCTCCTGGGCGGGGCCTTCATCGAGGTCATTCCCGGCGGCAGCCTCGACAACCTCGCGCCGGGCGACGAGATCGAGGATACGCAAAGCGCCGTCAGCGTCGTGAACCTGCTGATGAAATTCGTCGCCGGTGACAGCGAGTCCGGCACGGGCGGGCAATGAGGCGCGCGCTGTGCGCGCTGGCGCTGCTGGTCGCCGCGCCGGCCGCGGCGCAGGAGGCAGGCAGCGCCCCGGCGGCGCTGCTGCGCGCGCTCGACAAGGTGTCTGGCGAGACGGTGGACCTGACGGTCGATGTTGGCGCGACGGAGCGGTTCGGACGGATCGAGGTGACACTGGGCGACTGCCGGTTTCCGGCCGATGATCCCACCTCGGACGCCTTCGCGCGGCTCACGGTGCGCGACGTCACGCAGGGCCGGATCGCCTTCGACGGCTGGATGGTCGCCTCCAGCCCGGCGCTCTCGGCGCTCGACCATTCGCGCTACGACGTCTGGGTCATCCGCTGCATCAGCATCTGAGGCGCGGGCGCGTTGCCCGGCGCATGGAAATCGGCCGGTCGTGCCGTGGCCCGGCCAAGCCGGTCGAGATAGACCGCGCGCGGGATTTCCCGTGCCCCGAGGCTGGCCAGATGCGGGGTCAGGAACTGCGTGTCGAACAGCCCGAAGCCGCCCTGCCGGAGCCGGTCGACGAGATAGGCCAGCGCGATCTTCGAGGCGTCGCGGCGCTGCGAGAACATGCTTTCGCCGAAGAACGCCGCGCCGATCGTCAGGCCGAACACGCCGCCGACCAGCCGGCCCTCGTGCCAGACCTCGAGGCTGTGCGCGCGGCCGCGGTCGTGCAGGCCGCGATAGAGGTCGAACAGCGTGGCGTTGATCCATGTCTCCGACCGGTCGGCGCAGGCCAGCACGACCTTCTGGAAGGCGGCGTCGATCCGGATCGTGTAGTCGCCGCGCAGGATCGCGCGTTTCAGGCTGCGCGAGATGTGGAACCCGTCGAGGTCGAACACCCCGCGCATCCGCGGATTGACCCAGTGCAGCACCGGGTCGTACTGGCTGCGCGCCATCGGGAAGATGCCGCGCGCATAGGCCGAGAGCATGTCTTCGGCGGTCAGCCGAGGTTCGCGGAGAGCCACTTTTCCAGCCAGTGGATCGAGTAGTCGCCCGCCTGGATGTCGGGCTCTTCCAAAAGCGCGTGAAACAGCGGCACCGTCGTGTCGACCCCGTCGACGATCAACTCGCCCAGCGCGCGCTTCAGCCGCGCCAGCGCCTCGGGCCGGTCATGGCCGTGCACGATCAGTTTGCCGATCAGGCTGTCGTAATAGGGCGGGATCCGGTAGCCGTCATACAGCGCCGAATCCATTCGCACACCCAGCCCGCCGGGCGCGTGATACTGGGTGATCGTGCCGGGGCAGGGCGCGAAGCCCGGCAGTTTCTCGGCGTTGATCCGGACCTCGATGGCATGGCCGCGGATCGCCAGATCCTCCTGCACGAACTCCATCGGCAGGCCGGCGGCCACCCGGATCTGTTCGCGCACCAGGTCGACGCCGAAGATCGCCTCGGTCACCGGGTGTTCGACCTGAAGCCGGGTGTTCATCTCGATGAAATAGAACGCGCCGTCCTCGTAGAGGAACTCGATCGTGCCGGCGCCGGTGTAGTTGATCGCCGCCACCGCGTCGGCGCAGGTCTTGCCGATCCGCGCGCGGGTCTCGGCGTCGATCGCCGGGCCCGGCGCCTCTTCGAACACCTTCTGGTGCCGGCGTTGCAGCGAACAGTCGCGCTCGCCCAGATGCACGGCGCGGCCCCTGCCGTCGCCGAAGACCTGGATCTCGATATGCCGGGGCCGCTGGAGGTATTTCTCGATATAGACCTCGTCGTTGCCGAAGGCGGCCTTGGCCTCGGACCGGGCGGTCCGGAAGGCGATTTCCAGCCCCGCCGCGTCGGCGGCGACCTTCATGCCGCGCCCGCCGCCGCCGGCGGTGGCCTTGATGATCACCGGGTAGCCGATCTCGGCCGCGACGG
>Ga0180432_10006283_pt1 | contig 15479 bp, 7 predicted proteins | sample SS_ome_10_FD_132414 | JGI IMG/M metagenome (GOLD analysis project Ga0180432, IMG submission 132414) | Hypersaline lake sediment archaeal communities from the Salton Sea, California, USA - SS_1_MS_2 metaG | ecosystem: Environmental > Aquatic > Non-marine Saline and Alkaline > Hypersaline >... | reverse complement strand
CTCTCGGTTCCGGCCAGACTGCCCCTTGCCCTCTCCACACGTCAGGACACCCATCTCCGGACACCTTCGCAACAAAAGGCAAGATACCACACTTTGAGTAACTTGTCAAGACGCACGAAACGAAAACGAAGAGACTTGACCAGGTCACGTGTGGTTACGTATGGTTACCCGGCGACAACCAGCCAGGTGACCAGACCAATGACCGCGGTAATGAGCAGCCCGTAGGGAACGGTGATGCGCATCACCTTCCCCTCCTGGCCTTCCAACCCCGCGGTGCTGCAGCCGACGATCACTTTGGCTGGTGCGAGCATGCTGCCCAATGCCCCGCCGGTTGTCTGCGCCCCCAGGATGATCGACACGCCGATCCCCACCAACTCGGCCGTGCTCTTCTGCAACGGGGCGAAGATGACGTTAGAATTGGTGTTGCTGCCGGTCATAAAGGCCCCCAACAACCCGATGAAAGGAGAGGTCAGGGGAAAAACTTGGCCCACGGCGCTGCTCAGCCCTTTGGCCAGGGTGTACGTCATCCCGCAGCGGTCCATGACCATCGCCATGCCGACCATAGAGAGGATACCGATGCTGGAAGGGATGGCGCTCCGCACCGTACGCCTCAATATACCCGGCAGGTCGCTCCGCTCCAGATGACCCATCATTCGGTAGATGAGGTAGGCCAGAACCGAGACGTAGGCCAACAACGCACCGGCGTGGCCAAACAGGCTGATCCTCTTGCCCATGCGGGCTGGCGTCACCCACCCCAGCCCGGTCTCCACCTCCGGGAACGGCGCCGTGATCTTGACCTGGTTCAGCAGGTGATGGACAGGTCCCCATAGCTCTGCTACAGCGACCAAGAGAACGAGCACCAGGTAGGGCAAGAGAGCCAACCACAGGCTCATCGGCGGAGCCTCCTCCTCGCCGGTCGACCTCCCTCGGCTGACCGCCGACGGTGAACGACGGTAAAATGGCAGGCGGGTGACCGCCGCCCCAACCACCAGGCCGACCATCCCGGCCACGAACCCGGCCAGATTCCACAGCCCGTTGACCGCCAGCACGTACTGGGTGGAGGCCATGCTGCCCCCGATCAAGAGAACGGCTACACCTCCCCGCCATAGCGCCCGCCACCTGCCCTGGACGTAGGTCACGACCAGGCCGCAACACAGACAGGCGATGCCCAGGAAAAGCGCCGACCAGGGAGCCAGCGCCCACCCCGTGAGATCGGTAGCGGCGATGAGGGCGTTGAACGAAGAGGCAATGTCTCCAAAGGTCACCGACCAGGAATGGCCAATCGCCGTGCTGGCCACGGCGACCACCGGGTCGAACCCCAGGCCAATCAGCAGGGGGGCCACTACAGCCACCGGCACCCCGAAGCCGGCGACCCCCTGGAGAAAAGCGCTGAAGGTCCAGGCCAAGATCAGCACCTGCAACAGGCGATCCGCCGTAAGCCGCACGATGCCCCGGCCGATAACCCGGACGGCGCCCGCGGCCTCCACCACCCGGAACAACACCAGGGCCATCCAGATGATGTACAACACGTACAGGGTGAGGAGCACAGCCTCGAACTGGGAATGGATCAGCAGCTTCGACCCTCCCTTGAAGACCAGGGAGCCGATGACCAGGGCGGTGAGCCAACCGACCGGTCCAGCCCTGGAACCACCCCAGCGGAAGAAGACCATCAGGACCAACACGACGATGATAGGGGTGGCCGCCAACAGCCAGTGGAGAAAGGTGAAGGGGAAATCGGTCATAAAAGATCCTTCCCTATGCTACGCCCGGTCGCGCACGTGTTCGCGGTACCGCTTCACGGCGCGCTCGACCTCACTCCAGGCCTGTTCGGGCCCCTCCCATCCCTCGCCCACCACCTCGGCGCTCTCCAGATCTTTGTAGACGCCGAAGAAGTGCGCCACCTCGCTCATAAAGTGCGGTGGGACGTCCTCCAAAGCGCCATACTCACTAAAGAGCGGATCGGTATGGGGCACAGCCAAGATTTTGTCGTCGCGCTGTCCCTTGTCAACCAGGTGGAAGACGCCCAGAGGCCGGGCCTCGATCACGCAACCGGCAAAGGTGGGTTCGTTGGTGATCACCAACACGTCCAGCGGGTCGCCGTCGGCGTGCAGCGTCTGGGGGATGAAGCCATAGTCACCGGGATAGTGCAGCGAAGAGAACAACACCCGGTCCAGTTTGACGAAGCCGCCCTGCTCATCGTACTCGTACTTGTTGCGCGATCCCTTAGGGATCTCCACGACCACGTAGATGACCCGGGGGCAGTCAGGCCCCGGCGGCAGTTCGTGCCACAGGTTCATAGGATGACCTCCTTTTCGAACAGAGACCTCTCGGAAAGTGCTCGGAGCCCCGTCTACGAACGGAACATGACATTGTCAATCTACTCAGACGCCCCCGGGACGTGGACTGGGAGCGTTTTCGGAGACTTTCCGAGAAGGCTCCGCCATCAAGCGCTATTCGGTGTCAAGCACCTGGCGCTCGGCCTCCAGCACGTCCAGGATCGCCTCACCATAAGTCTTCCGCTTCCACGGCCCCAGCCCGTCGATGCGCTTCAACCCCTCACAGGTACAAGGGTTCCGCTCGGCCAACGTCCACAACACGGCGTTGCTGACCACGACGCCGGGGCCCACCCCACGCCTCTCTGCCACCCCCTTGCGCCAGGTACGCAACGCCTGGAACCGCGCGATCTCCGCTTCCGAGTGACGCGGCGGGGGTGGCGGCGGATCAGGAGGTCGGACGCTCAGCCCTCGCTTAACCGCCCGCAGGATGCGTTTGCCATATCGGCGCACGTGGTAGGGCTTCAAGCCAGAGGCAGCGGTCAAATCCTTGCGGGTGCGGGGGCGGGCTCGAGCCAACCTGACCAGCCGCCTGTCGCCGAGAACCTTGAAAAGTGGGCGGTCCCGACGACGGGCCTCCCGGTCGCGCCAGATGTACAGCTCCCGCAGGATGGCCTGCTCGCGCCTGCTCAGACCGTGGGCCCCCTTCACGCGCCTGAAGTCCTCCGGATCGAAGCCCTGAGAGGCAGGCTCCGACGCGGCGATCTGATCGAACACCTCCCGAGCCTCCTCCAACCGCCCTTTTTTGGCCAACGCATCGGCCTGAAGCTGTCGTAGGGACAACAGGTAGTGCGTGTCCAGGCAAGCATAGGTCAATGCCTCCGGATCCAGGGGGCGCTTGCCCCAATTGTAACGCTGATAGCGCTTGTTGGTGCGCACGCCGAAGGTCTCCTTCAATATGTCACCTAACCCGATACGGGGCCACCCCAAGATACGCGCCGCCCACATGGTGTCGAACAGATTGGCGAAGCCGAAACCAAAGTCCCGCTTAAGGCACATGACGTCGTACTCAGCAGCGTGGAACACCTTCTGTATCGCGGGATCAGCGAAAATCTGTCCCAACGGTGAAAGGTCCACATCCGCCAAGGGGTCCACAACGTAGTCGGCCTCCAAGGTAGAGAACTGGATCAGACATACCTGTTCACGGTATGCATACAGAGAATTAGACTCCGTATCTACACCAACGGCGGGCTGACCAGAGAGGGCCTGCAGCAACGCTACCAACTGCGGGACAGAAGCGACGACGGAGGTCTCCAAACCCATATCAAAGACTCATATCAAAGCGCCCAGGACCAGCGTAGCCAGCCCAAGATAGATGAAATAGCCGCAGGTGTCAGTGATTGTCGTGACCAGGATCGGGGAGGCCAGGGCCGGGTCAACACGCAGAACCTGCAGCATCACCGGAACCAACGCACCCGCGACACCCGCGCCCACCATGTTCAGGAGCGTAGCCACCCCGACAACCCCGCCCAACATCGGCGTCCCTTTCCATACCAGCGCGACGATTGCCACCAGCCCCCCCAGAGTGACGCCATTGGCCAGACCGATGAGCATCTCCCGCAACAAAGCACGAACTCCATCACGGGGATCCAGTTCGCCCAGAGCCAGCCCGCGTACCGTGACAGTGAGCGTCTGGGTGCCGGCGCTGCCGCTGACGCCGGCGACGATGGGGAAGAAAGCGGCCAAGGCAGCCACGCGGGCGATGGTGCCCTCAAAAAGGCTCAGGATGGTGGCCGAGGCCAGGGCCGTGCCCAGGTTGAGCACCAACCAAGGCAACCGAGTCCGCAAAGCCGTGGGGATCGGCACGTCGGGGGGCTGCTCGCCGGGCACACCACCCAGTCGATAGATATCCTCCGTCGCCTCCTCCTCCAAAACATCCACCAGATCGTCGTGGGTGATGAGGCCCAGCAGATGCCCTATCTCATCCACGACGGGCAGAGCCAGCAGATCGTAGCGAGCCATCAGGCGGGCGGCCTCCTCCTGGTCAGCACCGGCCCGCACGTGGATCACGTCGGGATTCATGATTCCCGCAATGCGGGTGGAGGACGGAGCGACGATGATCTCGCGCAGAGAGACCACCCCTACCAACCGAACGTCCTCGTCCACGACGAAGAGATAGTAAATGCTCTCGATCTCCGGAGCGACGACACGGAGATGGTTGATGGCCTCCTCCACCGTCATCTCCTGGTGGAGAGCGATCCGAACGGAGGTCATCAGGCCGCCGGCGCTCTCGTCGGCGTGGACAAGCAGCGGGCGCACTTCCCCCGGCTCCTCCATCGCAGCCAGCGCCTCGTCCACGCGCTCCGGTGCGATGTCGCCCAAGAGGTCGGCCGCCTCGTCCGGCTCCATCTCGTCCAGGATTCGAGCCAGCTGCTCCGTCTCCAACCGGGCGGCAATCTCCGCCGCCTCCTGTTCCTCTAACTCCTCCAGAATGTCGGCAGAATCCTCTAGATCGAGACGAGGCAGAAGTTGATCCTGCTCAGCAGGGGGGAGATCGCCAAACAGGTCAGCCTGGTCGGGAGGCCGAAGCGACTCCACCAGCGCCACCGCCTGGTTCCAGTTCCCGTCAGCCAGTGCCTCCCGCACACGATCGAGGATGGCATCTATGTCCACACGGTCCACACCTGTTCCTCCAGACAACGTCGCTGCGCTCACCTTTACATGCAGAATGAGTCGCTGCGCTTCCCTTCACATACAGAACGAGTCGCTGCGCTCACCTTACATACAGAATGAGTCGCTGCGCTCACCTTACATACAGAATGAGCCGGGCAGCCACCGTAGGGGCGAGCGCAAGGCTCACCCCAAGCCGCGCAGTTCGACAATGTCACGTCCGGCCCCAGGGTATCGTAGAGGCCAGTTTCAGTGTATGGCAAGGCAGTTTGGCTCTTCGTGCGCACCTTCCGTGCGCTGACACGGCGATGAATCGCCGACTACGAACGGAACATGACATTGTCAATGTGGGTACAGGAAAACATTATCTCACACCGACGGTAGATGTCAATCGGACGACACGCCGGGTCAGGCATCGGGTGCGTCAGTTAAGCCCATCATTTGCCCTATTGTCCCCTCTATGCTACAATCATCTTCGCACAACGCGTTAGAACGCAAATGAAGCGCCTCGCAGCCTCTCGGAGGCTCGAGGCCGCGACCAGGGCGGCGGGATCTGTCATGGCGATATCCATCGTCGCATAACACCCGCCCGCCGCCCAGGTGGGGCGGGTGTTTTCGTCTATCGACCTGTCATCCTGCGCCAGCAGCTACGGGAAGTTCTAGAGAAAACACTCAATGAAAAGAAAGACACCGCTCGTATTGACGCTCGCCGGCCTGTTGCTCGCCGCCATGGCCACCGACATCCTGTCCGCCCCGCGCGCTCCCACCCAGGAGTTCCACACGTATATGCCCCTCATCGTCGGGTCTTACCCTCCCAGCCCACCCGCTTACCGTCTCTACGCCGACCCCGACGACCTGGCCTGGCTGGCCCAGGAACCCTATCGAGACGAAACGATCCCCGCCACATTCACGTATGGGCGCAGTTGGGAGACGGACATCCGCTACCGGGGAGACGCCTCTCGCTTGATGTCTAAGAAATGCTGGAAGGTGTTTTTCCCTGGCTCCGATCTGTTCCAGGGCCCGCGAGGCCCTTCGCAAGAGGAGCTCAACCTCAACGCCGACTATCCAGACCAGACCTTGCTGCGCAGCTACGTTGGCTACGACCTGTTCGCCCGCGTGGGCGTGCCCACGCCACACGCCGATTTCGCCCGCCTCTATATGAACGACAATTACTACGGCATATTCTCCCAGGTCGAACAGGTTGACAAACGCTTCCTCCACCGCATGGATATCGAGATACACGGCAATCTCTACAAACCCTATTATGGGAACCTGTGCTCGCTGGACTACATCAGCGATCCAGAGGAGCGAGAGTGGTGGTACCGCCATTACTACCCCAAGAAGACAAATCGGCTGGGTGGCCACGAGGACATCATCGCCTTCATCGAACTGATCAATCACACGCCTGAGGCACAGTTCCCACAGGCCATCGTGGAGGTGTTGGACGTGAACGAGTGGCTGGACTGGTACGCCGTCAACATCCTGATCGGCAACTTCGAGATGATGGAGAAGAACCACTATCTCTACCACGATCTCAGCACCGACCGTTGGCTCGTCCTTCCCTGGGACCTGGATCTCTCCCTGGGCCACAATATGTGGGGGCCAGGAGTGGGCGGATTACTGGACGAGGAACTCAGTTGGGACAACCCGATCGACAGCGGTACCCAGGAAAGCAAGAAGGTTGACGGCAAGTGGAACAAGCTGATCGACGCCATGATGAACGTACCAGAGTTTCGATTCTTTCACTGCCGACGCCTGAGAGAATTGATGGCCCATGAATTCAGCCCCACACAGATGTCCCCCCACATTGACGAAGCCTTCCAATACATCCACCACTGGGCAGAGCTCGACCCCTATCGTTGGCAACCGCAGGGTTTCCAGTTCTCCGAAGGACCCGGGGAACTGAAAACCTACGTCGTCAACCGGATCCAGTTTCTCGAGGAAGAGATGAGCACCTTCTGCCCTGACATGGACGTACCTCTGACAGTCAACGAGTTCATGGCCGATAATGGCAGCACGGTCGCCGACGAGGCCGGCGACTACGACGACTGGATTGAGATTCACAACGGAAGCTCCACCTTGAGCTGGGACCTGGGGGGGATGTATTTGAGCGACGATCCAAGCCAGCCGACGAAGTGGCGCATCCCGGGCGACACCTGGCTTCCTCCGGGAGGCGTGCTCCTCCTGTGGGCCGACGGTGAGGAGGGGGAAGGACCACTGCACACCAACTTTGAGTTGGAGGCCACAGGTGGACAGATCGCTCTCTTCGACCGAGACGTGTTCGGTAACGCACTCCTCTCCGCCCGGGTCTACACCGCTCAGGGAACCGACGTCTCGCACGGGCGCATGCCCGACGGCAGCGACGTCTGGCAGTCCTTCCCCAGCCCCACCCCGGGATGGCATAACCAGGGCCATCCCCCGGCCATCGACGGGACCGCCCACACACCTGCCTCGCCTACCAGTAGCGACAGCGTCACGATCCTGGCACTCATCAGCGACGATGGGACCGCGCTCACAGCCACCCTGCGATACCGCGCTTTCGAGCCCGGCACATCCGCCCTCCCCCTCAGCCCCCCCCGCGAGCTGGGGGGAAGTTCGCCCTATGATCAGCAAGCGCCGATGTACGACGACGGCGCACACGGTGACAGCGGACCCAACGACGGAATCTACGGCACCACACTCCCTCCCCAAGAGGACGGCACCTGGGTGGAGTACTACATCGAGGCGCAGGACGACGCGGGGATGGTCGCTCAGGATCGGCCAGGATGGCCGCAGGGAGATCATCGCTATATCGTCGGGTGGCAGCCCCCCCCCCTGGTCATCAACGAGTTGATGGCCCTCAACACCCACACGCTGGAGGATGAGGAGGGCGACTGCGACGATTGGATCGAGGTTTACAATACTGGGACGGAAGCGGTAGATATGAGTGGGATGTACTTCAGCGACAACGTTGGCCTCTCCACACAATATACGGTCCCCGCTGGCACAGTCATTGGCCCTGGCGAATACCGCATCTTCTGGGCCGACGGCGATCCCCCCCCTCTGTCCCCCCCGCTTGCGGGAGGGAGGTTGCACGCGCTTCCCGCTGCATCGGAAGGAGCCGGGCAATCGAGGTTCCCCTCCCCTCTGTCCCCCCCGCAAGCGGGGGGGAGGTTGCACGTGCCTCCCGCTGCATCGGAGGGAAATGGACATCTCACCTTCAAGTTGTCAGGCGCAGGCGAGTACGTGGGTCTATTCGACAGCCAGGCTGGCTACTACGGGCCCATCGACGCCGTCTACTTCGACCCCCAGACCCCGGACGTGTCCTGGGGCCGCTTCCCAGATAGTGGTGACACGTGGTACGCCATGAACACTCCTACCCCCGGGGCCCCCAACCGGTTGGCCCCTCCTCAATTCTCACAGGTGGCCCGTACACCCACCTGGCCGGGCGCAGGGGGCCCCGTCACCGTGACCGCCACCATCACCGCGGGCACCTCCATCGCCTCCGCCACCCTATGGTACGATACAGGCTCCGGCTTCCACGCCAGCCCACTGACCGGGGTTGACGCTCACGTCTACACAGCGCAGATCCCACCTCAGACCGAGAGCACGCTGGTGAAATACTACATGGAGGCCGTGGACAGCGAGGGGCAGAGCACGCTTCACCCCGACGGGGCCCCTGAAGCCACGTATCGATACAAGGTCGGCTACACGCCGCCCACCGTGCTCATCAACGAGTTCCTGGCCGACAACGAACACGTCAATCAGGACGAGGCCGGAGAGTACGACGATTGGGTGGAGCTGTACAACGATAGCGCATTCACGGTCAACGTGGGCGGCATGTATCTCACCGACGACGTGGGCCAACCGACCAAGTGGCAATTTCCCTCGGGCACGAGCATCGCCCCGGGCGGCCATCTGCTGGTGTGGTGTGACGGAGACACGGGACAAGGCCCCCTGCACGCCAACTTCAGGCTGAATCGGGATGGCGAGGAGATCGGCCTTTTCGATAGCGAAGGCCACGGCCTGGTTTCACTGGACTGGGTCGCCTTCGGCCAGCAACAGGACGACGTGTCCTACGGCCGGAGGCCGGATGGGGCGGACGCGTGGGAGTTCCTCGACCCTCCCACACCGGGAATGAGCAATGAGTAGAATGGCCATGCTCCAACCTCAAGCTCTGATTTTCATCCAGTGGCTCAAGGCCATCGTCCGTCTCGCGCTGGCCCTGGTGTGCCTGCTGCTAGACTCTCCCCCTCCCGGTAGGAGGAAGGTTGCTCGGACCTCGGTGAGCGTCGCTTCGCTTGCGGCTGAGCTTTCGGACCACTCCGTCATCATCAACGAGATCCAATACCATCCCGCCTCCGATGACCACGGCGAGGAGTATATCGAGCTATACAACGATGGCGCCACCGCGGTGGACCTCTCCGGCTGGCGGTTCAGCGATGGCATCGCCTACACATTTCCAGCCGGCATCTCCATCCCTCCCGGCGGCTACGTTGTCGTCGGCCACGATCCAGCTACGGTCGAATCCGTCTATGACACCAGCGGGGTGCTGGGACCCTTCGCCAGCGGTCGCCTCTCCAACGGAGGCGAACGCGTGGCGCTTGAGGACGCTGGAAGCACGCTGGTGGACGAGGTCACCTACGACGATCATGCTCCCTGGCCCGAACTGCCCGACGGCAAAGGCCCCTCGCTGGAGTTGATCAGCCCCGCCTTCGACAACAAGCGACCCTGCTCCTGGGCGGCCAGCCAGCCAGCCGAGACCAGCCTGGGCACCCCGGGCGCTCAGAACAGCGTCTATTCAAGCGACAACGTCCCCCCCTGTATCACCGACGTGGCACACACGCCTGTCTTTCCCACCTCCAGCCAGCCGGTGGTGGTGACAGCCTTGGTGGACGACAACGTCGCTGTGGCGGCGGTAACCCTGCACTACCGCCCTGAGGAGACGTCTGACTACACGACTCAGAAGATGGTAGATGATGGCAGTGGAGGGGACAGCGTGGCCGGCGATTCCCGCTACACCGCCCTCGTCCCGCCCCAGGAGGACGGGCGGTACGTCGAATTTTACGTCAGCGCCACCGACGACGAGGGAGCCGGGCGCACTGTGCCAGAGGGCGCGCCCGGCATCACCTCCGATGAGACCGGTCTGCCGGTCACCATCAGTATCCTCTACCAGGTTGAGGACACCCCCCCCACGAGCACCCTGCCCCTCTACCGGCTGATTATGACGCAGGAAAATCAGGAGGAACTGACCGCCCGCGATCTGTTCTCCAACGTCCTGCTGGACGCGACCTTCGTCTATGGGGGGGAGGTGTTCCACAACGTCGGCGTGCGCTACCGGGGCGAAAGCTCCCGCTATCACCTACCTCATCCCTATCGCGTCAAATTCCGCGACGAACATGAATTCGAGGATCGCGAGCGGCTCAACCTCGTGAGCGACGAGCTCGGGCGAGAGGCAATGGCCCACGATCTATTCCAACGTGTCGGCCTGTTAGCCCCCAACACGCGATTTGTGACGCTCTACGTCAACGCGGATAAAGAGGGAGACTACCTGGACATCGAGCAGGTAGACAACGATTTCCTGGAGGCACACCTGCCTGGAAACGACAACGGCAATCTGTACAGAGGCTTCGACGGGGCCGATCTAGGGTATCGCGGCCCCGATCCTGACCATTACCGACCATACTATCTCAAAGAGAACAACGAGGATGCGGACGACTATTCCGACGTCATCGCGCTGACGGACGCGCTGACCAACAGCCCCGACGAGGCCTTTCGCGCCCAGTCGGAGGCCGTGGCCGATATGCGCCAGTGGTTGCGCTGGTTCGCCGTCCAGGCGGTGCTTGACAACCACGAGGGAGCGCTGTGGATCGGTCAGGGCGATGACTACTTCCTCTACCACCGCCCCTCCGATGACCGTTTCGTCCTCATCTCCTGGGATCACGATTACACCTTCGCATATCCGGAGCATTCCATCTGGGAGCCCGACTGGCTGGCCAGCGACATTGTGCAGCGCATCCTGCACTACCCGGACTTCACCCGCTGGTACTACCAGGATATCGTCAGCATCGCGGCGAACGAGTTCTCCACGGCGGAGATATATCCACGCATCGACGCCCTCCCCGATGTGGTGAGCGAGGAGGATCGCAACGAACTGAAGTGGTACGTCGCCGAGCGCATTCCGGAACTGAACAGTCAGATGCCCGACACGACGCTTTCCATCACCACCAACGATGGAGCGGACTTCACGACCACAGAGCCGGTGGTGACACTGGAGGGGGACTGCTCCCCTCTGCGCGACGTCCAGGTCAACGGGAGCGTCGCGGGCGTACAATATTCAACCGCCACGAGCTGGCGCTACGCCACCACGCTATGGACGCGGCACAACGAGTTCACCATCAGCGACGGCGTGGATAGCCACACCATCACCGTCCACTGGGATTCCTTCCACGGCGGCACGCTGACAGAGGATACCACGGTCTCGACCAATCGCTATCCCTACGTCATCACCGACGACATCGTCGTGCCCGAAGGGACAACTCTGACCATCGAGCCGGGCGTGGTGCTCCAGTTCCAGGCGGAGCGAGCGCTGCGCGTGGAGGGAGGACGCTTATTGGCGGAGGGAACCGCCTCCCAGCCCATCGTGTTCACACGTCAGGAAAATGACCATTGGGGCGGCATCCTCCTCAACCAGACCCGGGCGGACAATCAGATCACCCACGCAGTAGTCGAGTACACCCACGAGGTGATCAGCGACCCACAGACCCACGGCGTCTCGGCCTACGACTCGCAGGTGACCATCGCCGACAGCATCATCCGTCACGCCCAGGGAAGCGGGGCCGTCCTCGCCGACCAGAGCTCAACGCTCTACCTGCTGCGCAACCAGATCCACGACGTAGAAGGGGATGCCGTGCGCGCCACCGGCGGACATGCCTTCATCCAGGGCAACCACATCTACGACATCCAGCACGCCACTCTTCCCCCGGAGGGCATCGAGATCAGCCTGATGGGCCATACGGCGGTCGTGCGTGACAATCACCTGCACCACATTTCCGACGACTGCCTGGATACAAACAACGCCTCGGCGACCATCGAACGCAACGTGATCCACCACTGTGGCGACAAGGGGGTCTCCATCGGGCACGAATCCTCCGCCATCCTGACGAACAATCTGGTCTACAGCAGTCTGACGGGCATCGCCGTCAGAGATGGCTCAAGCGCGCACATTGTGAACAACACCGTGGCCGGCAACCAGGGATCTGGCCTCTGGCTTTACGAAAAGAATGAGGGAGAAGGAGGAGGTCAGGGCACGGCGATCAACTGCATCGTGTGGGATAACGGGACGGCGGTGGAACTCGATGCGCTCTCCACGATCGCCGTCACCTATTCTGACGTTGAGGGGGGTTGGGACGGGGAGGGAAACATGGATGAGAACCCACGATTCCGCACCCCTCAGAATGGCGATTACCGACTGCTGGAGGGTTCCCCCTGCGTGGACAGCGGCACAGCAGCGGGCGCGCCGAGCGAGGACATCCGGGGAGTAGCTCGCCCTCACGGTGCGGGACACGACCGGGGGGCATATGAGTTCTTTGCGTTTTTCTCCTGCCATGTGCCGCTGACGTTAGGACCACAGTGATGTTGAGATAGGGCTGTGATGATGAATTGCCGCTTGCCACCCTCAAACCGCTTGTTGCGCCTTATCGTCCATTGCCTATGGATGGTGTGCCTGCTGGCAGGCACGCCCGTCGCCGCCCCCCCCTCAGTCCCCCCCGCACGCGGGGGGGAAGGCCTGCTCGTAGCGCGCGCTCCAGTCCGCTCCCCTCAGCTCCCCCGCACGTGGGGGGGAAGGCCCGTTCGTCGTGCGCACTTCAGTGCGCTTCCCTCAGCCCCTCCCGCACGCGGGGGGCAGGGAAGCATAGCGCCTCCGGTACGCGAAAGTACGGGGGATCGGTTACACCAGGGCCCCTTCCACGGCGGCACGCTGACAGAGGACACCCGACTGCTGGCGAGTGGCTCTCCCTACGTCATCACCGACGACATCATCGTACCAGAAGGCATCACGCTGACCATCGAGCCGGGCGTGACACTCCAATTCGACGAGGATCGGGCGTTACGGGTAGAGGGAGGGGAATTGTCGGCCGCGGGGACGACTTCCCAGCCCATCGTCTTCACACGGTATGGAAGCGACTATTGGGGCGGGATCCTGTTCGACCGCACGCAAGCGGACAACCGCATCGCTCACGCCGTGATCGAGTACACCCACGAGGCGATCAGCAACCCACGCACCCACGGCGTCTCGGCCTATGGCTCACGGGTGACCGTCGCCGACAGCGTCATCCGCCATACCTACAACAGCGTCGCCTTCCAGTCCTACCCGTGGTTCGGCCGCAGTTCAACGGTCTACCTGCTGCGCAACGAGATCTACGACATTGACGGCGACGCCGTGCATCCCACCGGAGGCTACGCTTTTATCCAGGGCAACCACATCCACGACATCAGTCACGGCGCGTGGCCGGTGGAGGGCATCGAACTAAGCGACATGGTCACACCAGCCCAGGTGCTCGACAACCACATCCACGACGTCACCGATGACTGTATAGACCTGAACCACTCGTCAGCAGTCATAGAACGCAACGAGTTGCACCACTGTGGCGACAAAGGCATCTCCATCGGGGACCCGTCCTCGACGACGCTGGTGAACAATCTGGTCTACGCCAACACAGACGGCATCGCGGTCAAGGATGGCGCGACGTCTTATATGATAAACAACACGGTGGCTGGCAATCAGCGCGGTATCCGACTGTACGAAGTCCCCCTGCCCGGGCACGAGGGGCTGGGCGCTGGGGTCGCCACAGTTGTGAACACGATCGTGTGGCAGAACGACTCTGGAATCGAGTTGGACCTGGAGCACGGAGCGGTCATCACCGTCTCCCACTCCGACGTACAAGGGGAGTCGATCTGGCCCGGCGAGGAAAACACCAACGCCGACCCTCTCTTTCACGCCCCCACAAGCCACGATTATCGGCTGCAGGCGGGTTCACCGTGCATAGACACCGGCACCCCGATTGGCGCGCCAGATCAGGACGTCCGGGGACTTCAACGGCCTCGTGGCAGGGGATACGACCGCGGAGCGCACGAGTTTTTCGAGCCCTTTCAGGGAGGCACTCTGACAGAGGACACCACGTTGCTGACCAACGATTCCCCTTACACCATCACCGCAGGCATCACCGTGACGGCAGGTGTCACGCTCACTATCCAGCCGGACGTGACGCTCCAATTCGAGGCCGGTCGTTCGCTGGTCGTAGAAGGCCGTCTGATCGCCGTGGGCACTTCCTCCTCACCGATCACGTTCACCCGCTATGGAACCGACCCATGGGGGGCCATCGTCTTCCAGAGCAGCACCGCCGACAATCACCTCACCTACGCCACGGTGGAGCACGCCAGAGTGGATGGGCACAATCCGTACTGGCAGGGCGTCATCGCCTACGGCTCGAAACTGAACGTGGCACACAGCACCATTCGCCACATGGGATTGATGGGGCTGACACTGGAAAACAGCGAGGCATTGGTACAGGACAACGTCATCCACGACGTAGGGCTCGACGGAATCCACGCCATATGGGGAGACGTCGTCATACGTGACAATCACATCTACAACGCGTACGAAGGCGTCGAGCTCGAATCTATGACCACACCGGCAGCAGTGCTCGACAACCACATCCACGATATTGCAGATGATTGCATAGACTTGGACGTCTCATCGGTGACCATTGAGCGCAACCAGCTACACCACTGCGGCAACAAGGGCGTCTCCATCGCGTACACCTCCTCCGTGACGCTGGTGAACAACCTGATCTATACGTGCACAGAGGGCGTCGCGATTCAGGATGGAGGGAGTTCACACATTGTGAACAACACAGTGACCGGCAATCAATACGGCATCAGGTTACACAAGCATCACGTAGAAGACGGGGGGACGGCAACCCTCGTCAACTCCATCGTGTGGGGCAACGGTACGGACCTAGAGCTGTACGACGGGTCGACGGTCACCGTCACCTATTCCAACGTTTTTTCCAGCACCGGAGGCACCTGGCCGGGCGTGGGAAACATCAACGCCGATCCACTCTTTCACGCTCCCCAGAGGGACGTCTATCGCCTGCAGAAGGACTCCCCCTGTGTGGACATGGGCACGCCAGTTGGCGCTCCGGACGAGGACATCCGAGGGATCCCAAGACCTATCGGTGAGGGATATGACCAGGGAGCGTACGAGTTCTTCGAGTTCTTCTCCTCCTACCTACCGTTCACATCCGTCTTCACGACGCGCCAGCAGCCGCGGTGAAGCGCACTGAAGTGCGCACTACGAACAAGCCTCCCCCCCGCTCGCGGGGGGGGGCGACGCTTCCCCCCTGCTCGCGGGGGGGATTGAGGGGGGGCGGCCTCCTCCCCCCTGCTCGTGGGGGGGATTGATGGGGGGGCGGCCTCCTCCCCCCTGCTCGCGGGGGGGATTGATGGGGGGGCGGCCTCCTCCCCCCTGCTCGCGGGGGGGATTGATGGGGG
>Ga0180432_10006278_pt1 | contig 15488 bp, 13 predicted proteins | sample SS_ome_10_FD_132414 | JGI IMG/M metagenome (GOLD analysis project Ga0180432, IMG submission 132414) | Hypersaline lake sediment archaeal communities from the Salton Sea, California, USA - SS_1_MS_2 metaG | ecosystem: Environmental > Aquatic > Non-marine Saline and Alkaline > Hypersaline >... | reverse complement strand
GATCCGTGGCGCGGAGATCGTCGAGCTTGAGTCGTTGAGTCGCGTGGCGCTGCTCGGTCCCATCGAGATCGGCCCTGGCGGTCTCCAGGGACCGCTCCGTTGACTCCAGCTCCTCCGTCTTGGCTGTCAGTTCCTGCTCCAGCGAGTGGAGGTTTTCCTCAAGAGCGTCGCGATCCCCTCGGGCTAGCTCAAGGCGCTCGCGCACCTCCCTCAGCGCCCTGGCTTCCTCCCGGGCTTCCTGGAGGGTCAACTCGAGCGCCTGATCCTGGGCGAGCTTTTGCTCGATCTCGTCTGACAGGCGTTCGTTTGTGGAGACGAGCGCGTCCAGTTGGCGCTCGCGCTCGGCCTTGATCTGCGCCAAGCCCTGCAGCTCAATTCGAGCGTTCTCTCCCGCTCGGCGTGTTGCCTCCAGCTCGGCTGCTTCCTCAGCCAGCTGGCGCCGAACCGAGCGAAGCCTCTCGCCGAGCAGTTCGCGGTCGGCGTCAGCCTTTTGAAGCCTCTCTACCTCGTCCCGCAGGTCCTCGACTTCAGCCCTCAGGAGTTGGATCTCGGTGCGCGCTTCCCGCAGCGACGCCTTTCCCTGGTCGACCTGGTCAGTGAGGGCCGCCTCGCGCTGACGGAGACGGTCCGTCTCGGCCTTGGATTTGCGCAGGCGGGCAGCAAGCTGTCTTGTGGAGTCAGTATCCAGTTTGGGGCGGGTTCTGCCCGGACGCTCGGTTTCTGACGCCGGCGCGTGTCCTGCCTCGCGGCCTCTCCCAGGGCCGCCCGCGCCTGCCACGTCCTGGCGCCCCTCCGGCGGGGTGCCAGGGGGGCGAAGGCGGGGCGGGGGCGTTCGAGGTCGGTCCGTGCGGACAGCAGGGCTCTCGAGGGTGTCGGCGACAGGAGGTGGTTGGTGACCGGGCTCTCCGGCAGGCCCGCTGCCGGGAATGGCCTCGAGAAGCTGGAGTGCCTCCTCACAGTCCGGGTCAATTTCTAGCGCCCGGCTAAGGCACCACTCGGCGGCACGCGGGGTACTCGCCACGCGGGAGAAGAGAATCCAGGCCTCAAGGTTGTGGGGATCGTCTCTTAGAAGAGGACTGAGGATCCGTCTTGCCCTCCCCCGGTTACCTGCCTCCAGGGTCTGGCGGGCCTGTTCGAGGAAGTCCGCGGACATCATGCCTCGATCTCCCGTAATCGGCCTGGCACCGGGCGCGTGAAGACCCTACGCGGGGTGACCAGGATAAGGAGGCCCTCTGCGGCTCCGTCGGCGTCAGCGGCCCGACCGCGGAGAGAAAACGGTCGCGTCCCAGGACGGGCTCTGGATGCGGCGCCTGACACGGTCATGGCTCAGTCGAGGATCGCCGCCGTGGACGACGGGCGGGCGTGCAGTCGGCACCAGAGAACCAACGACCCGACTCCTTCCGGGGTCGGGTGTTGGGTCGTTGCTCTACGGCCTCGCGGGGCATGTCGCGCGGCCCCCTTTTTTTCCCGGGGGAAGAAAGGGTCGGCTATCCTGCGCGACGGTGCCGGCTCCAGGCGACCGCTATGCCGATAAACACCAATCCAAGCCCAATCTGCCAGACACCAAAAGGAAGAGTGGCGCCGTCACCGCCCCCGGTCTTAGGTGCGAAGATGCGCATAGGAGTGACCTGGGGGGCCGGAGCCGGCGTGTACGTCGGCGGCGGCGGCGGTGTCGGATAGGGCGTGGGTGTGGTCGTTGGCGTACGAGGTGGCGGGGTCTTCTTCTTCTCGGTCGGCTCGGGCGTCACACTCGGGTCTGGCTCGTCCGTCGCGGTGGGACGCGATGTACTGGTCGGAGTGACGCCGGCTTGGACGGACGGCGCCCCAAGCGAGCTGACCAGGATGAAGCTGACCAACACCAGCGAGCAGATAGCTATCAGGGTGTGCGTCGTGCGAAGCCGCGTGCGTGAGTGCATAATGGACACTCCTTTGTTGCTGCATAGCCAGCGCAGCCGGCTGGGAAGGGTACGTTCCCAACCTTCGCTGATCCCAGAACGCTTAAGAGGTCGCCAGTCGTATTGATGTCTGCCGCCCCTGAGCCTGCCGATCGTTCAGCGCCTTCGTTCTAGATGCGGCCCGGCGGCGCACCGCAGGGGCCAGAAATGCCCGAGCCATCCAGAGAGGTAATCTCCTCCGCGCCAACCAGTGGGTGTTGTTGGTCAGCCGGACCATGCCTGGCGCCAGAGTTGTTTACACACAAAGGGTGCGCGAGCAGTAGACAATTGCATCTATTTTACTGCAGAAGCCAACGTTCGTCAAGCTTCATGCAAAGCATTTTTCTGCCGGGGCGGGGAAGAGCACTCAGATGGACGAGCTCTCCCGGCGCCGACCGGGGCAGGATTCGGTCCACATCTTGCGCGGCGGCGCAAACTCACTCCGCCGCACGGCCGCCCCTGGCAATCACGATGGCTGTCAGGCCGGAGAATCGTGCTGCGGCGGCATGGGTTTGTTCTCCATCGCCAATCGCATGGATGTCCGTGACAGTGAGGAAGGGCTCCAGGACCAAGCTGAACTCTCTAGGATGGGGTTTCTCGTAGCCGGTCGCGGCGGAATGGAAGACGGCGGCAAGGTGGCTGGAAAGCCCAAGGTGATCCAGGAGATCCTGGAGCTCGGGGACGTGGGCCGACCGTCGGCCTGCAGTTGGTCCAGGGCGAGGAGCGCGCCGTGGGAGGGATGTCAGCGACCTGGATCGACATAGAGGCGGCGCGCTGCGCGTCGAAGACGTGCGGCTTCGGGCGGGGTTGAGCTCGCGTGCCGGGAGGCGGCCCTGAGACCGGGATTGGGGGGCTCCGCCTGTCGCCAGCGGAGGCGATGTCGGCATTAGGACGGGTCGGATGGTGGCAAGGACAATCGGACTGGACGTGAGGGTCCAGGTCCTCCGGCTCAACGCCCAGCGCAGGCACCTCTATCTCCGCAGCCTCGGCCTTGGCGGAGGACCACTGCCCGAGGGCCCGGCACCCGGTGTCGCATCGAAGCCCCTGATAATCAGGCGCACCTTCTTCGCTTCTAGATGGAAAAGTCCGGCGGGCCCTCAGGCACCAGCGTGTTGACTCGCTTCGGCTCGCCGCCGGTGATGTGGCGTACGATGCGGCTCACGTGGTGGTGTGTGGTCTCGATGAAAAGCTTGTGCCGGGTGCGGTTGCCGTTGGCCGCGGTTCCGGCGACGTAGAGCCCGGGAATGTCGGTTTCCATCGTCTCATCGTCGAGGTCGGGCACGCCGGTGAGGTCATCGAGAGTGACGCCGGCCTCTTTGAGCAGACCCTGATCTGCACGGTAACCGGTGCAGAGGAGAACGAAGTCAGCGCGTTCGCGCGTGCTTTTTCCCGCGACGGGGCGACCTTGGCGGGTTGGCGCCAGGGTGACATAGCGAGGGCCGATCTCGACCGGAACGGTGCGGGGCAAGAAGCGAATGTTATTCTCGCGGACAATGGTGCGGAAATCCTCCAGTAGACCGGACTTAACGAAGACGGGATCGAAGGTGGCCCGACGGTAGCTGAGGGCGACCCGCGCTCCGGCACGCCAGCAGCGGGCGGAGAACTCGAGGGCCGAGTTGCCCCCACCCACGACCAGGAGGCGCTGGCGAAAGGCGTAGTGGGGATCGTCGAGGCGGTGCGTGACGTGAGGCAGGTCCTCGCCCGGAATCCCGAGATGGTTCACGGACGCCATGTCGCCAATGGTGAGAACGACCCGCTCTGCGCGGCAGCGGCGCTCCCCCGTGCGGGTCTCTGTGGTGAGATCAAACCCGTCATCGGACCGGTCCAGAACGACCACGCGCTCGTATGCCCGGATGTTCAGGTTGAACTGCTGGACGACGGCCCGCAGGTAGGCCAGGTATTGCTCGCCCGTGATGTGGGCGTGATCGGCGTAGGGGATGGGGACGCCGGCGATGGCGATGCGCTCGGCGGTGCTGTAGAAGTGGGTGTGGCGGGGCCAAGTGGAGATGGTGTGGCCGATCTGTTGGGCCTCGAATAGGGCATAGTCCACGTGCATTTCCTGGAGGGCTGCGGCGAGCTCCAGGCCGATGGGGCCGCCTCCCACGATGCCCACTTCGGTCTTGATGACTTGCTCGGTGGTCATAGTGATGCTCCTTATTCCTTACGGCGGATGAGTCGGGCGTGGGGACCGGAGACGAGATCTTTTTGTGTCAGAAGCGGGACTTTCGCTCTAGGCTATGGGACTTGGCTGGACGGCGCGCGTTGCCGACGGAGCGACTGAGGTCGCTAGTGCGACTGTAATCTGTGTGTTTCGGTGGCGAGTGCGTTGGTTGCGGTCTAAGGACTTGATTGCACGGCGGACGCTGCTGACGGAGCGACTGAAGTCGCTACTACGACTGCGGCTGAAACGGCGGGGCTGCTGATGGGGGATCTGGATCCCCCATCAGGGCCTCGGATAGCCTACCTGAATAGGTGCAGCGCCGCGATGACGGGAGCGAACAAGGACGAGACGAGGGACATGACGGTGATGAGTGTGTTAAGCGACGGCCCCGCGGTGTCCTTGAAGGGATCGCCCACCGTATCGCCGACTACGCTGGCCTTGTGTGCATCCGAACCCGGACCACCGAAGCGCCCGGCCTCGATGTACTTCTTCGCGTTATCCCAGAGTCCACCCGCGTTCGACATCAAGAGAGCGAAGATTACGCCCGTGAAGATGCTCCCGCCCAGGAAGCCGCCCAGGGCCTCGGGGCCCAGAACGAAACCCACCAGGAGCGGCAGGGCGACGGCCAGGAAGGCGGGCCACACGAGGGATGCCAGGGCGCCACGGGCGGCCAAGCCAACGCACGCCGCATAGTCTGGCGGCTCGGTACCGGCCAAAATGCCGGGGCGCTCCTGGAATTGGCGGCGCACCTCCTTGATCATGTCAAAAGCGTTGTGGGTCACCGAGAGCATTGTGAGGGCGCTGAAGAGCGGTGGCGTCACGGCGCCGAGGAGGACACCAGCCACGACGACGGGGTCGCGCAGGCTGATGACGAGGGCAATACCCCGGGCTCCCACCACCTCGGCATAGGCGGCAAAGAGTGCCAGCACGGTGAGGGCAGCGGCACTGATGGCGAAGCCCTTGGTGATGGCCTTTGCCGTATTGCCGGCCGCGTCCAATACGTCGGTGGTATCAATGACCTCCTGTGACATCCCTGCCATCTCCGCGATGCCGCGGGCGTTGTCCACGATGGGGCCGTAAGCGTCGGAGGAGACGATCATGCCGCTGATCGAGAGCATACCCACGGCGCTGATCCCAACGCCGTAGATCCCGCTGATGCCGTAGAGGTCAGTGAGATAGTACGATAGGAGTGTCGCCGCCACAATCCCGATGATGGACGGCACGATGCTGACGAGCCCGTAGCTGAAACCGGTAATGATGTTGATGGCGGCGCCAGATCCGGAGACGCGGGCGGTCTCGACCACGGGCTGGAAACGAGCCGATGTGTAGTAGTCCGAGGTGAAACCGATGACGACACCGGTCACCAAGCCGGCCAGTGTGGCCCAGAGGAGGCCCAGGCTGTACCCGGCGAGCAGGACTAGCGCGGTAGCCAGGGTGGCGAAGATGGCGGTGGTGAAGATGGTGCCGCGGTTGAGCGCGCGTCCCGGCTTCCCCCCTTTCTCAACGCGTACCAGACGGATGCCGATCAGCGAGGCCACGATCCCCAAGGTGCTCAGGATCAGCGGGAACAAGACGTGACGGAGTTGGCCGAGCGGATCGGTGGCGAAGATGGAAGTCCCCAGAAGCATGGCTGCCACGGTGCTGGCGACGTAGCTATCGAAGACGTCGGCGCCCATGCCCGCGACGTCGCCCACGTTGTCACCGACGTTGTCGGCAACCACAGCCGGGTTGCGGGGATCATCCTCTGGGATGCCGATCTCGATCTTGCCCACCAGGTCGGCGGCTATGTCTGCCGTCTTCGTGTAGATCCCTCCGCCAGCTTTGGCGAGCAGGGCGAGGGCGGAGGCCCCGAAGCTGAAGCCGAGGATGATCTCGGGGTCCCCAGTGAGTAGGTAGATGGTGCTCATGCCGATGATGGCAAGGCCCACCATGGCGAGGCCCATCACCGAGCCCGCGTAGAAGGCCACCTGGAAGGCTTCGCTCAAGCTCCGCTGAGCCGCCGTTGCACTGCGAACGTTGGCCTCAACGGCGATGGTCATGCCCATGTAACCAGCGACGGCGGAACAGACCGCACCAGCGATAAAGGCGACAGCCATTGCGAGGCCGCGCGCCGGGGCAATGCGGACTGCCGCGGTGCCCAGATGCTCAATGTCGAAGGCGAATACCATAGCGATGATGAAGCCCATGCCCAGGGCCATCAGCGTCAGGACGACGTATAGGCGGCGTAGATAGGTCTGGGCGCCCTCTCTGATCCAGGATGCGACCTCTTGCGCCCTTGCGGACCCAGGGTCCTGCTGGAGCACCCAGCGGTACAGCCAGAGGGCGACAGCGACGGAAATGAAGCCGGCAAATATGGCGATGACGGCCCAGGCTTGAGGGACAAGCATGACTAGTCTCCTTCTTGTCTTCTGAACATCGGCGCTGATCTATGCAGTCCAGGCTGAACGCCACCAGCGGTAGTGGTTGGCCCGAAGCTCGTCCGTAGAGGGGAAGGGGAAGAACAGCAAGTCAGCCTCGTTCGCCACGTAGATGCCGCTCTTGATGGTGCGGTAAGAGAATGTGGCTGGCTCTGTGCGGTTTACCATCTTCGAGTCAACCGTCTTCGTTGCCAGCGCAGTTAGACACTGGCGCAAGTGCTCCACCCGTGAGTAGGGGAGGTCTCCTATGTTACCTCCCTCCGGGTCCTCCGCCAACTCCCCGAGACGGAGTTCTGCGAAGCAGATGGCCGGCAGGCGGATCAGGATGTTCGGATTCTTGACGATCAGCTCGTAGAAGGCTGTCGCGCCGAGAGAGCTGACTACCAGGGGATGGACCGGGGCGATCTCCTGGTAGAGGTGGAGGCCGTGCGTCGACTCCGGCACGGCGTCGGTTGCCTCAAGCCCTAGCACGCGCCCATCGGCCGTTACGAGATAGAGTTTCCCGAGCGCGGACAAGGCGACGTGCTCCAGCACCCGGTAGACCGAGATGTAGATGGAGGCCTTGGGGCTCCCATCCTCGTGCGGCACGCAGCGTCGTACTCCCTCCTCGATTCGGAAGAACTCGTGTCGGAAGTCAGGATCGACCTCGAAGAAGACAGCCTGTCCGCGTGCTTTCTTGGATGTGCCGGCGGCATAGTAGACCCCAAACTCCTCCGGTGTGAGCATTGACGCGATGAGGGCTTCAGGTATCAGCGACAAGTATAGATGGACGCTTCTGGTCATGGTCCTCCTCCGTCTCTTGGCGAGAAACTCGTGCCCTCAGAGATGGTCCGCCCGCTCAGCCTCGCACGCGGAGGTGCGTCGGGCCGAAAAGGCCGGCTGCCGCCTCAGAAGGCCGGAAACGAGCTGCGTCACGTATGGCGCAGCACTTGATCGGCGAGAAAAGCTGCCACGTCCTCGGTCTCAAAAGGCCAAGCATAGCGGAAGTCGACCTGCCGATGGCGCCGGCGCGCAGCATCGATGGTGGCAGGGATGTCGATCTCCGCGTGTTCGCCGCCCGGCGTCATCATCGGGGTGACGACCAGGACCCTTTGGGCGCCCTGGGCTACGGCTTGATCCATGGCTTCTCCAAGATCGGGGGAGCAGAACTCGTTGAAGCCGACGATGACATCGATTCCCGTGCTCTGCTGGAGGGCGTCCGCGAGTCTATGCGACGCGGCGAAGAAGGGGTCGTTTGTCTCGTCCCGTGGCCAATCGAGCATGGTCCTCTCGAGGCCAGCGTAGCGCTCGCGCAGTGCAGAGGCCGCCTGGTCCTCGACGGGCCCGCGCTCCAGCCGCATATGGAGGCCAAAGAACTCTCCCAGGTCCCGTCTGGGAAAGTCCGTCGGAGGTGCGCCATGCATGGCCAGGACGATGGTGGACCGGTCAGCGTTCATCCTGCCCGCCTCCCTGGCAACTTCTGGAATACCCTCGTGCTCACCACGATCAGGCCACCTGTACGAAGTTCTTGGCTCGGTCCCCCTCTTTCCACCCCAGCGTTAGCTTGAGCTGGCGTTTGGTGGATTGCTTCTTGATCTTCTTCTTTGCCTTAAGTTTGAAGGTGACGTGGTCGGGCACGTCGATGTGGATCTCGTCGTCACCGCGCTGCAGCGTGATCTCATTCTGCTCGAGGCGGTCTGCCAGCTGCCGTAGGAAGACGGCCACGTCTTGGACGCTTCTTCGCTCCTTAGACTTCAGTAGGGTGTCTTTCTTCGCCATAGTTCGTTTACCTCCAATAGGCTATGTGATCGATGAGGAAGAGCTGCCAGTTCTAGGTTCGCGCGGGCGCGCCCTAGCGGCCGATCATATCACCAGGATCACGCCGAGTAAGACCTCGATGGCGAGGCTGATGATGTTCGACGACTCGGTCAGCGAGCCGTCCAGCACCATAGAGACCAGGCGGACCACCGCGATGGCGAGATACATCACACCGAGCATTTGGAAGGCGACGGGTGCGGCGACGATGAGTGGGAAAGCGCCCAGACCGATGAACAGTCCGCCAAAGATGGATCGGATCTCGGTTACACCGCGTGGGCCCGTGGTCTCGAGACCAGTAAACCCAGGGACGACCGATGGCCTAAGGGTGGCCAGCAGCCCGGTGGCTACGGTTCCGATGCAGCTGATGATCTTCAGGATGTGGACAACCACGGATACGCTCCTCTCCTTGTATGTATTGTGATGCTTCGTAAGCTCGGTAACAAAACGACGCAACCTCAGTGAAGAAGCGCGGCTGCTTCAGGCCCTATCGGGAATGGAAGCCCCCGGTTCGTTGAGGAGCCTCGCCTGACGGCCACCACCTGGCTATTCGTCCCGAGTGATCTTGGTGGCTCGCTCTTTCACTGTCCGCGCACTCGGATCAGCCAGGGGGCCATCGCCCACACGTGCTCTGAGTTCAGTTGCAGGATCAGGTCGCGGAGAGCCCTCCATGTCTGGTCCCCATCACCGGGGAAGGGCCGGGGCAGCACGTCCTCTCGGGGCGGCGTCACCTGCACAACGGTGTATTCTCTCTCAGGGTCTAGCTCTGCAAGCTCTTTGGCAAGGGCCAGGGCGGTCTGGAAATCGCCCAGTTCGTCAACGAGGCCGATTTGCGAAGCCTGCTCGCCGGTCCATATTCGGCCGCGGGCAATCTCCTCCACCTCATCCTCGGACAGGGGTCTGCCCTCGGCAACGACACGCTTGAAGCGAGCGTATGTCTCGCTCAACTCCTGCCGCACTTTCCGCCGTGCCTCCTCGTCAAAGGGCCTGAACTCAGAGTAGAGGTCGGCGCCGGCGCCGCGCTGAAGCTCTCGATGTCCGATTTCCAATCTGTCGTAGAGCTCCCCGAGGACGAACTTGCCGCCCCAGATGCCGATGGATCCGGTCAGCGTAGTTGGTTGGGCGACGATACGGCTGGCCGGGGCAGCGACGTAGTACCCGCCGGATGCAGCCTGGTCGCCCATCAAGGCCACGACGGGTTTCGATTCACGGAGCCTACGGACCTGGCGCCAAATGAGATCCGAGGCCAGCGATGAGCCCCCGGGCGAGTCGATGTGGAGGATGACGGCGGCCAGGCGCGGGTCGGCTTCCGCCTGACGCAGGGTCGCGGTGATGGTCTCCGCCCCGGCCTGGCCCTGGACGGGCAGCGGTAGAGGACTTGGCATGCGGCGGCTCTTACCCGGGACAATCATTCCCTCAAGGGATACAACGCCAATTCGCTGCCGTGTGGTCCACGTTGCGGGCCGCTTCAGCCAGCGCGAGGCATGGTCGGCAGTGACGAGCGCGGGATATCCCGGGACATCCTCGTCGTGGCTGCTATCCAGGGCCTTTGTCTCCGTTTCGCCAAGGACCAGGTGGGCGGGCAACTCGTCCTCATAGAGCACGCGATCGATGAGGCCCCGCTCCAGCGCCGCCCTGGGCGACATCGGCATCTGGTCGATGAGACCGGACAGTTGATCCTTGGCAAGATCTCGCCGCTCAGCGATCGTGGTCAGGAGGTGCTCAAAGAGGGAGTCGAGGATAGCGTCCAGCATCTCCCGGTGCGCCTCGGTCATGGACGAGCGGCGGAACATGTCGGGCGTGACCTTGTACTCGGCGATGGATTCCAGATCTGCCTCAATGCCGGCCATGGCGAGTGTGTCTTTCAAGAAGAGAGCCTCGGTTCGGAGGCCCAGAATGTTGAGTCGCCCCGAGGGGGGCAGAATTATCTCATGGCAGGCGGAGGCGAGGTAGTAGTCCCACGTGTCGGCAGATGGCAGCCATGCGATGGTGCGCTTGCCTCTGTCCCTGAGCCCCAGAATCATTGACCGGAGGGCGCACAGCGCGGCACCGCCTGCTTGAAGGTCGCGAAATCGGAACACCACCGTATCCACGCGCTCGTCGTCGCGTAGCCATGCGATGGTCTCGCGCATTTCCTCCAGGCTAACCTCGGACGGCAGCATGGGCAGCATGCTGAGGGGGAAGGGTAGCGGCGCTCGACGGGGGGTTCTCTCCGGGAAGGAGCCCTCCAGAGGGAGCACCACCACGTCCAGTCCCTTTCGGCGTAGGGAGCGGATCGCGTTGCGGATGAAACGGACCCCGTTGCGAGGTAGATCGAAGAGGTGCATCAACAACTTCCCTTTCCCGTCGCGGGAGGTAAAGAACGTTGCAGGGACAGAGGTAGCTCGCAGTCTCGCTCGTCGTACACGATCTCGCTGCTGAAAGGACGACCGAAGGGGGCATCCACCAAAGGATGAGGTCCATCGCGGGCCACCCACCTGTCACCTTGGAAGACGCGTTCCAAGGGTGAGGGACGGACTTGTGGCTGGCACGGCCTTGCGCTCGTCATCCCAGCCTCAGACCCGTAACGACGTCGAGATCGAGGCCAGAGCGCGCGTGAGGCCCGATCTTTTCGGCGATGAAGTGGCGGTGGGCACATGCGCCTACCATCGCGGCGTTGTCGGTGCACAGAAAGATCGGAGGGTAGTAGACGGGTACTTTGACGCGCTCCACAGTGGTTTTCCTCAAGGTCTGGTTCGCTGTCACACCTCCGGATAGTAGCACGGCATTGGCGGCGAAGGCCTCCGCTGCCCAGGCCGCCTTCGCCGACAAGACATCCACCACCGCTGCTTGGAAGCTGGCGGCCAGATCGGCGAGGAGCTTCCCCCGAGGGGGATCGGAGTACTTCTGAACCTGGCGCAGGACGGCCGTCTTGAGACCGCTAAAGCTGAAGTCCCATGCGTGAGGGCCGCGGCTTCGGCCCAGGGCTTCACCGGTCCCGGGTTCTTTGTCATCAAGCCATGACCTCGGGAAGCTGAAGGCTTGAGGATTCCCGTTCTGAGCGACCCGCTCGATCTCTGGCCCGCCGGGGTAGGGCAGTCCGAGCAGGCGACCCACCTTGTCGAATGCCTCACCCGCCGCATCGTCTAGCGTGCTGCCGAGATGCTCATAGTCGCCGTGGCCTCGGACGAGGGTGAGTTCGGTGTGCCCGCCGGAGACGAGGAGGGAGAGGAGGGGGAAGGTCAGGTTGCCTTGTGCGGCGCCGTCCCCTTCGACCTCCAGCCAATGGGCGTAGACGTGGGCCTCCAAGTGATTGATTCCGATGAGGGGCAAGTTTCGGGCAACGGCGAGCCCTTTGGCGGCATTTACCCCTACGAGGAGAGAGCCCGCCAGTCCAGGGCCATAGGTCACGGCGATAGCGTTGAGATCGTCGAACCCGAGATGAGCCTCCTCCATCGTCCGCTCGATAACGGGGACGATGGCCTCGACGTGCGCGCGCGATGCCATTTCCGGGAAGACGCCTCCGTATTCGGCGTGCAGCTCGACCTGAGAGGCGACGACGTTCGAAAGGATGCGTCGGCCATCCTCAATGACCGCGGCCGCCGTTTCATCACACGATGTCTCAATGGCAAGTATACGAGTCATAGTACCATCCTGTCTGACTGGAGCAGCCGTGCCCAAGCGGAATCTCCACGCCTTGTTCACACTGGTGAGAGCCGGTCCAGCGTCTGTTTCTGATCGTAAGCTGCAGCACCAGCGGAGCCATCCCGACCCGCTGCCGCGTGCGACGGCACGACTCCGCTAAAGGTCTACGATTAGATCCTTGGGGAAGTCCGTAAGATTGTGTACAGCGCCATCTCCATCGATCCAGACGACATCCTCAATGCGGACGCCGAAGCCGAGATCTGGGTAGTAAAGACCGGGCTCGCAGGTGAAGACGTGACCGGGTTGCAGGACGTCGTTGTTCGTAGGGTCGTCGCTGAAACGGGGCTCCTCGTGAACGGCGAGGCCCAGTCCGTGCCCCACACTGTGCACGTAGCCTTTCTCGGTCTTCGAATTGCTGGCGACGGTAGGGTGTCCCCGGCCTTCAAAGAACTGGCACGTCATCTTCTGATAGTGCCGCGCCTCCTCACCGGCCTCATAAGCGTCCAGCAGCATCTCGATGCATGCCTTGACGTCGTGATGGGCGTCGGCGACCTCGCGCGGGGCGTATCCCAGGCAGAAGGTGCGCGTCATATCGAAGAAGTAGCCTCCCCCGGCCTCTCTAGGAAAGATGTCGAATACAATGGACTTGCCCAGCGCGACAACGTCCTCTGCCCGCCCCTTGCTATGCGGCACGCCCGCGTCGCGGCCGATGGAAAAGATGAAGCCCTCCGGGTCTTCGAGCCCCTCCTCGGCGATGAACCGGCTGATCTCGTGATGGACGCGTCCGATGGTGAGAGGCGTGCTGTCAGGTTGCAGGAGCATCTCGTCGCCGACCTCGTGCGACCTCAGGAAGTCGAGCGTCCGCTCGACGATGGTGCAGGTTTGGCGTCCCATCTGCTGGATCCGCTCTGCTTCAGATGCATCCTTCGTGGCACGGGCCTCGTCGATGATTGTCGTGTCGAAATCGGCTTGGACGACAATGTGCTCCAGTTGAACGTTGAGGGTGTTGAGCAGCAGCCAGGCCCGTCCTTGATCCGCTTTCCCATAGAAGCCGACCCTGCCGGTTACAGAGAGGTCGGCCAGAATGCGGCGGTAGAGCTCGACCGTGGCGGCGAGGCGGTCCTGCTTGTCACGTAAGATGGCGGGAAAGTCATACTTGTTCAAGGTGACCACGGCCAACCCGCTGGCAGCGGCTTCGTCCCGCTCGATGGGAGAGCAGACCAACACTGGTTCCTGACCGCGCTTCTGGATGAGAAATCCCCGGGTCACGTGAGCACCGTTGGTGAGGTACGCCATAGCCGGATTGTCACGAGCAGGGCCTGTCACGACGAACGCGTCCAGGTCCCGTTCTACCATCAAGCGGTCCAGGTCCTTCTTCATTCCTCAGCCTCCTTCGCGGGGCGTCTGTCCAATCCGATCGGCCGTGCGCCGAGACTGCTGCGTGCGGTACGCTTCCTGGGCATTACGACCGGGCGTCCACTACTTGTATCGCTGGTATCGCCGAAAGATCTCACCTACGCTCCGTCCTTCGTGGACGCGCTGAATCACTTCCCCCAGCAGGCCCGCAACCGAGAGGATGGTAAGATTAGGTAAGGATCTCTCGGGAGGGAGTGTGATCGAATTGGTCGTGACAATTTCGTTTACGGGCAGGTGTCGCAAGCGCTCGACTGCCGGCGGCGAGAAGAGCGCATGGGCAAAGCAGAGGTAGACATCCCGGGCGCCGTGCTCGCAGACGATGTTCACTGCGTTGACCATGGTGCCCCCCGTGTCGACCTCGTCATCGACAATGACGACATCGCAACCATCGACCTCTCCCACGAGTGTCAAAGCCTCTGTGTCGACGCTGATGCGTCGCTTCTCCACAAGGGCCAGGGGCATGTCGAGTTCGGCGGCCAGGTTCCGGGCCTTCTTGGCAAATCCCAGGTCCGCAGCTACGACCACCGCATCCTCCAGATCCTTCTCCCGCAGATAGTCGGAGAGGATCGAGAAGCACGTGAGCGCGTCACCGGGAATGCTGAAGAAGCCCTGAATCTGATCGGCGTGGAGGTCGAGCGTCATGTAACGGTCCGCGCCAGCGACGCCAATTACGTCGGCCATCAGACGGGCAGTGATAGGGACACGGGGCTGGTCTTTCTTGTCGGAGCGCGCGTAGGCGAAATAGGGAATGACGGCGGTGACCCGGTCTGGAGAGGCGCGCTTCAAGGCATCGAGGAAGACGAGCAACTCTATGATGTTGTGGCTGACTGGTGGAGCCATTGTCTGGATGAGGAAGACGTCCTGTCCTCGGATGGACTCCTCGAGTTGAATGAAGATGTTCTCATTCGGGAATTGGATCACCTCTCGGGGGGATAGGGGTACGTCGAGGTACTCGCTGATTTCCTGCGCCAGGTCCAGAGATCCGGTACCACTGAACAACTTGACTGAGCCATGCATTCCTCCGCGTGATTCAGTCATGCCGTTTGAACTCCCCGTCAAGGATGCCCATCAGCACCATATCGTAGTAGACGCCCTCCCGGAAAACAGACTCTCTGAGAGTACCCTCGCGCTGAAAACCCGCCTTCTGGTAGGCCGTAATCGCTCTGACATTGTCGGCATGGACGCGGAGCATCACCCGGTGGAGGTTCATCTCATGGAAAGCGAGCGCCAGCATCGTGCGGATGGCGTCGGTGCCGTAGCCTCGATTCCAGTATGCCTTGTCCCCGATCGTGATGCCCAACTCCGCGTGCCGATCCTTCCAGTTGATGTCAAACAAGCTGATGTTGCCTATCCGAGCGTTGTCTTCCTCGACCTCAATGGTGAACATCACTGTCTCATGCTTCTCCATGCGCTCCAGCAGGTTCTCGAACCAACGTTGCTCCTGGGCGAGGGAGAACGGCAAGTACATATCGAGGTACCGTCGTACCTCAGGATCACTGAACCACTCGACAAACCGCGGGAGATCGTCCCTGTCGACCGCTCGCAGCCGCACGTCTCGACCTACTAACAAGTCTCTCCTCCTACGCCGGTATTCAGCAGGATTTCAAGATGGCGGTGCGCAGCCCTCTGCCGTGACGGTCATGCGCATTCCAGTCTCTGCCGGCCCTATTCCCCCCCAGTTGGAGCTCACGAGCAATCTCCACGTCCAAGACTCAAGTCGTGGCTCACGATGGGGTCTCACAAAGTCGGCTCGCTACGGTGTAGACGTCTACCTTGCGCGCCGCGACGCGCTCAACCCACTGTCCCAGCTCCTCCGGGCCCAGGCGAGATAGCAGGCGATCGAGCAGCTCCCGCTGAAGGACGCCCACGAGTTCCCCCTTGATGCGGCGGCGTTCACGCTCGGCCAGGAGACCGGTGGTGCAGAGATGCTGGCGGTGATCGTCGATCGCCTGGACTAACTCGGGAACGCCGGAGCCGTCCAGGGCAACCGTCTGGAGGATGGGCGGCTGCCAGCCATCCTCACTGGCGGCCGAATTTCGGTCGATCACCATCTCTAGCGCGCGAGCGGTGCGGGCGGCCCCCGGGCGATCGGCCTTATTCACTACGAGGATATCCGCGATCTCCATGAGGCCTGCCTTAAGG
>Ga0180432_10006275_pt1 | contig 15491 bp, 9 predicted proteins | sample SS_ome_10_FD_132414 | JGI IMG/M metagenome (GOLD analysis project Ga0180432, IMG submission 132414) | Hypersaline lake sediment archaeal communities from the Salton Sea, California, USA - SS_1_MS_2 metaG | ecosystem: Environmental > Aquatic > Non-marine Saline and Alkaline > Hypersaline >... | reverse complement strand
TGTCCCCGCGCCTGGCGATCGAGCTGGCCGCGCGGATCCTCCGGAACAACAGCATCGAGGTCTACGGCCTCGACCTGCCGGCCTACTCCGTGTGAGCCGGAACGGCCGGCGGGGATGACTCTCTACGCACCCGTGAGAACGGCCCAGGGATTGTGTCGGCTCAGAAAGGCCCAGAGCCGGTGAAACCACAGGGAGGAACGGGGAGGACGCCTGGCGGACTTGAACATGGTACCGTCGGGGCCCGCCTCCGTCTCGGTCCTGCGGTTGATCAGGTTTCCGCCGTCGTCGTACGTGTAGGTGACGGTTGCCGCGACGCCCCCGGACGAGTAGGCGGCATCGACCATCCGGCCGGCGGCATCGTGCGTGTACGTCACCGTCCCCTGTCCCGCTTGGCACGGCACGGTTCCGCTGAAGGACAGTATCACAACGGCCGCCGTTCCTATCGCCACTAACTGTTTCATCGCGACCGGCCCTTCCTTCCCCGTATTCGTTCGGCGCTCGGATCACGGAGTTTCAGCATCCGTGGACCCAATGCTGTGCAAAAATGGAACCACCACACTCATAGAACAATACGGCTCCGGCATCGACACCTGACCCGACGCTTCCGTCGCGGGTGACGTCACCGACCAGGCTTCGGACTGGGAAAACCGTCGGTCTCCGGCTGGCCAGGAACCGGATAGGATCAAACGCCGGCTGCGCCCTGTGAAAACAGCAAAACCGGATATTATCAAAAAACGGGTCCGGGATGTAGGCATCCGGTCTGATGGGAGCGTCCCGTCTCCGGCTGTGCAGGACCAGGGTAATTTCTCCCGTCACGATGTTCCCTTTGCCCGTGCTCTTACTCAAGACGCCGGGTCTGGGGCCGAGTCCCATTCGACGGCAGAGCAACGCCGTGGTCGTCGCATCGTACCAGCATGCAGTCAGGTGATAGAGGCCGTTGGTGCCCTCCTGCCGGACCCCATAGGCCCCCCTGAAGGTGAAGGGCTGTTCGCTCGACCCCTGGTGGTGCAGCAGCTTGCCGTAGGGAGTGTAGGCGTACGAGTCGGCGACAATGCCATTGGTGTCGCTGAGGAAGAGCGTATTGCCGTCCCTGTCAAAATGGTAGAAGCGCACTTGGTCGCCGTGCTCGGCATCGATCATGTAAAGCAATACCCCCGCGGGACTATAGACATAGAAGCGCTTCCACGTGCCGGGCGCTTCCCCACTCTCAGCAACAATGGGCGCCGATCCCATGGCGTAGTTGTAGTAGAAATGATTGGTTGCCCCGTCCTCGGCCCGAGTGACCAGGTCGCCCAGACCGTTGTAGGTGAGCGTGACCGCCTGTCCACCCACCTTCGAGGGGTCGATTTGAGTCAGCCGCGAGGCCGCATCCCACGTGTAGGCGGCGCTCGGGGCATTGGTCCGGCGTCCCCTAAGGTCGTGACCATATCCGGAAGAACTGACCTGTGAGGCGCCGTCGTGGGTGAAACTCTCTTCTTCAGCGCTGAGGTAATCGACGGGATCCAGAGGAAGGTCGTAGACGAGCTGGGTTGTCGCGCCGACGGCACTGTAGCCGTACTGCAGATCGCCGATGGAGCCGTGCCGGATCCGGGTGGCACGGGGGCCGTCGTCCCAGGTAACCGCCGTATCCACACCGTTTGGACGGCTGATGTTGGTGACGTTGCCGTCCGCATCGCGATGGAACTCGAGCGTGGTCCCCGTACGGCTGTCCGTCATCGATGCAAGCCGGTCCCGCGCATCGTAACTGTGGGTCACCTCAAAAAGGCCGTCGGCGTAGCTCACGGACTGTAGTCTCCCGCCGTTGTCATAGCCCGCGCCGAACGAGACGGATTCGCTCACTGTATTGGTGACCTGCCCGATCCTGTTGTAGCCAAGCTCGATGCCGTCGGCCGCGATCAGACGGTTCAACGGGTCGTAGCTGTACGAGAGCGTCAGGCCCGTGGAGTATTGACGCTGGGTAACATTGCCCACGGGGTCATAGCTCCACGTCTGGGTCACGCCGTCCGGGTAACTGATGTCTTGAAGCCGCCCGTTCGGGTCGTAGCTGTATTGCCACTGACGGCCCAGCGGGTCGGTCGTGCTCTCCAGCCGACCGGCGGGGGTATAGGCAGACGCCCATGACTTGCCCCTGAGATCGGTGACGTTGGTGACCTGCCCCAGGGCATTGCGTGCGTAGCTGACCTCACCGACGACGGGATTGCTGACACCGGTCAGGCGGCCTGCACCGTCGTACTCAAATTCCCTGGTCCGACCCAGCGCATCCGTGGCCGAGGTGATGCGGCTCATCGTGTCGCGCGTCAAGGTGACGGCGGCACCCAGAGCATTCGTGACGCTGGTGATGTTGCCCAGGGCGTCACGACCGAAACGTGTCGTTCTCCCGAGAGGGGTGGCAAGGGATGCCGTCCGCCCTTCCGCATCCCGGACAATGCCCCGGGCATTGCCCGCCTTGTCCACCATCTGCGTCAGCCATCCGTTCGCGTCGTAGACGTAGCGGTTCGTGTGACCGTTCGGATCCGTGACGGCGGCAAGATGGTTCAAGTCATCGTACGTATAGGTCGTCGTTCGACCCAGGCGGTTGGTCCGACGGACCAGGCGGTCCATTGAATCGTACTCGTACGAGGTGTTTTCACCCACAGGGTCGGTAATGCTCACGAGGTTGCCGTTGGCGTCATATGAGAACAGAGTGGTGAACCCGCGCCGATCCTGGACCTGGGTCAACCGGCCGTTATCGTCGTAGCCAAAATCGGCCGAACGGCCGTCGGGGTAGACGATATTCGTCAGACGCGACAGAGAGTCGTACGCGTAGCTCCACGTGCCCATTCCCGGATCCGAGTCCGTGCGGGTCGCAAGCAGACCGTTCGCGTGATAGGTGTAGGTCTGCGTGCCACCCGCAGGATTGCGATTCGTGAGCACGAGTCCCATCGAATCGTAGCTGACGGCCCACGCGGCGCCCGCGCGATCCACCCACCCGGTCCGGTTGCCTTTCCCGTCGTACGAGAACCGGTCCGTCGTTCCGTCCGGGTAGGTGGCGCGGGTCAGATCGCGGAAAACGACATCCACCAAATCCGAGTTGAGCGGGTTCTCGAATGTCTGTGTGACCGCGGTGTACTCGAAAGCGGTCGTGTTGCCCAGGGCGTTGGTCACGGCGAGCAGCTTCCGGGTGTCGGGATCGTAGGTGAACGTCGTGACTTGACCGCACCGGTTGCTGACGGATGTGATCTGTTCGTTATCGTTCTTGGTAAAGGCGATCGCACGGCCGGCGGCATCGGTCACGGTCTTGGGCCGGCCATGGTGACTGTAGTGCTCGCAGGCGACCTGCGTGCCGTCCGGTCTTGAGACCGTCACCACGGGCGCGCCGGCATCGTAGCTGAACTGGACGGCCTTCCCGTAGGCGTCCGTCTGGGCCGCTACACGCACCTCCTCGATCCCGTTCAGCAGGGCTTGCGTATAGGTCTGAGAAACGGGCGTGTTCCCGCGCGGCCGCTGGATGCCGGCAATGTTCTGGGCCGAGACCTGCCCGGCGCCCTGGGTGATCACCATATAGGTGAAGCTATTCGCGTACCCCATCGGATCGGTCACCGTCTGAAGAAAATCGATCGGCTGCCCGCCGTAGGTCTCGGTCTGGTAGCCCAGATGGATCTCCCTTCCGGCCTGATCCGTCATGTTGGTGAGATAGGTGTTGGCGGATCCGTAGGGCTGACCGTAATCGAAGGTCACCGAGCGGCCCAGCCCGTCCTCGACCCGGCGGGGCCGGTCCAACCATGAACTGTAGACGTAGCTCAACTGGTTTGTATTCCGGTCCAGCACACAACGGACTCTCCAGTTATCGTTGCTTTTCTTCTCGAAGATGGAGACGGTTTCCCGGACGGGATCCATGAAGTAGACGTACTCGCCGGTCTCCTCCAGCGCATACTGAGCCGAGGCCCCGTTATCCGTGTAGCCGTTCTCGTTCGGGCCGGTCAGGGCCCATTCGCCGGCCGACTCTTTGAATGAGACGATGTTGCCGTTGTCGAGCTGGATGGCGCAGTAGTTGGTTCCATTTGTGGTTACGGAACAGGCGAACGGCCTGGAGAACAGGAAGCGATCGGGCAGGTCGTCCACGTCGTGGACCCGGTCGAGGTCGGAACGATACACGAGAGCGTTCCTCGCCGACCACTGTGGCTGAATATTTCTAAACCGGATCCGGACGTAGCTGATTTCGTACGACGTAATAGGGGCACCGTAGTCGTAGGGAACCGTGTAGTCTGTAATGGGGGCGCCATTGTCGGCCGGCGCGGTCCACGGCGCCACGGAGTAGACCATGGGAATGTCGACGTAATCGAACGGGTCCGGGTCGTTCTGAAAGTCGACCACGCCCTTGCCGCGTGGCGCCACGGAGTAGACCATGGGAATGTCGATCGGGTCGTCGACAAAGTAACTGATGGGGGCGGCGGGCGGAAGAGGACGGCCCGCCGGACGCAGAGACCATAGCGATTCGATCGTGCCGTCGAAGGGGTCGCTGCCGGGGAAGAAGAAACATGCACCGGACCCGGCGCTGACCGACGGCGTGGCGCGCAGCGTATGGCTGTAGTCCCGGTTCGCGCCCGGTCGCTCGATGCCTTCCCCGCCCGTTGCCGCGGAATCGAGCAACAGACACAAAACCATAGCGCCGTACAGCAGTCCGACTGGGCCGCGACGGCCACCCCCAACTACTCCGAGTCGCACCATGACCTGCCCCGCAGATCCGTGCAAATACTGTTACTGTGGCCCCCACGGCCACTATGGTACCCTCCGCGTACGGTGCAAGGCTTTTTTCGCGATTTTTTCGGACTCGACCTCGCCGGGTACGACGACCTGCACATCTGCCGGATGCTGCATGCGTTCGTTGCGGTGTCGCATGGAAGGGTCGTCCAGGTGACGGAGCCGCTTCTGGAGCACTGTCCCCTGGTCAGACTGCTGTACCGGCCCGATGAAACGGGGCGCACGGACCTCCGGGACAGGATTGCCGCCATGACCCAGGAGAAGATCGATACGTTCGGCCACTTCACGGCGCGCCGCGAGATTCTGCGGGAAGACATCGCCGTGCCCTACGGGGCGTCGGAGATGATGATGTTTGCCCTTCGGCAAGGGATCCTGGACGCCGCGGTCGTGGTCTGTGACGGCGCCGGCACCGTCGTGACCGCGCGGCCGGAAGTGGTCCAAGGCATCGGGGCGCGGATGAACGGCCTGTTTTACACCTCACCCATCCCGGCGGTCATCGCGCGGCTCGAACAGGCGGGTGCCGCGGTGGTCTCCCCCGATTCCGCGGCCATTGACCAGCTCGCCGGGGTCCGCCGGGCCGCAAAGCTCGGGCATCGCCGGATCGCGGTCACGGTCAACGGCTACCGCGGCCAGGGCCTCACGGCGATCCGGGACGCCGAACGCCGGCTCGGTCTCACCGTGACGGTCGTGGTGGTCTGCACGACCGGGGCGTCCCGGTCCCGCATAACGGAGATACGGGACGAGGCGGACATGGCTTGGAGCTGCGCTTCGGCCGGTGTGCGGGAACTCGTCGGGGCGCGCTCCCGCGTTCAGGTCTCGACCGCGATTCCCGTGTTCGCGGTGACCGCGCGCGGCGTGTGTTTTCTCGCCGGCTACTCAAGCACCCCCGAGGTGTTTGATGGCCTCGATCCCGCAAAGCAGTATTTGATTGCCGGGAACGTGAAAGGCACGCGCGTCCGGATGGGCAACTGGGAGGCCCGGCTGGCCGAGGCCCGCCTCCCCGTCCGCAGCCGGAACGAGCCGCGTCCGTTGACAGAGTAGCGGGGAACAGCCGTTATTGGGCTTGTCTGCCGGGAGGAGACGTGGTAGGCTTCCTGCCCAATGATTGATTGGCGCTTCGGGGCTGCAATATGAGCAGGCTAATTCGGTTCTTGATCGCGGTCGTGCTTCTGGGACTGGCGAGCGGGCCGGCATGGGCCTCGCCGTCCTGGCCGACGGACGACCAGTGGCACGCCGTAACCGTGTTCAGCGGCGCGGGTTCCTATGTGGATGCCGTGCTGCTTTCCGGCAATCCACACGGCGATGTCTACGCCACGCCGCCCTCCGATTCCCGCGATCTCGTGGGCGGAACCGATTACAGCGGGGCGGGCCCCTACCCGACGGCGTACTGGTACTTCGACGGTGAGAATATCATGTTTCGCATACGGGTGGATGGCAGCCCCTACAACGATCCATTCGTGTGGTCGGCGCTGCTGAACACGGACGCGGACAACGATACGGACTTCGCCCTGCAGCTGGATATCTCCTCTAGCGCCAACCAAGTGGAAATGGCTGTGGCGGTCTCCGGCGGGCCGGCTAACGGCTGGGATGTCCTGCTCGCGGACGAACCGCATGTTCCGCCCGGAACGGGGGACCCGTCCACCGACTTCTACCGGTGGATGAGCGCTACGGCCATTGACGGTTCGGATTTCAGCGGCCCGGACGACGAGGACTACTTCCTGGATTTCGCGTTCCCGTACGCGACCTTCCTTTCGGTGACCGGCCAGAATCCGGGCGATCCGTTCTCGGTGGCGTTCACGACCTCGAGTAGTCACGTGACCCCCAACAAGGATCTGCCGGACTACACGGTCTGGTCCGACCCCATCACGGTGCCGGAGCCTTCGTCGGCGGCCCTCCTCTCGCTCGGCCTCTTGACCATTGCCTGGCGCAAAGTCCGGCGCGGCGCCGACCCTTCTGCCGGCGCGTGAGGCCATGTCAGCATCGGAACGACGCGGATTCGATCGCTGGATCGGACCAATCCTGGCGCTCGCCGCTTTGGCAGCCTACCTGTTGACGCTGAGCCGGGGCGCGTATCCCGGCCGATCCGCCCAACTGGTGTGCGAGGCGTTCGGCCTCTCCCCCCGACTTCAGCCGGATCACCCCGTGTGGTTCACCCTCGCGGGCGCGTGGACGCATCTGCCGCCGGCGGTCGGCGTGACGGTGCTCAACTTGTTCAGTGCTGTCTGCGGCGCCCTCTCGGTGTGGCTGCTCTATCTGATCGTGAGCGGAACGGTTCACGCCACGATCCTAGCCCTGAGCAGTGAGATCCGGAAAGCCGCAGCGGCCTCACGCATCGCCGGCGCGGCATCGGCCGGCTGTCTGGCCTTCTCGACACCATTCTGGATCGTGAGCACCCGCGCGCACACGGTCTCGCTGGCGATCCTGCTGCTCCTGCTCGCGGCATGGTTTCTGTGCCGGTATGTGTGGACGGATGCGAAGCGGCACGCCTTGTTCTGCGTCTTCCTCTACGGTCTGGCCGTCGTCGAATACCCGGTCTTGGCCGCTTTCGGGGTGCTCCTCGGCGGGTACATCCTCTTCGTCCTCTACCAGCGGGATGAACTGCGCTTCGGCCGGGTGGCCGGTCTCGCGCTGGCCGGGCTCACCGGCTTGGCGGTCTGGGGGCTGGCGGCCTGGGTCTTCGAGGGTTCCCCCGGGTACGCACTTTGCGGATACAAGGGGTGGCCGCACGTCCTCTGGATCCAATTCCGAAACGAGTACCTGGGGATCACGCGCATCTTTCAGCGAAGCGGATGGCTGCTCGTTCTCCTCACAACCGTCGTGCCGTGGCTGGCCGTGGTGGTTTCTGCGCGGTGGTCGCTGACCCTGCAGCACGATTGGTCCCATCATGCCCTTCACATTGTGATGACGGCACTGGCCGCGGCGATCGTGGCGGAGGTCGGGTTCGCCCCGTGGCGCGTGTTGGGAAGCGCCGACTCCGTGGTGCTTCCCTATCTCCTGACGGCGGTCGTTTTCGGCTATGTGCTGGCCTGGTGGTTCCTGATCTCGGAATCCGCACGAGAGAGACTCCGGGAAGGGGACATGGAGCTGCTGCGGACGAGGGTGCTCTGGGCCGCGGAGAAGTGGGGCGGGCGGTTGGTGCTGGTCGCGGGGTTCGGTTTGCTGTGCGTCGTGCCCTTTCGGAACGTGGAGGACGCGGACGGCCGAGCGGCCGCCGTGGTGAACCGGTGTGCCACGGAAATCGTGCAAAGCCTGGCGGGGCGCGCCTGGCTGACCACCGACGGCAGCCTGGACGCACACCTCCTGCTCGCCGCGCGCTCGTTTGGGGTGCCTTTGCAGACGATCAACCTGCGCGAAGACGAACGCGGACCCTACGCGCGGTACATCCGAGAGCGGCTCCCCAGTCTCGACTTGAAGAACCGGGCCTACGTGGGGCTTCTCCCGCTCCTGCGGGACTGGCTTGCTACACATTCGGGTGTCGGGGATCAACTCGCCCTCCTCTCCATGCCCGACCTCTGGCTCGCTGGCGGCCTGGCCAGTGTTCCGCACCGGCTGGTGTTCCTGGGGACCCGGGATCCGTCGGAGCTCGATCCGCAGCAACTGCTGGCAGAGCACGAACGCTTCTGGTCCGACTTCGTTCCGTTCGTTCGATGGCATGCCCGTTCGCGGAAACCGATGTCCGCCTTTGCCCGCGCCTGTCTCCGGCACACCGGGCGCGTGGCCAATGATCTCGGCGTATTGCTGGAGGAGCTCGGGGAGCCGGACCACGCATTTCAAGCCTACAACCGGGCCCGCGTGATCGACCCGAACAACGTCTCGGCTCTTCTGAATCTGGAGGCCATGGTGAAACGGGGGTACCCCACCGACCGTGCCCGGGTAATCGGGGACGAAGCGGCCGGCCTCCGAACACGCCACAGGAATCGGCCTCCTCTCTGGCTCTGGTCTCGCCGTTACGGGACCATCCGTTCGGCCGACGCCCTCGCCGAGACCGCCGGAACATGGGCGCGATCCGGCATGACGGACCTGGCGGCGGCTCGCCTGCAGCAGTGGCGGGAGATCTCGGGAGACACGGCCGCGGCCAGGCAGGCCCTAGCCGATCTGCACGTCCGCGCGGAGCGCAACGACGAAGGCGAAGAACTCTACGTGCAGCTCCTCCGCGATGATCCCGGAAACCAGTCTGCACTGGTCGGGCTTGCACGCATCGCGATCCGGCGCGAGGATCCCGCGCTTGCCGCCGCGTTGCTGGACCGGGCACAGGCATGGGACGATCTGCCCAACGGCCTCGCCCTCGAAGTCGCAGGCCTGTACTCCGCGCTGGGCGACGACGACGAGGCGCGCCGGCTCCTCGACGGCCTGCTCGAAGACGATCCGGCGAAGATCGAGGCATGGGCCATGCTGGCGGGGGTCTGCCTGCGGCAGAACGACCGCGAATCCCTGGACCGGTGCGTCGCCCGCCTGACCGCGTTGGAAGGGGGCTGGGGCTTTTTCAGTCTCGTGACGCAAGCGTTGAAGGATCTCGAGCAGGGGAAGCCCCTGCTCGCCCGGGAACGGCTCGACGACGCGCTGACCCTTCAGCCGGCAAACGCGCGGGTTCTGGAAGCCGTTCTCAGACTGGACGCCCTCCTGGGCCGGCGGCGGACGACGGCGGCGATGGCCCGGCGGCTTGTGGCCATAGACCCTCAGAACGCCTTCGGGAATTACGTCGTGGCGACCTGCCAGATGATCGAAGGCGATTGGGCGCTCGCGGAGGATTCACTTCGGAAGAGCATCCGGATCCGGGAAACAGCCGCGGCGCTCAACGACCTTGCCTGGGTCGTGCAGCAACGAGGAGCGTACCAGGAAGCTGAGGCCTACGTCCGACTCGCGCTCCAGCGGAACCCGCGCATGATCCAGGCGTGGGATACGCTCGGCGTCGTGCTCCGCGGGATGGGGCACCTGTCCGAGGCCGAGGAAGCATTCGACCGGGCCGGCCTGCTCGAGGCGGAGTATTCCAATACCGTCCGACGGGCCGGCCTGGCCGGGCCGCACTAGGACTCGCGTCTTGCGGCACGCCGGATGGCTGCCACCACGTCGGCCGTCCCCGGCAGGCAGAGCCCTTCCATCCGCCGCGACACGGGCAGGGGCACGTCCGCCCCGTGCACCCGCACGGCCGGGCCGTCCAGGTAGTCGAAAAACCGCTGCGCGCACTGTGTCACGATCTTCGCGCCGATGGAATTGCAGCCCGGCGCCTCTTCCACCGTTACGAGCATGCCGGTCTTCCGGAGCGATGCGCCGATCGTCTCGTAGTCCATCCCGGCATCATCCACCGTGCGCAGGTCCATGACCTCCGCCGCGATGTCCTCTGCCTCCAGTTCCCGTGCCGCGGCCATCGCCAAGGCGACCCCCCGGCCGTAGGCGGCGACCGAGACCGCGTCTCCCTCCTGCAGCACCTTGGCCTTTCCCGGCGCCACCACGTGGTCCGGCGGCCCGTCCGGGATCCCTCCCTTCTGCCCATAGAACACGTGATGCTCGACCACGAGCGTGGGACTCCGCAGTTTCATGGCCGCGTTGAAGAGACCCACGTAGTCGAAGGGCGTGGTCGGCACGAAGATCCGCCAGCCCGGGAACAGCGCGAACAATGCCACCGGATCCATGCTGTGCTGCGCGCCGTAGCCCAGTCCGGCCGCCACGCGCGTGCGCACGACCAGCGGAACCGACACATTCCCGCCGTAGATGTGCCCGAGTTGACCGATCTGATTGAAGAGCTGGTCCGCGGCCACCAAGCCGAAGCTCGAAAACATCAGCTCCACGATCGGATGCATCCCGTTCAAAGCCGCCCCGCAGGCCAGGCCGCAGAACCCCGACTCGCTGATCGGCGTGTTGAGCACGCGGCCCGGATAGCGCTCCGCCAGCCCCTTCGTGGCGCCGTAGGCGCCGCCGCCCATGTTGGCGACTTCCTCGCCCAGCACAAGGGCGCGCTCATCTTTTTCGAGCCAGCGCCCGGTCACTTCTGCAATCGCGTCCGAATAGCGGATCTCACGGGTGCAGGGAACGTCCCCCGCTTCCACAAAGCAACCGATGCTCGCCGCGTTCTCATCCCGCAATCCGCTGAAAAGAGTCTCCGGCGCCGGCCACCGTTCTGCGCGAACCGAAACCGACCCGTTCCCGTCGGTCGCCAGCACGTAGTCCACGGCACGCCGGACGCATTCCCTGGCGTTCTGTTCGAGTGCATCCCGTCTCTTTCGGCTCAGCAGCCGCCGCCGGCGCAGCCATCGCTCGCACACGGCCAACGGGTCGCGCTCCCGCCACTGCGCTTCCTCCTCCTTGTCCCGGTACCCGAACGCGCTGCCCGGCGCACGGCCGGCGTGATGACAGTGCCGGTACGTATCAACCTGCAGAAAAGCCGGCAATAGTCTCTTCCGGCGCGCCAGGATATACTCCACCGCCACGCGCACCGCCGCCGCGTCCATGCCGTCCACGCGGAACGCGGGCATGTTGTAGCCTGCCGCCACGGCGCAGAGCGGATCCGCCGAACAGGCCTCCACGCACGACGTCCCGACCGCGTAGGCGTTGTTCTCGATCACGTACAGAATGGGCGCCTGCCACAACGACGCCAGGTTGCACGATTCATGGATCGTGCCCTGGTACAACGCGCCATCTCCGAAGAAACACAGCGTGACGCAGTCCTTGCCCTGGAGCGCATCCGCCCACGCCGTTCCCGTGGCGTTCGGCACGCCGCCGCCCACGATCGCGTTCGTCCCCGCCACACCGATGCCGGCGTGGTACAGGTGCATCGAGCCGCCGCGGCCGCCGCTGCATCCGTCCGCCAGCCCCATGACCTCCAGGAGCAGGACCCGCACGTGGTCCTGCATGGCATCCGTCAGCCCCGTCTTGACCGGATCGAATCCCGGTTCCCGGCATGCGTTCAGCGCCTTGGCCAGGTACTGGTGATGCGCGCGATGCGTGCCCGCGAACTTGTCAGACGGCCGGATCGCCGAGGCCGCGCCCACGGCCGTCGCTTCCTGGCCGATGCTGGTGTGGACCGGACCGTGGATCAGCTCCCGATCCTTCAGGTCCAGGAGCGTCTCCTCAAACCGGCGAATGAGGATCATCTGCTGGTACATCCACAGCCATTCCGCCGGCGCCCAGGCGGCCCGGTCTGCGTCGCCGGCCACGATACGGGCCATACGGGGACTCCGTTTCCAGGGAATGACTCTCATCGCCGCGCTCAATCTCCGAGAAACCGCGCCTCCCGCTCTTCGCGGATCGCGTTGTACTCGCGGATCATGGCCTGCAGGTCCTCTTCGCGCAAGGACGCGCCTTCCCGCGTCTGCTCCCGGAAGAACCGACGGGGCAAAGCGTCCGCCGCACGGTCCAGACCCGCCCGCCGGTTGTACGCGCGCGTCTGCTGGGTAATGTGGTTCGCCAGGAGTTGCCACTCCTCCCGGTCCCGCCGGCGTCCCGTCGTGGCCGCAAAGATCTGCGCCAACTCTTCCCAACCGATGAAATCCCGGTAGAACCGGCACAGGATCAGGCAGTCGAACAGCGCCGCCCGATCCTCGTAATCAATGTGCAGGCCGGCTTTGCCCTGGGTCCGTCCGGCATCGATCTCCCCCGACAACTCGGCCTTGTAGAACGTTCCGCGCAGGTGACAGGCGCCGCGCGCCGCCGTGGCATAGGACAGCCCCATCCCCTTGAGCACACGCGGGTCGAATCCCGCAGGCTCCAGCCCCTTGACGTGGACCGCCAGGTCCTCTAGACCCAGTTCCCGCGCCGCCGTCCGGATTCCTCTCGAGAACAGCGCGCCCACGCCTTCCGCGCGTGCGATCAGCCGGAACAACTCCGCCATGCGGTCCGGCTGATTGTAATCGATGTCGAACTCGATCTTTCCCCTCTTCCGGGCCTCGATCGCAAACGCCGAAATGTTACCCGCGCTCATCGTATCGAGCCCGAGCCGGTCGCACAGATCGTTGAGGAACGCAACTTCCTCAAGACTGTCGATCTCGTTCAACCCGCCGATCGCGTAGATGGTCTCAAACTCCGGCCCTTCCAGTTCCAGGCCCGCGTGGCGGCCGTGTTTCACCCGCGAATGCTTGGTGCACCGAAGAAAGCATGTCGGACACCCGCACGCCCGCACCTCGAAGTTCTCCTGCATGTAATCGGCCGAGAGGTTCTCCCACTTCCCGAAACGGCCCGACTGCCAATAGCGGGTCGGAAAACAGTTGGCGGTGTTGGTAACCTTGACCTGGCTCGGGGTGCCGAACCTGCGGTAGATCTCCGTCGTCGGATTCGTACGGGCCTTCTCGGCCACGTCCTTGATGACGGTCTTCAGCAGGGCCTCGTCCGCAATCTCGGCCCTCCTCGTTCCCGTGAAGGCCAGCCCCTTGACGTTCTTGGACCCCAGCACAGCGCCCATTCCTCCCCGGCCCGCACTGCGCCACCGGTCCGACTTGATGCACGCAAAGACCACGCGGTTCTCTCCCGCCGGCCCGATCGCCATCCCTCCCGCGTCGTCTCCCGCCTGCTTCTGCAGGAACTCCTGTGCGACGAACGCATCCTTTCCTGCGATGCCCGCGGCATCCACGAACTCGACCCCTTGCTCCCCGATGAGCAGACACGAGAGACGGTCACAACGGCCGGACAGGATCACGGCGTCCACGCCGCAGCCCTTGATCCTCGGCGCCACGGTCCCGCCGCAATAGGATTCGCCATAGCCCCCCGTGGCCGGACTCCCGGCGAACACGCCGTAACGCGACTGGCTCCACATCTTCGTGCCGGTGACCGGACCCGTCGCGAGGATGAAACGGTTCTCCGGCGAGAGCGGCGCCACACCCGGCGGGTTCTCTCGCGCCAGGAGACGGACCCCCAGCCCCTTGCCGCCGAGAGCCGTCTCGAATACGGCGGCCGGAAGCGGTTCGCAGGAAAAGGCGCGGCGTGATAGGTCAATCCGCAGCAGGCGATGAAAGTATCCGTTCATCCCTCGTCGTCGCCGGGGGTCTGTCGCAGTTCGCACACTTCGCCGTCCGGCCCGTAGAAATAACAGATCCACACCCCCGGCCGGAATTCGAGCGGCGCCCGGACGAAGCGAACGCCCTGCGCCCGCAGCTTCTCGTGGTCCGCCCGGACGTCGGTCGAAGTGAATCCCAGGTGAATCCAGCCCAAGTCGGCCTGTCGCCGGTCGGCCGGGATCGCCTGCCCCCGGGGATCCTGATACTCGAACAACTCCAGCATGGCCCCGCCTTTCCTGAGGTGCGCGATGCGGGCCGTGCAGCCCGGCAGGCCGACCACTTCGTCGAGCCGTGTGCGCGGCGGGCATTCCAGGATGCGGACCAGCTCCAGTCCCAGCAGGTCGCGGTAGAACGCCACCGACCGTTCGAGCCGGCTGACGCTCAACGCCATGTGGTTGAAACCCGTGATCATGATCGCTCGCCTCCCGGAGGCGTTACGCCATGAGGAGGCCCCCGTTCACATCCACCGTCACGCCCGTCATGTACGAGGCCCGGTCCGACGCCAGGAACAGGACCGCCGCGGCGACCTCGTCCGGCTCGCCAAAACGCCCCAGCGGAATTGCCGCCTTCAGGGCCTCCTGGGCCTCGGCAGGTGCCGCCCCCGTGATGGCCGTGTCGATCACGCCCGGCGCGACCGCGTTCACGCGGACCCCGTGCGGGGCTCCGTGACGGGCGAGCGTCTTGGTCAGACAGATCAGGGCCGCCTTGCCGGCGCTATAGTGAGCGCCCACCGCGATGCCGCCCATCCGCCCCGCCATGGAGGCCATGTTGACGATCGCGCCCCGTCGACGCCGCATCATCGCCTCGAGACAGGCTCGGCCGAGCAGGAAAGCAGCCGTGAGGTTCACGGTCAGCACCCGGTTCCATTCCTCGACCGTGATCTCCGCCAGGGGCGTGCGTGGACAGATGCCGGCATTGTTGACCAGCACGTCTACGCGGCCCGCATCGTCGAGAACCCGGCTCAACCAGTCGCGGCAGAAGGCCTCGTCGGAGAGATCACCCGGAACAAAACGCGGGGCATCCAGGTCAACACAGTCGGTCGGGTACACCTGCGAGCCGCTCTCCCGGAACCGTCGACAAACGGCCTCCCCGATCCCCCCCGCTGCCCCGGTCACCAGGACGACCGCCCCTTCAAACTCCTGCTCCACCATCGGCTGCTCCCCAAGCCGGCCTTCGGCCGCAACCAAACATTGAACATCGAACATCCAACATCGAACGTCCAACGACCGGAACTGTCGCCACTCTCTTTACTTCGATGTTCAGTGTTCGATGTTCGATGTTGGACGTTCAGCATCTTCTCCGCAAAACGCACAGAACGCACGGACTCAAACTCGAAACCCCGACCCGTCCGCCTCGTCAATACCCAAGCGTGACCCCGCCGTCCACGTCCAAGGTGATGCCCGTGACAAACCCCGAGTCCTCGCTGCACGCCAGGAACAGTGCCGCCTTGCCGCACTCCTCGATCGTGCCGATGCGACCGACCGGATGCTGGCCGAAGATGTACTTGCGCGCGGCGTCCGGGTCCTTCTGCTGGCCGAACCAGTCCTCTACCAGCGGGGTCTGGATCCATCCCGGGCAGATCACGTTGACGCGGATCCCGTCCGGCGCAAAGTCGATCGCCATCCCCTTGCTCATCGCGATCTGCCCGCCCTTGGTGGCGCTATAGGCGCACGCGTTCGGCTGCCCGACCTGGCCGACCATGCTGCTGATGTTGATGATGGCCCCCTTGGTCTTGCGCAGATGCGGGATCGCATACTTGCTGCAAAG
>Ga0180432_10006273_pt1 | contig 15498 bp, 4 predicted proteins | sample SS_ome_10_FD_132414 | JGI IMG/M metagenome (GOLD analysis project Ga0180432, IMG submission 132414) | Hypersaline lake sediment archaeal communities from the Salton Sea, California, USA - SS_1_MS_2 metaG | ecosystem: Environmental > Aquatic > Non-marine Saline and Alkaline > Hypersaline >... | reverse complement strand
TTCAATTTGAACATTATTGGCGTAAGGAGTTCCGACATGACGCCAGACAAGTTCAACGACACCATATCAGTTATTTGGAAGTGGAATGGAAACTGGAATATTTACACCTCTCCAGCGACAACAGATGCTGGGCTTTACTATCTGAACAATCCATTAAATATTGACGGAACGTTCATTCTTGCAGAAGGGCAACATAAGGGAATGTGGAAAAGGGGGAAACACAGAGGCTATCCCGCTTTACAGCAGAACAGTCCAGTAAGAGGCTATCGAGATGGCGATAAAGATAACAGATACGACCTTGATGAGTCCAACATAGTAGAGGGGATGTTCGGAATTAACGGACATCGCGCAAAGGACGAGGGGCACAGCACTGTTGTTGGCCGTTGGTCGGCTGGGTGTCAAGTATGGCAATATGATGATGACCATGAGGTTGTAATGGAGCTCGTAAATAGAGCGGTTCCTTATTGGGGAAACTCCTTTACATACACTCTTTTGAACGAATCTGATTTAGATTGATATGGCATGGTTTACAATCGCTCTAACAGCGCTGAAAAACGGAGGGAAGTATCTTTTGGAACACCCGAAACTTATACGGGTGGGACTGGAGGTCATCGCTGGCATTTGGATAATTGTGTGCTGCATGACCCATTGCGGCCAATATCGGAATGGTACAAACGTTGGAAAGAGCGATACAGTGGTCGTTTCAGACACGGTTCTGATGTACGACACAACTTGGAAAGAATTACTCGGTGACACTATCTCCTACTATACGGAATTACTCAAAGAACCCGAATGGACCGCGCCTTCGGCTGATTATTCTGCTTCTGATGATTGCAGCGACAGCCTTGCAGTGGCTATCGGGGTGTTAGATCAATGCGATGAACTACTTACAGAGTGCGATGAAAAATATCGTTCAGACTACGCTTTACGGGGTTACCGAGACAGCATTAGTAACGACACTATTCACCTTGTCTATGATTTTCATGTTCGCGGAAGGCTTGAAAAGGCTCCTAAGTTCAATTATCAGATACGGATACCTGAAAGGACGATTACTAATACGGTAACCGTTACAAATACCATTGGACCAAGGAGAGCATTGTACGTAGGCGGCTCCGCTGGCCCATTATTCGACACAGAAGGCCCTAATTGGAGGGCTATGAACGTTTCTTTACGTTTTGGATATACTGATAAGAAGAATAATAGATATGGCCTTAGAGCGTCTTACAACACGTTAAACCTTTGGAGTGCTGAAATAGAGTACACTAGAAGCTTCTCTTTCGGGAAGTAATCATTTGATCGGTTTTAATAACTCCTCAAGTTCCTTTTTCCTTTTTGTGTTCTTAGATAGTTCCTCAAGGTTCTTTTTCATTTCTTCTTCATTGTATTCCCCTTGAATCTGTTTTCTAATGAACTCCCTTTGAATAAACTCCATTTTCTGCCGACCTCTTAGTTCGGTAAATCCCATCTGAATGTTCACCTGATTAACTATTGATGAGTGAATTCCTCCAGACCTAGCGCCAGTGTAATTTTCTCTTCCGTTAAGGAGTATATTAATCTCCTCTTCGGTCATTTCTTCTATAACGTCTTTTGACGCAAGAAGTCTTTCGCGAAGTATTTCACCATACATGCGAGAAGCCTCTGTCTTTGTTTCGTAATCAAAACCGCTCGGCCAATAGCCCTTGATTTCAACATTCGGGAATTTTTCCATTTTGAGCTTCCAAATATCAGAATCGAACCTTTCCTTGTTCTTTGCAACGTTGTCTATGTAGTTGTCCACTACGATTCCTGCTGCTGGAACATCCTCTAATCCTTGAAGGATTTTAGAGGTCACCTTTTTAGGGTATCCAAACACATCATAAGTGCTCTCTCCCATGTAGTCTTCCAAGAATGGAAAGTCATTCGTAAATGGCGAAATAAGGCCTCTTGAAAGCTTTTCCTGTTCCCCGAGCAAAAAGAGAGTTTCTTTGTAAGCGTCTCTGTATGCGTTTGGATAAATAGCTGTTCTTGCTGGACGAAGCATTAGTTCACCAGCCTTTAATACGCCTTCTCCTGCTGATTTCTGAGAAGAAAAGTAAACTTGTTTTACTGTTTTCGGAATGGTAGCAAAACTCATTTCCGACCACGCTAAAGCAAAGTCGTTTGCCCCTTTTACAATGAGATCTCTTTTGCGTCTATCTGCATTAGGGTTGAATTTAAGATCATCGGCCATTCCCCCAAGAACTGAAACTGGGAATATGAAGTGCGGAGCAAGTCTCAATGGAACCATGTTCCTCCACTTGTCGTTTATTTTTGTTCGGAAATAGTAGTCTTTTCTTGGGTCGTTTTCCCTGTTGAATTGCTCTACTTTATAAAATTCAGTACTGAATCCTGTAACCTCAACGACTCTGTTTGGGTTTAATACGAACTTGGTTTTTTTGACAATCTTAAAAGTTCCGTCTTCTTGCTCTTCCTCTTCCTCTTCTTCAGAAAGTTTGAACATGTTCATGGCGACTATTGCAGTAAGAGCGCTAACGGTAGCGTGTGTCATAAGACGTTTCTTCATTTTCTCCCTATCATAAGCCTCATTTTTGAATGTCATCCATTTTTTTTCAGACTTTGGATTCATAGGGTCAGAAGGAAGCCTATCGTAAAAAATTCCAGAGGTAGCCAATCCAGCAATAGGGATGTTCTCAATACCTCTTTGGGCTGCGGTTATTGATATTCTAAGGAAAAGCCCAAGGGTGAGTCTCATTCCAAGCTTTGCTGCTGCAATTGGAACTGAAGCATCCTCTTTAATTGAAAGGTTGTTGGTTACCGTGTCGTACACATAACTAAGAACTCCAGTAGGTTGCTCCATTAAGAGATACGACTTGACGTTTTCCTTTGCCCTTTCAAGGTCTAATTGGTCACGTTTAGCCATCATCGCCTCCCTGACCAAGTTCTTCTTGAACGAGAACCCTACTCGTTCTCCCCTGAGTTTCATTTCGGCAATCTGTTGGTCGGCAGCCGCTTCTATTTGTTCTTTTAACTCTGTATCGTAACCCATTTTGGAACGAACCTTCTCAATGAATTTCTTGGAAACTGTTGGGTCGAACTTTCCTCTCAATGGATTGCTAGCTTCTTTTGATTCCTGTTGCCAATACTTTAGGAACATATCGAACTCAACGCCTCTTGTGCTTAAAAGAACGTCAAAAGCTTTTGCGTAGTTTGCTAATCGGTACGCTTGAGCGTAGCTGTTTACCATGAAGTATCCAAAGTGCTTTGCGGCCTCTTTTGCTGTCTTTGCGTTTGATATGCTTTCCCAAGATTTTTTTGGACTGTAGTTTCTTAGCATGTAATCAATCGGGTCGCCATAAATTTCTCTTTCATCAAACTTTGACCCGACACCATCATCCATTGGGACATACCCGTCTTTCATTATGTCCAAGAAGGTTCTTCTGCTTGTTCCTGAAAGTCCTGCTCTTGAATATTCCTTAAAGAAAGTAGCTGCCGCAACAGGGTTTGATATTATTGAAGGAAGTGTAGAGGACACAAATGAATAGAATGAACCGATAGGTATGTTTACGAATATTGTTCCAAGACCAGTAAGCATTCCTTTTATGGTAATACCTTCTATTGCCTGAAGAACCCTTACAGCGTTCCACGGTTTAAGCGTTTCAATGTAATCTGCAAGTTCTTTTGTGTATCGCCTACTTATGTCGGTCCCTTCGTGAAGATGAATCAGGTCGTTAAGATTCTTCATGGCCCGAACATTCTCGGGGGTCAATTCTGAAATTCCATATTTCTCCGCAAAGAATCCCCTAAATAATTGGTCATCAAGAATGCCCAAGTTGATTGCCTCAATTATTCGATCAATTACTCTTTTGTTAACCTTGTCGGCCTTTTCTCTTGGGCGGCCACTCTTATCAAGGCTTAACTGTTGACGAATAGCGGAAAGGCGTTTTTCATTGATATACGCCTTAGCCTCTTCTATAATGGCTTTCTCGTACTGTTTAGCCACTTTTGGAGTTAATCCTAATTCAGAAACAAGCTTTTCAGCAAGTGTTTCAAGGGTCTTGTTCTGAACGGTGTAATGTTTTTTGACAATATCCGAAATAGCAACCCCAAGGTCTTTTTCTCCGTCACGAACTGCTTTTCTAAGGTCTGACTTAGCAAAAGGGTTTTCCATAAAAGCGGAAGAAGCATCCTCTATCCTTGCAAGAATTTTAGCCTTTTCGGTAGCGTCCATTTCTTGCCTGTTCAACCATTCTTTTACGTTCTGAACGGCTGTTTTCCATACATCATCTGAGAACTCAAGGTTTTGAAGTGCCTGTTCGAGTCTTGCTTGGTAGGCTTTACTTCCTTTCTTAGCCTGTTTTCCAACAAGTTCTCCCATTTTTTGAATCAACCCTTGGAGAAGGACTGTTTCAGCAGACTTTTCTCGGGCTCTAGTGTCGCCCATTGTTGACTTGGCGATATTCTCCAAGTTTTCAATAAAAGCTTCCCTCATGGCTCCTTTACGAGCTTCTGAGAAGTCGTCCGACCTAAAGTAGTCGTCCATTGCCTCGGATATGTCAATCAGAGCGTCATTTATGTCAAACTTTACATTAGGATCGCTTTCAAGTGCATCTTTAGCATTTACCATTATCTGCTTCTTGATTTTAGAAGCTTCATAAATACCCTCTTCAATGTATGTTTGAGCGAGTTGAATTAGCCCTTTTATCAGGTCTTCATTAACTGGAAGCCCAATGTTTGCCTGACCTCTTGATTGTTTAATTCCTTTTTTGATCAGTTCTAACGCATCCTTTCTCTTTCTTCTTATCTGCTGCTTCTTGGTAAAAGTCTGCTTCGGAGCCGATTGTGGCTCAAATACCTGATTAGTTCCTTTTTCTTCAAGTTTTTTATTGAGGGCGTCAACCGTTTTAGCGTACTTCTTGATCAACTCCTCATTTTTAAGAAGCTGCTCAGTAAGTTCTTTTATCTTCTGAATTTCCTCAAAGCGAGTTGACCCTGTTTCGGTTTCCGTATTAAGCGCCTTGTTCATCCCTTCGTAAAGAGGTCTTATCTGAAGGTTCATTAAAGCGTAAGGAGAGGCGTCACGCTGCATTGCCGATGTGAATCGACCATTTGAAGCACCTATTTTTTGGAATGTATCGTTCCATTTTACATACATATCATTCATTCCCTCATTACTCATCCTATCTAGCATCATGTGGAATGTCAGTGCATGAAGTGTAGATAATTCAGGGTTTTCAATGTATTCAGATTGCTTTGTACCAGTGATTGTATTGTAAAGCGAGTTTGCTTGTTCGTCAACCTTTGTAGGGTCTGCGAAAATGCTTTCAACTATTTCAGCGGAAATTGGCTGAACCTTCTTCCATGAAACGACATCTTGCTTTAGTCCTAATTCACGAATGGCTGCTTCAAGTTCTTCCTTTCCAGAAAGTTTCTCTAGTGCCTTTACGGTTCGGATAGTGTATCTCTTAGGGGATTTGCCATCTTTTTTATCAAGAAGACCTTCTGTGTCGATTGTTGTTTCGGCTTTCTTTCTCTTCTCACGTTCTTGTCTTCTACCTTCTTTTTTTCCTTCGGCTTTTGCTTTTTGCTCTTTCTTCTTGATAGCCTTTGTCATTGAGTCAACGTACTCTTTGTACGTCATTCCCATTTTATCAAGGACATATTTTCGAATGTCAAGAGTCTTTCTTTGCGCTGCCGATAACTTTTTGAACTGAGGATTGTTTCGAATGTATTCTACAATGTGATCTACGATTTCAGACTCAAGAAGATTAGCGCCTCCTTCAATCAATTTAGCAGCAGATTTCATTCCAGCGGAAACCAATGTCGCAAGCATGGTCGGGTCGGAGAACACTCTTCCTTTTGCGTCAGGGCTACTCTCTTCAAGTTTCTTAGCGATTTCCCGAAGGGTGTCTGCTGTAATTTTTCTCTTACTCGGCTGCTTTCTTCTTGCGCGTTTTTCCTTTGGTATCTTCTTGTCTGTAAATCCTTTTTCAACCCGTTCTGAGGCAACATTGTCCACGTAGGAAACAATGTCTTCAGGGTCAAAGTATTGAACGTCTTCCGTATTGGGAACTTGTCTTGTGTCGATATTCTCCTGACTACCTTCTTCGGTAACAAGACCTTTGAGGAATTTCTTGTTTTCCTCGTACATCCCTTTCCCCTTGTACTTCTCGTACTCGGCAATGCTTATTGGTTTGAATGATTCTTCAATTTGGTCGCTTACTTCTTTGGAAATCTGTTCCTTTTGCTCGGAAGCTCTTCCTTCCATTGCTTCTGAAACTTCTTCTTCGGTAAATTCCTGTTGGGTGATTTCCTCTTGAGGAAGTTGCGTTGCGAGTTCTTCTATTTGAGCGTTGAACTCGGCAACTTTATCTACTTCGAAGTTGTCAGCGGCTTCGTCTGCCTTGCTTTGTAATTCCTCTATTTGAGAACGTATTTGATCAGGTGTTAATTCGGATTCAACTTCTTGGGTCTGTTCCGTTTGCGGAGCCCTTGTCATGGTGTCATTATCCCCCATAACGAACCCTTCGCTTTCGTACAGCTTTACAAGACCTTCCTTGGTGGTATTCGCGTCTTCAGGAACAACTTTCAATTGAAGTGTCTTTCCTTCATTATCTGCCTTAGCGGTCATTTCTTGGAGTGCCTTACGCGCACCTCCTTGACCGCGTTTTCCTTCGGGTGTCTTAATGGATTCAATTGTTGTAACGTCACCTTCTTCGGTGTAAATTACATCGGTGTCTCCAATAGTTGTTTTCTTGCCGCCTTCGAGAACATCGGAAACATCCTCTACTTTTTGACTTGGAAGGATAGCAACTGTTTCTCCAGTTAGTTTTTGGTTTATCCTTTGAGCAATTGTCATATTGCCCATTTTCTCACCCTTTCTTACCCTTTCGGCAAGTTCAATCCCCTTTTTAAGGTTTTCGTCCTTGGTTTTTTCACTAACATGACTTGCATATTCATCCCCTTCTCTTATTCTATTCTCTAATTCAATCATGTCATCAGCGACTTGATTAAGGGCTTTCTGTAATTTCTCTCCAGAAACCTTTTCGCCTTTTGATGTTGTGAATTCTACTTTTTCTTCTTGAATCGCTTTCCTGTCTTGTAACTCTGCTTGGTCGACTTTTGGCATATCGCTATCGCGCTTCCCTTCGACTTTCCCTTCTTCTTGAGCTTGCTCACGCATCGGCCCACTTTGCTGTTCTTTGGCATCTTGTTTTGGTTTTTGTTCAACTGGTGTGGTTTCTTCGGTAACTGGTGCAGTTCCCTCTTTTGGCGTGGTCTTTTGTTCGGGAACTGCTTTTTCTTGACCCGCCTTGGTTTCGGTTGGTTTAATTTCCTTCTTGGGCGCTGTTTCCTCTGCAATAAAGCCCTTCAACTGCTTAATTCTATTCTTAGCAATTTCTGTCTTGTTATCCTCTAAAGAGTTGATTTCAAGTTGCCATTGAGTGATCTTGTTAGCTTGTTCTTCTGAAAGGTTTGGGTCGGCTTTCTTTACTTGATTCTTTATTGACGCGGCTCTAATTACATTCTGAGCCTTTTGGGTCATTTCAGGGTCGTTTGTAACACTAACGGTCATTCCTTCAAAGTCTTCTTCCGTAGCGGATTCAATTACCGTATTCAACTCCTCTTTGGAAACAATTTCTCCATTGAGTTCGTAAATAGGATTCCCCTTTAGTTTGGCAGCGTTCTTGACTTTTTGTCTTTCTTGCTTCATTGCTAAAGAAGCCTCATCAACAGACATGTCAGCACCAATAGCTGATGCCAACTGCAAAGGGGCTGTTCCGACTTCGCCAATACCTTCAAGCACAATTTCGGAAGGGTTTATTTCTTGACCAGCCACTACCTGACCAACTGCTTCTCCAGAAGACCCTCCTAAAGATTCCGTTGCAGCGGTTGTCGCCATTCCAGCGGTTGCTGCGCCTTTGAATCCTTTTTTGGCAACTTTTGCACCAACAGCACCACCAAGTTTACCTGTAATTGCGTCTACTACTCCAATAGCAAGTCCTCTGCCAGCGGCTCTTGCACGAATACTGTTCAGTTTTTCCGTGTCTTCAAGTAGTTTTCTTACGTTCTCTTGAGTGTACTCTTTTTCCTGAAGGGTAAGTTCGTCCTGAATTAGTTCGTTGAAGGTAGCTGCTGTTTCAAGCGTTGTTCCTGCGGCTGCAAGCGCAAACGGTACAGATGCAATCGCGCCAGTTCCGCCACTAGCAATTGTTGTTCCGCCAACAACTCCTGCGGCAGCGGCTCCAGAAGCTGGGTTTGCCATTGCGGTCAATGAGCTGACAACTATTTCGGGAACTACTCCAGCGTTCAATGATGTAAAGACGTCCCAAAATCCAGCTTTCCCGTCTTCGTTTTTTGCAGCCTTTTCTTCAATCTTTTTGTTGAAGTTGAACATCGCTTCGGACATTGGTTGTGATTGAGAAACCTCAACTGCGTCCATGTAGTTTTTAAGGTCTTCTGACGAAACATCTCCTCCTTTGGTCATTACCAATAAGGCATCGTCAACTGTTTGTCCTTGCTTGAATCCTGAGTAAACAGCGCGTCCAATATCATCCACAAATTCACCAACCCCAAAAGGAGAAACTTGATCAATGGTTTTTAGTGCGGCACCAAATTCCCCTTGAAAAAAGTCTTTTTCTACAAACTCTTCTCCTTGCTGGTTTTTCTTAACGGGCTTGTGTTGTCCAAGAGGTTTGAATTGCGCTGTTCCTAAAGGGTCGGAAATTGATGGTGGAACATTTGATTGACCCCCTAATCCTTGAAGCGGCTCACTCGGAACACCGCTCGAAGGTAATTCCTGAGAAGCCTGTAAGTTTTGAGAACCATCTTGGGAAGGCGATTCGACAAGGTTTTTTTTTTCAGTGTCGCTTATAGCTTCTGTTTCCTCAAAGGATGGAACGTTGGATATTTCCTCAGTATCATCCCAAGAAGGAATGTTTTGATTTCCGTTACTCATACCTTATAAATTCTTTAGTGTCAGCGTTGAATATGGCGATTCTTCCGTCTTTCGTCTTTCTTTTGACTTCATTAGGGGCGTTGTCTTCTGCTTGCCCTCCTCCAAAATCAACATCAAGCAGTTTAAGCAACTCATTAGCCTTCTCGTAAGGGTTTGCATTTACAGTAGACTTAACCTCTTCTGCAAGGTCTTCTTTTGAAGCGCCTACGTTTTGAGCGTATTCATTGAAGGATGCTTGTGTGAAAGGAATTGACATCATAACGTCTTCCTTTTCATTTTTCCCTGTCATTGGATTGAATTTCTCATCCTCAACCTTATACCTGAAATAGAGTTTATTCCCGTCAGACACGAAATCAATACCCATAGGGGTCATGTCAAGGTTTGATTTAACAAGAGACTTGTCAATTGGAGAAGCTTTTTCTTCTCCGCTTCGATATTCAATAGTGCCTTCCCTAACCGTTACTGGCTTTTTAGGTGGTCGAGAGCCCTTGTAAACGTGGCCTATCTGATAGGTTTCTCCTCCGTAAATAGAATTCTCTTTAGACTCTATAGAAACGAGTGGGTCGCCATAGTTTTTTTCAAAATTGCTTTGTTTCCCGCTTTCTGTTTCAGGCTGGTTTTGCATTTGAACAGGAGTAGTTCTAAGGGATTTTACTGTTTGACGGAACTGATCAGCCTTTTGAGCCATTCGGTTATCCATTTCTCCGCTTGCCCTTAATTGAGCCCTTGTTATTGTAGGATCTGTAGAACGTGCCTCTCTTGTTATTTCATCCTCCCAAGACGTTAAAAGCCCCGCGTATTGAGGATTATTAAGAACCTCGTTAACAAATTTCTCTGCGTTGACGTCACTTATTCCCCTCACTTTTTCCGCAAAGCTTTTCTTTCCTGCTGGTCCTTTTACAGATTGGGTGTATGTTTCGGTGAATAATTTCGGGTCTATGGATTTGATAATATCCTGCTCATTCATCCTCTTAGAAGGATTCCACATGAACATTTCCCTTCCTAATTGAGGATTCTCCACAAAGGCGTAATCCGAACCAGTGTATGCGTTTTTGAAATCTTCAATGGAAACGTTCGGGTCGTTGAACATCTGATACCAATTCTGATAATCCTTCCCGTCCCATTGAACACTTTCATTGAATCCGTAAGCATTAGGGTCTTTTGAAGCCATTTCCAAAGCACCTTGTAATGCCTCGTCCTGTGCTTTTATTGAGTTTGTGTATTGAGTGAACTCATTAAGCCTTCTCATCCCTTCTGAGTACCCATTACCACCCTCTTCAATGGTTTGTAAGATAGCGTCCATCTCTTCAGCGGCCTTTGCTTTCCAATCTCTTTGAAGCCTTGGTGTAGAAAGTGCCGTATCGAAAACGGAATCCTCCATTATCTTAGAAAGCCTTTTTTGACGCTCTTTTTCAGCAGCAGCCTTTTCAGCCTGTTTTCTTCCATAAAGGTCTCTTTCGGCGGCAAGTTTTGCTTGTGCGCCTTCGTTGGTCAATTGAAACTGACCAGATAATCCTATTCCTGTTGCTAAGTTGTTAGCCATTATCTGATGACTGGAGTTATCCTTGAATACTCATAACCATCATATCCCAATGGTCTGTTGTAGTTGTATGACGGATTTTCAAAAATGCTATAATTCGCCCTATCTAACAGGGTTGCGTTTTTAAAAGAGTTTTCGGGAACATTTTGGCTTACGCCACCATTAATTTTATTTAGACCGTCTGCACTATCCCCTTGATAAAGTTTTGCTGCTTGGTCGAAATTAGCCTGATTCTGAGCGAAATTTACCGCCCCCATCATATTACCTATTCCAGCCTGTATTCCCTGTCCGAGTGCCTGTGACTCAAGGTTGTACTGATTCCACTGTCTCTGTCTTTCGTTTTCCCTTGCAGATTGCATTCCTTGGGCAGCCTGTCCAAAAAGACCGAAGTTCTGGCGCCTGTTTTCAGCGCCTTGTGCGGCAAACTTGTTTATGGCGTCAATCCCCATAATGTTCGCTGCGGCACTACCAACCCCTGCCAAACCTACGTTTTGAAGCATGTTCTTGGTGGCGGTTCCCTGTCTGGCAAGCATTTGATTGAAGGCCGCTGTTTCTTCGGGGCTGTTTCCTTCATCGGCTCTTTTTCGGGCCATATTGAAGTAGGTCTGCATTTCAGGGGAAATGGGGTTCTTACTGGGCTCTTTCATTTGCCCTGCCTTACTTGCTGAAATAGCTGTTTGAAGTAATCCTGTAACGGCTGGTATTGCTGCTGCCCAAGCTGCCATGCTAAATTTCTTTTAGGTTATTCACAAAGATAATCATCTGTTTATCAATCTCGCTTTTCGGTAAAGCTTGACCAAGAAGTTGTATAATGTACTGAATTTTCCGCCTTCAAAGAAATACTTCACTTTCAAGAATCCTCCGTACATGTGATCACCATCTGCTGTCGGGTCACCTGTTTGGGTAATGTCATTTCTAATTGGCGCCTTCCATTCATTCTCATCTTGAACAAACTCCGCCTCAGTGTCAAATGTTTCCTGAGTGTTCGTTCGGTATTCTACTCTGTAAGGAGCAATATCCGTAACGTAAAGCCCATTGAGGTATCTCTTCTTTTCGGCTGGAACAGGGTTAATTACCGCTTCAATTGTCGCGTCTTCAACCTTTGGCGGAATGTTACCAGTAAGGAATGAATCTACTCCGTACCATGTTGTAGGAAGTCCTTCCCTGTGTTCGAAAATGAGGTTTCTATGAACAGGGTGCGATGAAAGGAAAGTATTCCCCCATTGCAGATACGTTTTCGGAAGGTGTCCGTAAAAGCATCTGAACCCATTGGTCAACTCATTGAAGGCAACCGTGAATATTGAGTAATACTTAGGGTCGGTGTAAGGAATCGCTTCCCAGTAATCTTCCCAATCAGCACCTACCGCTGGCTCCGTTGCTGCGGAAGATTGGTGAACTTGAATACACTTGAAGAATCTTGGTGTTTCCTCATACGTGTCAAAAGGTGCGTTTGTACTGATAACCACTTCACCGACCTCTACAAGGGTTCCTGCTGACCAAGACTGCTTAACATTTCTCCACCCGTAGAACGTCCAAATAGCCTCTTTTCTACGATCATCCCATACTCCTCGTATTCCTTGCTCAAAAGCGTGTTCGTGCTTGTTCTTTACCCACTTGGTGTAATTCACGAAATAAGCAGACATTCCTCTTGCGGATATTACTCGGGTTCCGTCTGCTCCGAAACGCATTACAAGACCGTTTTCAGAATTGAACCAGTAAATGACATCCTTTCCGCTTTGGCTTTTGCCTAGGATGGCCGACCATTTATGTTCTGTTCCGTAAGAAGAAAGAGTTTTACCATCCTGAGAAAGTACATCTCCAGATTTTAATAGAACATCAACGCTGTTGGCGGTTGTTTCAAGCTGACCTCTTGCGTTGAAGGCTTGTATTTGGAATTTCCTTTGCTGTAGAGTGAAAAGTTCTCCGCCTACGTTTTCTACAGCTTCTACCGCTCCGAATGTTCCGTCAAGATCGAATATACTTAACGGTAAAAATGTTTTCATACTATCGTAAACGGAAGAGTAAATATCCCTTGATGACCAAACTATCCTAGTTGGAACGTCTTCTATGAGGTCGTTAAGGTTTTCAGAGAATGCGTTTTTTACAAGCTGTGATAGTCCGTAAGAATACTTTGTATTGTAAAACTGTCTGTAAGCACCGCCTGTTGAATCTGTCCATCTGGACCATCTTTCAAAGTATGTTCCTATAAAATCTTCTGGGAACGAAATGAAGTCAGGGTTGTCGTAAACCAACTCCATGTTCATTGATGTTTGCGTGAAGTACGTCATCCCCAACTGTCTTCCCACCTCTCCAGACGTAAGCCCTGAAGGTGTTGGGCTGTCGGAATTACTGTAATCAAGCCTTGCGAATCTGTTTCTTACAAGGGTTTTAACTATGAATGAATCTCCTCCGAAAACATCCAATTCAGTTTCTACAGATTGTATTTGATCTATACTGTAGCTTTGAGAGTAAGGTTGATATTCAGTGGTTTCGTTTTCCTGATATTTATTAGGTGTGTCTCGGAATATCTGAGCGTAGTAAACACCGTAATCAACACCTTCAGAAGTCCAATATGAATCTTGAAACGGAAACATTTCTGAATCAGTTCGTATAGCAAGGCATTTCGAGTGGGCTATGTCAAACTCCTCTATTGAGAATCTTCCTGTTCCGCTGCTTTTTTCTTGATGAAATGTGTCTACGTCTACACTTGGGTTTCCTCCAAGTATGGTTGTTTCTCCAGCCTCCATTAAAACAGCGTCTTCAATGTCGTATTGATTTACACCATCTGAATTTTCAAGGCTTAATTGAGATGGAGTTGAAACTGGGTTTGCAGAAAGTTCACACGCTAAAGAAGGGAGCATTCTGTCTCCGCTTGGCGGACCGTCCACAAGGGCTCCTGTTATGTCAAACCTTTCCTGATTGTAATTATCCTCTATGGAGTTTATTTTAGTTCTCCTTACAGGATAAAGAATATTGATTCGGTCTGACGCCCCAAGTTGATAGTCGTCAAATTTCCCCATTGATATTTCGGGAGAATAAAAGAATCCCGTTCTCCTTTCTGCATTGTACTGATTTGGATAAACGAATCTTGTTCCGTTCAGTTTTACATTTTGATTCTGAGGTGGAGATATGGATGCAATTTCATAACTTCCAGTCCAATCAAGGTATTGGCATTGGTGATTTGATTGAGGTCCAATCTCAATAGATATGTTTGTACTCCCGTTTGTATAAATAGGTCCAAAGCTGTCTTTCCCGCTTATTCCCATTACGACAAACCCTGAAGCAAGGACTTCTGGTTTGATTTTCGCAAATCTGAATCTAATAGTGGATATTGCGTTCTTTATTGGTATTCCATTGAAGTCGTAATTAAGATCTATGTTTGAGAACGCCAAATACGGAACGTTTATAGAAGCATCTTGATCATTATTGTTCAAGGCGTAATGAGGTAGCCCTCCGTTAGGAACCCTTCTGTTGTCTGTTGGGTTTGCCGTGTTTATTGAAGCCGTATCAATCTTTATGTCGTCAACAAAAAATGTGGGGGAAACGCTTCCGTCTGTAAATACAACGTCAACGCCTATTCTGTAGGTTTCGTTCAGAACAAGTGATGGGTAGTTGAATACGTTTGAAGGGTCTAGGTATCCGCCAATTTTCTCATTAGTGATTTCTCCAAGGCCATCTATTTGTTTGTATTTCACCTGATGCTTGAACTGAGCGGCCCACTCACTAAGGTTGGAAACATCCAAGTAGGATATATTCCCCATTACAAGCCTTTTGTCGATTATAGCAAGGTCGCCAACAGTCTTTATTGATTGGTAGCTTCCTAAAGCGACTGCTATTTCTCCGACATCAAGCGGCTCTTGAGCGTCTTCTATTCCAGTATGGGAAAAAGAAAGTGATTGCTGTTGGTCCGTAAGGTCAATATCGTTGAATATGGTTCCGCTTAATGCTCCAGAATCGTCTGAATCGAGAACCCCTACCTGTACTGACTCAAATATACCCTGCGGTATATCTTCTAATGTAAGATTAACAACCTTTGTAGTAGGGTTGTCTGATGGTGATCCGCCTTTTATTGTAACTGGGTCGTCATCCACTAATGACCTTGGGAAAACTGGGATGGCCCTAGTTGGGTCTGACCAAGTAGTTGTCGAACCTTCTTGGTCTTTGAACCTGAAAACGTAATACTTGTTTCCGCTTATAAGCTCTCCTCCAGAGTCGGATTGCCCGACATATTCTATCCTTGTGTTGATAGAAGAAAGGCTGTTTTCAAGAAGGCTTGACTGTATCCCGATTGAATCGTACCTGTATTGGTTCAGTGGATTATTGATATTCAAGGCGCCATCCTGTGAAAACTCACCTATGTAAACAAAATCCCTTGGTACATTATACTTGTCGGTGTAATAAGTAATCTTCCTTTTTCCTTTAACCCTAGAGTCTGTTCTTATAGCCTTCTTACTGACAAAATTCAACTCAACACTTCTAAGAAGTCTTGTATAGGTCCAATTATCCTCGTTTTCATCCTTTACGGCAACACCTATTTCACCGATTCCATTAGGATTTAATGTAATGGTAGTATTCGGCCCCGAAATTCCTGTTGGGTAAGACTGCCCCCAAGCGGTGTTGGTTACAATGCCTATTGTGGTTGCGTTCGGAATAGAGTGAATTACAAATGTTCCATTTTGCCAAGATTGCTCTGAACCAGTAATCCTAATCCACTGACCTATTTGAAGGTTGTGGTTAGAGGTAAATGTAATTTCGGTAACTGGCCCAACGAACTGACCACCTGAAACTGGTCCAACCCCGACTATCTCTAAGTCGGTTTCCTGCGGCTCATTATCCTGAGTGGTGGAAAACACAAAAAGGTCGCCCAAAAGGTCGTAACTCCCGATGTCTTTTAGTTTACCAGCGAGGTCAACAGGAATTGCTTCTTGAGTACAGTCTATTTGAACATCATCTGTCCCAACGCTTTCCAAATACCATTGGTAATAGCTGTACGGGTTCAATTCGAATTCAACCTCGTTTCCAG
>Ga0180432_10006272_pt1 | contig 15498 bp, 13 predicted proteins | sample SS_ome_10_FD_132414 | JGI IMG/M metagenome (GOLD analysis project Ga0180432, IMG submission 132414) | Hypersaline lake sediment archaeal communities from the Salton Sea, California, USA - SS_1_MS_2 metaG | ecosystem: Environmental > Aquatic > Non-marine Saline and Alkaline > Hypersaline >... | reverse complement strand
TCACCGATGGTATTCAGACTACTATTATGCAGAAGAAGAAAGCATTTGCTTACACTATGTACAAGAACCAACGGCTGTATGATGGTTTACAGATAATCAGATAGCATTCTATTATGTTGGAGTAGTATCGTCTGATGGTGGCCTCATACGTTCCCTTGAGGCTATCTGTCCTCTCGCTCTCTCCATCGCATCAAAGACTCCATCGTAGTACGACTCATAGGCGGCCTCCAGGTCGGAGAAACCGACCCCGGCCGCCATCATCTCTCTCCTTCTCCACATCTGAGAATAGCCGCCCTGCATGATGCCGAATGGATCTATCATGCCGGTGTCATCGAGTTTGACTTCCATGATGGGGTCCATGGCTACGGCGGTGTACTGGAGGGATAATTCTGTGATGAGATTATCCATGCCGAAGACGCCGCCTTCATCAACTATCTGAACCCCATAGAGGGTGGTAATAGCGGCCTTGCCGTATTCATTGGACAGGGTTAGAACGATGTCGAACGGGGGTATCTCGTCGGCCATGACGAGGGGTTTCCATACGTCCGGGTCGTTCAGTATTTGGGTCTTTCTGCCTTTATAATCATCTGGTATAAGATCACGGAGTGGGTGGAAATCTGATACTGCAAAGATCATCGTACCCGCAATGGTGCGCCCGCCACCCACTCTCCCTCCTGAAGATGACTTACCGAGGGTTCTATTTGTGGGAGCACCTTTGTGAATAGACCAGGAAACCTGCATTAAGTGATCAAGCCTGGATACGACGGTATTAAGTGAGGCGAGAGCTATAATATCGATACCGGAGAAGGTATGGTACATCATGGCGCCTTTACTGGTCTTGTTGACAGTAAAGACTCCCTGGGATGGTAAACCTATGAATCGGGCTGATGTCTGCATCTGCACAACATCTTCCTTCTCTTCAGTCAATTCCCCCGTGTATACATTGATAGGACGAATACCAAGATCATATGTAGCATTGATGAGCTTGTTCTCGTAAAGTATCCGCAGTGCCTCCATGCATGTATCAATGTCGGCACCAGCATTACCATTTATCTGAGGAAGGGGACTGAATTGATCTCTTCCGGTTGAGGGGTTATGCTGTCTGTAATATGTGTTTCCAGGGAGAGGACGTGAAGGATCATAGTTAATTCTCCCGGTATATTTCTTCATTGTTGTGGCTGTTGCGTTGGCTAACATCCATACCCATTGTTCGTTCTTCTCATATGCTGCTTCAAACATTAGATTGAACTTCTTCACCATGGTCTTGAACTTATCTGCTGTCTGCTCGTTAAGTCGCTGAGTATCTGCTACCACACCGGCACGCATACTGGTACGATTGCTGAGATAATCACTAAGGCCTTTCTCAAACAGATAGGTATTACCTACCTTCGACTTTCTCTCCTCTTTCCCAAAGTAATAGATATACAGCATGGGAAACAGGGTGTCCCCAAGCGAAAGAGAGTCTGGGTAGTCTACTACATCAGCATATGCTGGATCTGAGAAAGATCTTCCCCCACGAGCTTTGATGAGTTCATTAAGATCATAAACAGCCATAGATAACCTCAGTCTATATATCCGTCGTCTTCATCAATGATGAAACCGGATCCAATCTCTGAAAGGGGAAGAATTCCCTTACCCTTACACTTATCGCAAATATGCTCTGCAATCTTACCTTCGCCCGCACAATAGGGGCAACTCACGGAATCATTCTGTTGTGCCATAAGTAATCTCCTTTCTTACATATTATAGCAGGGAGCCCAGGGAGATACCACAAAGAGTAAGGGCGGGCCCCGAAGGACCCGCCCTTGAGTTTCTCCTACCCAAGAGCAGGAGAAGGAGGACTAACGGAAAGGAGGAACTGCGTCCTATACTTGTTGGGTTGGGAACGTAGGTTCGTTCTGGACACCCATTTGTGTTCCGGCCCTTCCACCAGGAATGAATGTTCCCTGCTGTCCAGGCTGTCCACCAAATACACCAAGCTGACCGTTCTGCATCTGAACCTGGGATACCCAGTAATCAGTGTTACCTGCATCTCTGTCAACACGGCTGAGAGCTGTCCATGGTACACGATGAAGGGCGATATAAGTCGCCTGCTCCTCATTTGTGAGGTCATCCATCGATATACCACCACCCTCATTTATGATCTCTACGCCGATGATCGCACTCCATGCACCCTGGCCATATTCGTTCTGCGCAACGAGTGTTACGTCGAAAGGCCAGATTTGGTCCATATAGTCTGGAGATGCTACTTGTGAACGAGCAACACCTACCTGATTACCACCCTGGTTACTTACTGTACCGGGATAGTTCGCCATATTGGCAACGTTCGTCAACCAATTGACTTCGTCAGCGTGAGCATAATAGTAGTGATCTGCATCTTGCATGAGAGAATACAGAGCGTCTCTATCAAAGAGAACAAACTGCAACGTACCGGCTATACCTCTTTTCCCTCTGGAAATGGAAACAGGACGAGCCCGTCCAAAGACGTACACAGGTACTTTCTCTCGTGTGATTGACACCGCAATTCCTTGAAGTGTCATGACCGTCATGTCATCAAACAACGCTGATATATCTACGCCGCTGAACGTAGTATACGTCTGCGTAAAGTGGGATACTACTGAGTTGGATCCTTGGTTTGCCATATTAGCTTACCTCCAATTACTGAGCCAGACTTATCGAGGTTTCAATCTCGACTGTCCTGATCTCCTTGGCAGTTACAAGCATGAGCTTGAGTTTAGTCTTGCCTGTTATGTAACCGTCAGTGACCGGGATTAACTCGACGAAGAAGTCCGAAAGGACATCCGGGACGAGCATATCGAGAGCTTTGGATACGTCCTTCTTCATGCTCAGGAGATATTGGGGAAGTCTCGGCTTACCGATGTACTTCTCTGCTACCTCTCTGGCCATGCCTACGGCTAAGTAAACAGTATCCCTTACAAACTGACGGTCGAACTGTGACCTGTACTTAATACCAAGAGTTGGTGCGTCTGCCCATATAAATCGACCAGCGTAATCGACGATAGCAGCCGTGTACCTCTTGAGATTAATCTTACCGATTGTCTCGGCGTTAAAGATCTTCACTCCCAGGTCACGTACATTACCAGGAACGAAGTCATGTGTTGCTGCACGATCATAAGCAAGGTTCTGCTTAAATCCTGCATATATTGTGGCCGGATTCGCAAAGTAGCGGCGGCCATTGTTAACTTCAGGAATATTGACAATGAATACACCCAGAGGTGCTTCTGCCCTGAAGTTGTTAACAGAATCAATGATGTTGGCCGGTCTGTTCGGATCAGTGTCCGAATTCTCAGTCAACTTAGTGATCCATGTGTTAATCGAGTCTTGTGTAAGATCCTGCAGTGGAAGTACGGGTATCTCAACATCACACTCATTGGCAAGGTTCGAAGACCTGTCAATGTAAGGCAGAACCGCTGACCACATGTTAAGTGGCAGGTTCTCAGCAAGACCAGTCTCAGAATTATATCCGGACTGAACTTCATCGAGCCACATACCCATGATGACATTGTGACGCCGTGGGTAGAGGTCGACAGCCTTAAGTGCATTGATTATCGACTTCTGATACTGCTTCTTACTTACTATACGTCCATCAGATCCGCCACTTAATGCGGCAGGCTGTGTAACACTACCAGGAAGAACCTTTCCGGATGCTGCAGGAAGTTCCGGTTCGTACTGAAGTTTCACATATACCGTTCCACCTGCACTCGGCAAGTTACTTGCGTTGTTAAAGGTGATAACTGGGCGATGGAATGATTCGATAGTAATTTCGCTTGCATCTATGTATACCTTGGTATCGTAATAGATCACCATGTCTGCCGGCTGATTAGCACCGAAGATAATCTGATCTCCATAGATGAAGTAACTCCTGTCAGATCCAGTAAGCAGTTCGGATCTGCGTTTCGCTTCAGCATATGATACTCTGTATCGGTAATTCGCATAGAAACGATCACCTACCTGCAGAGCAGCAATTATACGAACAGTTCCTGCCGTGGTATTGACTGTGTAGTCTGTACCCATGGTCAGTTTCGTCTTGGAAGACGACCCAGATCTAAGGATATAGAGTTCAAAGTCCCACCCATCAGAACTGTTGCCGCTGATAGTATAGGAGTTGTCCCAACCAGTTACTGTCTGACAGTAAAGATTGGCATCATAGTTTGTCCGTCCTACGAGATCAGGTGTAACTGTAACCACTACTTCCTGATTGGACAGACGGATGAAACGGTCGATAGTAGGTACGCCAGGATTCATATCCTTCTCAGGGGCTACATCAAGTTCTGTAACCATGCTTCCTGCGTCTACTTCTCCCGAAACGGTCCTTTGCTCATACGCTTCTGGTACCGCAACGAGTTTATCTCCCCATGAAGTGTTGACCGCCGGGGGTGTTGGCTCAAGTTCATACGTTCTCTGTACCACACCACTTACGGAAAGGATGGTGACAGGAACTGTAGTTTCAAGAGCATCGAACCCAGCTACAATCTTCTCGTTGAGATTCGCATTGGAGTTAATCAGCGTACAGAGTTCGGAAACTCTGGTGACAACACCAGCCGCATTGGATTGAGGTGACAGGTTGTAACCTGCTACAGTACCATCAGGAAGTTCTATCTGCATGTAGATAGGAAGTCCAGTAGTACTGTCTTCAGTGACCTCGACCTTCGTATTGTTCATCTCGGCACCCTCTTCGAGGGCTTGAATGAACATAGAGTACTCAGGCTTACTGTTCTCAAGCGTGTAACTCAGTTCGCCAGAGAGATACGCCACGTTCTCATAAAGGTCAATCCTTGCTGCGTCAGTGGTACCAACCCTAATAAGGCTGACATCCGGTTCTCCTTTACAGGATTGTACATACTCGTAATAGCCTCGTACCAGACTGGTATCAAAGCTAGAGTCGATAGGCACATCTCCGAAGATCTGTGATACCGTATCGGCAGTTACTCTTGTTGGAGTATGTTTGGGACCGGACTTAGCTGTCCCGAAGATGAATGTACTCTGCCGGGATACATTCCCCACGGGAGGGTTCGTCTGCTGATCGATAATGGTTGAGCGGACACCGTTGAATTCTTCAAGGCTCATATTCTTACCTCCCAGAGAGATTCAATTCCAAGAGTTTTACTCCTCTTTCGTCTCGACATCAATATGGATGTCGCTGATTGGTGTAATCGGTCCAGCAAATTGAAACTCTTGTGTGCGAAACCAGAAACGGGTACTCCTGTAATGCACTCCTGCTTCCTCCAGTTTCACGATCGGCTCAGGCCTCCTTCCCTCGGGAACCATCTTATTAAGACCGGCTTCCAGGAACTTACCTTCGTTCATATCCATGAACTGTTCGAATCCGACACACAAGGCCTCTGCTTCTGCCCCTGACCGATGTACACATGTAAACTCTACTCGTGATTCCCAGAACCTGTATCTAACCCGGTAGATGTTCCCATCAGGTCCCCTGAAATCTCCGCATTTGCGGAACTTCCATTGCTTACTGGTGCTTCCAAAGGGGGTCTTTGCCATACTGGCAGGTTCCCTCCTGACTATCCTGTACGCAATGACAGGTGGTACCTTTTGATGAGGTGAGTCCTGAGTCACGTTAGAATCCTCATGCAACGAGTATATAATATCAGGGAAGGCAGGTGAATACAGGATGTTTTCTCCAGCGTACCCTATTGTGGGTAGCCAATCCTCAAGAACCATGCCTACATAGATCAGAAGATCAAATATGCTGGTATTCCCTGGGAGTCTCATATGATCCATCGCATCACTGGTCCATATGTGGGTATCATATGCCTCTAGTTGACGCCGATACTCGAGATACCGGTCGAGATCGAACTGAGGGTTATATGGTATATATGCGTGTGTAACTGCCACTAGCTTACCCCTGTCTGTTTCTGGGCGAAAAGGTAGAAGACTTCAGCTCTACCGTAATCTCCATGTTCTCGTACGACAGCCAATACATCGTACATCGCAGTTGCATGAACTGGTGCTATTGGCTTATCTTTCTGTCCGTATTCCTGGATATCATACACCCTGTCTCCGATGAGGGGCTCTCTGGGAAGTTCTTCTTTGAGTACTTCTATTGCGAAGACCCATGTATTCGGGTCGTCGAGGCCTATCTCATTGAGGAGCGGAGCTACTCCTACAACTGGTGGGGTAGATGAAGCGGATCCAGATTTGCTTACTATGGTTCCTGGTTTGGCTATCGCTCGTACCAGAAGATCATCGTATCTCCATTTAGGTCCGCCAATAGCTTCTTTCCTTGCTTCATTCCAGTACTGTGAATACTGCCCCCGTCTGAATACTCTGAGAACAATCCACTTACCCTGTGCAATAGTACGACTATCACCACGGGTAAGGCCCTTTATATGCTGACGCATGTCTATCCATTGTGGCATTATCTATATATCCCGTACCGTTTGCTTTGTTCACCACGAAGATCGCTGAGTGCTTTGCCTGATTTCACGCCTATAAATGCACCACCGGCGCCGCCCATTTCAGCATCCTCTGGAATCGATTCCCTGATACACTTCTCAAGTTCATTGATAATATTGTCCCAGTCTCTGGTCTCATAGTCGACCTTGACGGCAAGAAGTGTTCGTGATCTGATTCCGCCTATCATCAGGAGCCCACGGATAAACAGATCCCTGAGTACCATGCATATAGTGAGCCTGTTCACCTGCACGAGGTTATCTGCAGTCATAGTGGCCCCATAGACATCTCTAACCCATAGAGATGCCTCAAGGATCAGTTTCCATATATCATAGTTGCTTATGCCAGAATCAAGCTCAGCATCCCATCCCGTAAGACGGCTGTTTATCTGATCAGGAGAAGCATACACTGGACTGAGGGGTCCCATGAATCTGATCTCATGTTCTCTCTGATCGAATCCTTCTCTCTCTTCGCCCCTGACCATGCCACGGGACATGCTGAATATATACTCTCGGTTCGTGTTAGAAGAATATGTGGCTGAGTCAAATATGACCTGTCGTCCTGATACAATGACGCCACTCATATTCACTCTACGATTCCCAAAGGGATCCATATCGACGGGTAAATCTGTCCATCTGCCATTCAGGGCATTCTGTGGAATTGTGATATCGTCATCGACTGTATCATTGTAGAGAAGTATAATCCTGCTAAAAGTGTCCACACCCACACTCTTGTTAGCAGGAATACTGCCTACCAGTGAAATTGGTGCGTCTTGTCCCGAACTGGCAAACAGATTGGTTGAAGGCTCATTAGCGTCATCCTGACTATCTCCGTCCATGAACAGGTCTACTTCAGGAACGATCTCCGGCGGCCCGCTGGTAGGTGCCACAGTTTCAGCTGTTTGAAAGGAAAAGATCTCGTTCGCTGGCAGAGTGTCCGAGTCAGTGGACTGCAGACCGTTCGTACCTCCCACCACTATAACCATATAGTAGGAGAGGGGTTCGAAGTTGGCTGTAGGGTTGATCTCGACAACATTACCGCTCTTGGTCACGGTTACATCAAGGAACTCGAAGTACTCACTCTTTGTCACGTTGGTGCGATAAATCTTAAAGAAGTTGGAGTCGAGATACGATGCTTCAATTTCCTTGCTGAACTCAACGAAGATGTCTCGGTCAATGTAGTGACCAGTCACTCCATCGGCCGGTGTGGTACTGACAATACTAATTGCCATTGGTTTACCTCATATCAGCTATCTTCTTGGTAAGGAGAGAAACTCTGTCCTTGCGGTTCTTCTCTTCCTTCTCAATCTCAAGCGCTGTCTCTAATACATTAAATGAATACGTGCGTTTGACAGCCTCAGGGAATTCTGGATCCTTATGGTCAAGAAGTCGTCGTGCCCTGGGTGCATATTCTGAAGTAAGCCATTTGGTATTGACAGGAGTACCCTTGTCTTCCTTGTCTACAACCATGACTCGTCCAGTTCTTATCCCATTAAGTACGAACATTACTTCTGTCTCTGTAAGTTTCCTCCCTTCTACTTTGGCAGTGATCTTTCCCTGGAATGCATTAAGCTCTACTTTCCCGGAATCAAGCTTCCAGAATACTTCCCCAGGCCCTAAACGGACGATACATCCGGATACAATAAGGTCTGGAGTCACTTCATCTGCCGGAATACTTGGTTTCACTACCTTTGTACCTTCTGATTTACTCATAAACAGTTCCTCCTAAGCGATTCATGAATCTTTCACATTCTATCATAATGGGGGAAAAGAATACCACGTAGATAGAACAAGGGCCCGGCCATTACTGACCGAGCCCTCGAGAAGTTACTTACTGTCTACCTTACACTCTGTTTACAGTAGTATCAATAGGACTGAGAGATACGCTGTTCACATTGTCGAATGCGTAGGTACGATCAATCACCACATTCCTGGCGACTGCGACCGCTCTGCCTTGCTCTTGAAGAGCCATGCCGTAGCGCTCACGAATCTTAATGTAGTTGATTTCACGTTCAATATCTGACCACTGTTCCATAGTAGGATTCTCTTTCTGGAGGATCAGGCCGCCCTTACGGGAGTCTGCAAAGATGATGTTCGATGCAAACTTGCCATCAGATGCTCCACCGGAGATCTTGTAATATGGTACAAGCGGAGATACGAGGATCTTAAAGGGACGATCTACGTGCTTAGGTGTTGTGTAGTATGTTGCTCCGAATGGAGTCAGATTGGGCCATGCATAAGGTGCAACACCCAGCTTCTGATATATCGGATCAACAGTATTCCAGTTACCACCACTGACTGAGCCAGGAGCGATAGAAGGAGTACCCGAACCACCAAACTTACCCCAAGGCTGGCCAAGAGAACCCCAAGGCATGGGATCCCAACCAGAATTGGCGCTTCCGCTTGGCACGTACTGAACGCCATTCCCCATAACCACTTCACGGATCTCTGTATCTCTTGCCCAGAGTGCCCATGCGAATGGGTGAATGAGGATAGTGTCTATCATGTATCCACGCATCTCCATCCATGCGAGAATGTTCATGATATCGTCGATACCGAGAGCACCGTTGGGAAGCCCATCGATGCCACGACCTGTGCAGGAACCGAGTTCAGTGTTAGATGCATCGGCATTATCCATGAGAGTGTAACCACACTGCTCGTTAAGGATCTTTGTACACAGGGTTTCTTTCTTGTTAAGGAGTTCATCTGCGAGTGACCTGACAGTGTAAGCAAATATTCCCCAGTTATCAGACTCAAGAAGTTCTCGAGTTCCAGCGACCTTGGCACCATATTTCTTGATCTCAAGGTTCAATCTGTAAGCCTGATCACTTACAGCACTGGAAGTCTCTGGATATTCGCTTCCTTCAGGAACTTCTTCTACTTCTACCCCACCAAGAGTACGGATCGTTACATTGATCGCATTCCCAGCATAAGGAATAGTTTCGAAGAGATTCGCTGATATGATCCTCGCAGGAACAATCCTGCTCTTCATGAGGATCTCAGTCGCAGCATAGAACAGTTGAGGGAAGTCTTTAGATGCGAGAACTTCCTTAATCTGCACCTTTTCGCCAGCAAGTTTGCCGGTTTCGAAGGCGGAGAGGATTTCCATAACATCTGCCATATCCCTGTCAGAAGCAGCCTGGACTACTTCCGGGAGAAAGTTTCCGTCACCATCAGTGGCGGAAATGCCTTCCTTCTCGAGTTCATCTGCAGCATTCTTCACCGATTCCATTGGATCGTAGGAATCGAGGTATCGCAGGGAACTTAAACCTGAAGTGTTGAATCTCATTGCGTTACCCCCTTACTTCAGAATACCGAACGCAATGTCAAGCTGTCCCATTTGAACGCTGACATTGGCAGTATTTGTTGCCAGAACTTCGTACATGACTTTCTTCACATTGTCCTTGTTTGCAGCATAGGATGTGCTCTGTACTGCAGACTGAGACAGGATAGATGTGATGAAGTTATACAGCCTGGCTCTGAGACCGCCAGTATCGGTACCCTTCATGCCTGATCCAGGAATCGAGTCGATCAGTTCGTCCAGATTCCATGGCACTCGGCTTCTGGTCTCAATTATCTTGCCGAACTTCTGTGCTTCGCTTACGCCGTCCCACTTAGTGAAACGTCCGTACTCATCAGACATCACGTAGTCGCCAACTTCGATAACACCTGAAAGGGTGGGGAGGTCAGCTTCACTAAACCACGCATACTGATGCTTCGCATTAACAGCTGTACGAACAGCTGAAAGGACAGTTGCCCTTGCGCCTGCACCGAATATACCGATGTAAGGGATAGTGATGACACCACCGAGAGCAATAGCATTACCATTGCTACCCTGACGAGCATCGTAGTTGAGATACCTGAGTCTCATGTCTGAGAAGACTTTGTGGTTAACAATACCGATTGGTACGTTTGCGGCCCTTACATAAGGATCGCTTGAGGCTGCGGCTACTTCACCCGACATAGTCAGGATACCGTAAGTACCACAGTTAGCGGTGTAACTGTCATTAACTGAACTTCCGCCATTGGCAGGAACGATCAGACCAGCTACATCTTTGGGATACATATAGTTGATTGACTTCTCCAATGCTGTACCATCGACCCCGATTGATACGTACTGATACCCGTCTTGACGGATACCGGCACCATCGTGATCAGTTACGTAGGCACGTGCATCGCTGAGAGGAATTACCGATACAATACATCCAGCAGGCATTACCACCGGCCACTCTGCATCCAAGTCGATGTCTACAGAGGGAAGCGTTCTCACCGGGTAGTACACACCTATGGATTCTTTCCCATTGTACCTGTAGAGGTCCTCTATGCTGTCGAGATAGGCCAGCTTCTCAACAGACTTCATTGGCAGCTTATTAGAGAAATCACCACCAGTTGGGTTGTAGAAGAGATCTGTACTCATATCTGTACCTCTACCTTATTGATTTCTTCGGATCGCATTTGCGATCGAGCGGCTTCCCAGCGGAGATCCGCTTTTGCCGTGTGGTGGCATGCGCTTGAAAGTCCTCCCCTTCTTTAGGAGTACTTCTCTCAGGTCTACCGTAGTAGAATCCTGTGCATTACCTTGACTGCTTTCCTCAGCAGATGGGGTCTCTTCATTGTTACCGGCTTCGTCTGATCCTTCAGTTACAGGATCTGTTGTATCAGACTGGTCGGCTGGCTCTGAATCTTCAGAGTCGGTGACCCCTGCTTCCCCAGCACTATCCTCAGGATTCGCATCACCGGGTTCACCATCTGTGTCCTTCCCACCCTGAGCAGGCTCTTCTGGAGCTGGCTCTTCTTTAGGTGCTTCTGGTTCGCCCCCATCGGGCTTCTCAGAGTCTTGGGGTTGGTCATCAGTTGGTTCATCCTGATCAGTTGCAGGATCTGTAGCAGGTTCTCCTGATCCAGCCGGATCCGCATTACCGGTAGTTGAACTACCATCGTCATCGTTTGTTGGCTCTTCCGAGCCTTCCGAGGACATAAGATTGTCGAGATTGAGCCCTTCTACAGGAGACTCGTTCTCGTTCATCCTGTTCCTGAGTGCAGTAGCTAAGGAAACAATGATTTCGTCCTTCTTCTTGAGCTTTGCCTCATACGCATTAATCAGTTCAGATACTGCTTCATCTGATACAGACGTATGGTCGTTGCCTTCCGAGGACTGAGTTGCATTGTTACTCATAGCTTTACCACCTTCTGAGTGAACTTCTGCGGAAGGATATATGGGTTTACCGATGGAATCATAGATCTGGATATATCCAGCGGACGGTTCCTGATCTACAACATGATACTTATCATCGGCTCCTTCGCCTTCCATGACATCCATTCTGCGTACTGCAGCGTGAATATCACTTGGATTATACACCACTGAGTATTCTCTAAACAACGGGTTGTACACTTCGGCCATACAAATGCCTTCATCATACTCCTTTCCAGGAGAATGTTCGCACTCTTCGTCGTATAGTGAGTTTCCACAGATTGAACATCTGTAATCTTTATCCGAAACTCTTGCTCCAAGAGATACAGTCAGTAATCTCCTGGATCTGAGAGCATCGATAGCTCTTTGCCCACCAATCTCTGCGTCACTTGGTACAAAAGTAACTACTTTACCATACCCGGATGCAGGACCTGTGAGTGTTTCAACATGTCTTCGCATATATTTAGCGAAGATGTTTGAGCCAACTGAGAGCAGATTAGGATTCCCATCACTGAACATTCCACCGCCACCCATCTCATGATGCATGAGAAAGGGGGTTACATGGGGCCTGTAGAAACTCATAATAGAGTTATCCATGCCCTTTTCCATGTACTTACGGTGATTGGAATTCTTCAGTCCCGTATGAAACACTTCAGAGACAACTGCAGCACCTGTGCCAAAGTTGTGTCTCTGTATAATGTCTGTTGCGATCTTGATGAGTTCATCATCTTCACGCTTTGCATACTTAGGAACATCGGCTCCCGTATCAAGGCCGTAGTTGACTATACTTAATCGCATACTTTTACCTCTTAACAGTGACTATTGTACACTCATTCGTGCTCACCATACAACGGGTTTGCCTTAGACAACCCTTTGCAGCAGCAGAATAAGTGCAGAATCGAGGTCTTCATCGTGTAAATACCCCAATATAGAAGCCACCTTAGTCTTACTCATGCGCAGTTTCTCACATGCAGTCACGAATGAAGACACTACTTCTTCATAACACAATGCATTCTCATCGAACATTGAAACCGATTCCATGAGTATATCCATTGCCTCGAAGTCTTTCTTCTTGGCACCCGGTCCACTCTTGAAACAGTTCAGACTTCGTGCCTTGCGATAGAGGCACGCTCTTATCTTAGCCTTACTACCTGGGCCCTTATAACGACCGAGCAACGATAGTCCTGCCTTTACGTGTTTGCAATCATGGGCCGGGAAAGATCTTTCGGGGCCACAGAATGACTTTGAAGAGAGTTTCTTCCTTTGCTTAGTAGTTAACTTAGCATCATTCGTGCTCATTCGTACCCCCTAATTCTTCCTCGATCCTGGTCCTGCCTTTGTACCGTGCTGGTTGGCAGGTTGATTCTGTGACTTAGTCTTCCTGGAAGTACTTGAAGCACTATCTGCAGCACCTTCAGCATCCGATACACCAGCTTCCTTGAGAGGAATCTGTACCATATTGACAAAGAGTTCGTCTTCATCGGAGTCTGTAAGCGGAGGCATCTTGAGTATTCTGCGGGCTTCATGGTGTGTAATGAGATTGCCTTGCCACAGATTGATTACGTCATTATGACGTGCAATCTGTTTCTCCAGCCTCATTTCGTTGAACTCAAGGCGGATCTTCAGCTCTCCATAGCTATCAAACAGATCTGTCTCTTGAAGAGGCGTATCTGCTTTCACAAGGAGATCAGGAATAAGATTGTAATTGATAGGATTACAGATAGCTGTTGCGAGATATGTACAGTGATCAGCCAGAGCATCATCGATACTCTCTGCTGTATTCCTGTTGGCAGTATCTCCCTCACCGACAGATATGGGGGAACTTCCTGATCCTATGAGCACTCTGTACTTGAAGTGTTCAAGGTAGGGAATCAGATTGGTAACACCTTTCTGAAGATTAACTACATCGATATTGGTACGATGGTCAGTAGTAATCATCCCATTAGGAGCCATATCTACCAGCTGAGCATTCACTCCCCGTACCTCATCCGGGCTGGCTGGAAGCTCGTCAGTGCCAACTCGTGCGTGGAGTAGGGGTGATCCAAACTGAAAGGCAAGAAGCTCTACAGTTTCTTCTATAGAACGTAGCGTAAGAATGTCATCAAGCATCTGAAAGCAGGGAGGCTCCGGGAAGAAATCATCGCCTGGATCTGACATGTAAGCGATCATGAGATCCTCGACAGGGATTCCGTGGAACTGTCTATTTCCAGAGGATTGACGCTGTAAAGCCTGTGCTACAAAGCTTGCCGTACCGTCCTGTATTCCTATCAAACGGCCTTTGTCGTTCACGTAAAACATTACACGATGTGGCATGATGATACGCAGCCGGGTTATGCGTTTCTTCCTTTTGTCATCAATAGCCATATCGTCCTGCACTCGTTCACGTACTTTGTGAACAATGAGGATGCCATACTTGAGAAGACTAAGTGCTGCTGAGTAAATGAACTGATCGAGCGGCATACCGCTATCCATTTGGATCCGGGCACACTCGGTCTTTACCATACCCAACAGCTCTATATCATCAGATGAGAACCCATACCCGTTACGAAGCATGGTTTCTACCTGGCGAATGAGCGAACGTGAGAAGTATGATTCTTTGTTCCAGAAGGCATCAAGGCGGTCATATTGATAAGGTGATCTTACCATTGTCATGTTCATATAAGTCTTACGGGTTGCTTTCCGTCTTTCCTTCATATAACGTGACAGTTTACGACCACGAGGCCTGTCATTTGCAAAGAGTTCATTCTTCATTACCACGGGAGCAAACTCTTCTGAGGAGAATCCCTCATCGAATACACGATCCATAACAGCAGGTACAGTTTCCTGCACCGCTCCATCATATAGATTGCTCACGAGGCGCTGTGTGCGTCTCTGACGTATATTATCCAATACTCTCATCTGTTGTTCCTTCGCCCCTTAGTATATCAAAGATGTACCGCATAGACTCCTGGATTTCACTAACACTGGTTCCAGTCATCTCTTCCATGAGAGTTACGAACTGTCCCATGTTGATAATCTCCCCAGTCTCGGGATCTACGAAGGCCTCTACGGATAAACTTGGGGCGTTTATAGCATTATTCACGATCTCCATCGCAGCACTGCCGAACTCGCCAAACTGCTGGGCAATGCTTCCCTGCATATTGTCTATTTCAGCCTGTTCCTCTGGGGAGAATGTGTTTGATTCTGCCAGCAATGGTTCACTGTACTCATCAAACCTTCTGAGATTCTCTGGACTTCCGGCAAGATTCACGAGGTTCTGTACACTAGTGTACTCGTTCCTGACCTCCTGCTGTACGATCTGATTGACAAGATCTTCAGGATCGTAACAGTCTCTCAGATTGAGAAGAAGATCGATGATACCACCAAGTAGTTTGGAGAGTGCTTCAAGTGACTTAAGTCTCATCCTTGAAAGCATGATATCGTTGAGGAGCACCACGTCTGGAAGCGTGAAGTCCAGAACACTCATAATCTGATTAATGATGCCCCATTTGAGATTACCCAGCAGACACAGGAGAAACTTCAGGAACTTATCAAACCCGAAACATTCATTGTTGATCATGTGTCTGATCTCAGGTATTGATTGTAAACCTGCGAGAATCTGGTCCAGAGGACCGAACAGGATGTCCAGGAACTCTGAAAGCCCGTTGGCGATTGTTACCTTGATCATCTCCCACATTTCACCCAGTGGAAGCGTAAGACCTGCCAGGAAGATCTGCCTCTGCATCTTTCTAATGAAGATATCAACGATCTGTTTGAGTACCTGAAGAAGCTTGATAAACTGCTGGAGATCTTCGTTCGCCCTGAGTTCACGAGCCCATGTGACATGTAGTTCGTTGCGTACGGCATCTCCATCTGTCTGATCAGGACACCAATGTC
>Ga0180432_10006269_pt1 | contig 15505 bp, 8 predicted proteins | sample SS_ome_10_FD_132414 | JGI IMG/M metagenome (GOLD analysis project Ga0180432, IMG submission 132414) | Hypersaline lake sediment archaeal communities from the Salton Sea, California, USA - SS_1_MS_2 metaG | ecosystem: Environmental > Aquatic > Non-marine Saline and Alkaline > Hypersaline >... | reverse complement strand
GCAGGATCTATGTCATGGAAAGCTCTGCTTTCCAGGTAACCCGAATGGCAATGGATTCTTTGAATTATACAAAAGAATGCATGCCGGAGGTGGATGAGTTTGTCTGCCTGGAAGAAAGTGGCGGGTACGAAGAGTGGGCTTCTCCCAAGCTTGTGAAGATCACCCTTCCTGAAGGGGTGGGAACCTATCCCGATTTCATGAAGCCGAACAAATCACCGGAGTTCTATATGAACAGGCAGTATTACGAGGCGGATGTGCTGATCGATCTGCCCGTATTGAAAAACCATCATTATACCGGGTTGACCGGGGCCATAAAAAATGTGGGGATGGGATCAAGTCCGCCCAACATTTATGGCACTTTGGAAACAGTGGCCATTACCGGGGCAACCAGCAAGGAGGTGGTAGAAAAACTTGAAACAAGGATCCAGCTCAACCGGTCAAAAAAGATCAACCATGCCTCCCTGTTCCTGGGTATGTGGCTGAGCGATTATTTTATGTGCAAACCGCCCGATTTTGTGATCACCGAAGGTTTGAACGGATCACAGAACGGTCCCGATTTGCCATCCACCTGCAACGCGGGGGAGAGGGTGGATAACCTGATGAACATGAGGCTCATCCTGGCCGGAAGGGATCCGCTGGCTGTGGACGTCATCCATTCCCTGATCATCGGGCTCGATCCCTATAAGATCAATCACCTGGTATTGCTGAGCAACAGGGAAATGGGACAGGTGGATCCCTGCTTTATCCGGGTAACCGGAAACCGGTCGGTACAGCAGGTAAAGAAACCTTTTGCTTTGAATTACCAGCGTGGTTTTACCAAAACCTACACCGATTTTGAACCGCCTGAAATGACGATCAGTGCACTTGCCATCAAAAAGAATAAGCTTACCATGTCTCTGGAAGCGGACAGGGAGACCATCAAGGTAAGGGTGGCTGTTGATGACCAGGATATCGGGCAGGTGAACGGGGACTTTGATAACATCGTGCTGGATGTTGGAAAAAGAGCGAAGGGGGAGCATACGGTAACGGTATGTGCCTATGACCGTTATTTGAACTGCAACGTACAAACCGTTCAGGTCCGGATCTGACGGGCCATGTCAGTGGTTTCCCGGTTTGCAGTTGAAGGTCATTTTGTGGTTTCTTCTTCAAAACGGAAAACCCATGCATGGGAACAGGGCAAATGATCCAGAACATCTTCAGGAAGCAGGATGTTTAATCCCCAGTCGGAATTGAACCATTCAAGGTTGTTTTCATATCCAAGCAGCTTTACGTCTGTTCCCTCTTTCGCTTTTGCTTTGTAAAGGATCTTCCGGTTCCTTCCCAGCTTTGATGCAAGAGCATATGTATACCTTCTGTTCCTGCTCCGGGTGTAATAGGTTCGGTATCCAAACTTGTCTTCCTCGCAGCAGACAGGGTGCTCAACGGTCCTGTAAACTGCCTCTCCGTTGATCTCTAGCCATCTGCCGATTTCATGCAGTCTTTTCAACTGGTAGCCGGGAATCTGCCCCTGGCCGTCGGGAGCGACAATCAGCAAAAGGTTGCCTCCGCCGGCAACAATTCTTATGAGCATATGAATAAGGTCTGTTGAGGAAGGGACGTTTTCATCGGTTTCCCACCTGTCAAATGCAAAATTACGGCCCATGGGGGTGATCTCCTCCCAATAGCCCGTCTGTATAGCTTCGTCTGAACTCCCACCCTCACTGATCACAACATCGCCTAATTTTCCGTAAAGATCGGCACCCAGTCTGCAATTCACAAGCACCTCCTTGTTGCCTTCATATTTGTTGTAATAATACGCTGCCATCTTATGTGATTTGTAATACCAGGCAGGCCGTTTCCATCCTCCATCAAACCAGATATAATCCGGTTCATAATTATCAATTAACTCTTTTGAAATTGGCAGCAGGTAATCATCCACATAATCATGTACGGGGATTTTTCCCTGCAACCGGCGTTCCTCCTTCTCCGGATCGTATGGATGGTACACTTCATAAGAATTCTTATCTGCACGCTGCTCTGATCCGATCTGTGTCCACTCTCTGATGTACAGTTCATTGGATTCAGGATCTGCCAACGGGTAATCCGTATCTTCCAGGTTGAAGTATGCACAGAAAGGAATTTTATTCCTTCTGCAGGCATTTCTGAACTCTTCCGCCAGGTCCCTGTGCGGAGGCATATCCTTTGAATCCCTGAAGGTATAATCACTGTCCCACAGCAGCATTCCCGTACTGCGGTGGTTTAAAAAAACGGCAATATATTTTGCCCCGGCTTCTTTGAACAGTTTTACATATTTTTCAGCATTCAGGAATTTTGCATTGAAAAGCGGGATAAAATCATCTCTCTCAAAATCTTCACCCCAGTTTTCAATATGGTAGGATCTCAGTGTACCGTACATGGTATTTGTGTAGGTATCTGTATAGTAGTTACCGCCGTAACCCTGTTCGCCCGCACCCGCAACGCTGTATATTCCATAGTTGACGGCAATACCAAATTTAGCGTCACGGAACCAGTCAGGAGTCCGGTGCAGGGAAAGCGATTCATAATTGGCTTTATACGGCCCGTTGTAAATGACACTGTCCATCGCCTTGCGCGCACGCCTGGCCTTCCCGAGGTGCTCTTTCGAGTACAACTGATACAGCTGGCGGGTATCCTGTTTGTAGATGAATTTTTTATGTCCCTCTGTCTGCGCATCTGCCTGCGGGTACAGGCTAACCTGCTGTTCCCATTTTTTCAGCAGATTTTTCAATTTATCCGCTTTCCGGGGAAGCGCGTCCAGCAGGTTGCGGGTTTCCGACACATCTTCCTTCAGATTGAACAGTTTTTCCAGGCAGATTGAATCGTTCCTTACTTCGATCAGGTATTTATCATCGCCATCCCTGACTGCCTTTTTCACGCTGTTACCACGCTTTGCCCGCCAGAAAAGGGTCCTTGCGAAATCTTCCCTCTGCTCCATGATATGTCCGATCAGATCATACCCGTCCAGGGGAAAAGAGTCCGCAGGATACCCGCAAAATTTCAGGATTGAACGGGTCAGGTCAAAGCCGATGCCGACCTGATCAGACATTGTGTTATCTTTGATCCTCCCCGGCCAGCGGATGATGCAGGGAACCCGGATGCCTCCTTCCCATAGATGCCCTTTGAATCCGGACAGTATACCGTTGTCCGCCTGCCTGGTCCCGCCATTGTCCGAAAAGAAGATCACCAGGGTTTCCTTATCCATTTTGTTTTCGGAAAGGGTCCGCAGGATCCTTCCAATTCCATGATCCATGGCCTCGGTCATCTCGATATATTTCTTCCTGGATTTGATGTTCCACTCCTCCCCTTCAATGGGTCTGCCCGGGTCGTCACCGGGTCCCTGGTACGGGGAATGGGGTGCGGTAAATGGCAGGTAGAGGAAGAACGGCTCTCCCCGGGATTGCTGATCCAGCCAGTTCACAGCTTCTGCAGTAATCAGTTCGGTCATGTATTCCCCGTCACGAAAGATCTCCTCCCCGTTTTTTGCCAGGTTATGGGCTCCGGTGAAATCAGGCTGTCGAATGGAGTCCTGCTCAACGTGATAGAAATAATCGCCTCCATATCCCAGGGGACCTATCGAATAATCAAATCCCTGTTTATCGGGCCTGAACTTCTCCTCATATCCCAGGTGCCATTTCCCGATGATGGCCGTATGGTATCCCTTTTCTTTCAGCCTGTTCGGCAAAGCCGCGAATTCAGGGGGAAGACCAAGTTCTTTCTGATCCGATAACCGCATGGCTTCATCGTATCTTCCGACATTCCCTGCCCCGATCGCACATTCCAGTCCGCCGATCCGCTGCTGGTACAGTCCCGATAACAAAGCAGCCCTGGTGGGTGTGCACTCCGGTCCGTTGGCATAGAATTGCGTGTACATGACCCCCTCTTTCGCGAGCCTGTCGATGTTCGGTGTTTTGATGTCTGTACACCCATAACATCCCAGGTCCCCGTATCCCAGGTCATCGGCAAGTATCAGGATCACACTGGGAAGGTTCCCTGAATGGTTCCTGTTGCAGGCCCAGACAGAGACGATCACTAACAGGACTATGAATCTGACAGGATTGTACTTCATCTTGCCAGCTTACTGAATAAATCCCTGTAGATAGCATCACGGTTCACTTCCGTGGCCATGCGGATGAAATGACGTGACCGGTCCACACTGTAGGTCACCTGGTCTGTTAAGATAGGACTGTGGACAAGGTTGGTTGAAACCCAGCCCGGGTTTACCAGCCATGCCACTGCTGTCACATCCCACAGCACTTTCGACCAGGCATCCCTGCCATGACCATATTCCACCACAATGTTGCACAGGTAATCGGCAAGTTCGTTCTTTCCCTTCAAATAGGTTTCAATTTCCGGGATGGTGGTATGAAAATGCGATACCACCGGACGGCAGGGCATGATGACCAGGGGGACTCCTGAATTTAATATGACCTGCGAAGCAGTGATATCCTGCCCCATGTTGAATTCTCTTTGATGCGGCCAGTCCAGTCCGTTCCCCCCCAACCAGATGATCACGATGTTTTGAATGATCGCCGGTTCGATCAGAATCGCCGAGGCAATGTTGGTGATGCATCCCACAGGTACCACGTATAGGGGATCCTCCGGACTCCTGGATATGGCTCTTTCAATCAGGTCAGCCGCGGCATCACTGTGAACGGGATGGTCCACATCATGAAGATAGCGGTCAGATCCTTTGAAAGCAAATCCCTGAGGTGATCTGCCGAGCATCCCAAGCAACCTGAGTATCTCTTCATAACTTTTTTCCATGCCATCCCCCGGACTGTCAGAACGGTTGTTTTTGAAGGGAGCCGCATAAACCGCCTGCAAATCAATTTTATCTTCTGATAAACAAGCATAAGCCAGGGCAAACTGGTCGTCCACCTCGTTATATGTGTCGGTGTCAAGCACCATGCTGACCTTTCCATCCGGCGGTTCCAGTTGCCTGATCCGGAATACCTCATCCATATCAGGAAATCCCTGGCCATGGGAAAATTGAATTGAAATGAGGAAAAAGAATAAATAATAATACTTGATCTTCATATGATAAGATTGAAATGATTGGTTTCCGTGTGTTTTCCTATGTATGGTATCCGTCCACATACCCGCGCTGCATCCATTCCAGGTTCCTGTGCTGGTAGTAAGGCGCAAGAGCGACACGCATCCGCTCCATTTCCCCGGGCTCAAGCGGTTTGAAATGTCTGATGGTCCTGATGTTTTCCATGAGTTTTTCCAGGCTGTCTATCCCGACTACAGCAGTGGAAATATGGTCCAGACTGAGTGCATACCTGATAAGCTTATCCACTTCCAGGTTCTCTATGGTGTCCTTGGGGCGAATCACTTTCATGGCAATGATGCCCATCCCATTTTTCCCTGCTGCCGGGATGGCCTGTTTTTCCGGGTTCTCATCCCATTGCACCCAGTGGTTCATGGCAATCAGCATGGTGTCAAAATCATAGGATTCAGCGGCGTATTTCATGCCCTCACCTGATCTGTGTCCGGAAAAGCCAATGTGGCGGATCACCCCCTGGTTCCGGTAATCATGAAGCACATCGAGGATTCCTCCTATTTCACCCAGACTTTTTGCATCCTCCACCGATTCAATGGAATGTACCTGGTAAAGGTCAAAATAATCGGTCTGCAGTCTTTCCAGGCTCTTCTCGATGGTTTTTCTGGCCAGTTCCGGATCCCTGTCACTCACTTTCGATGCAAGGAAGACCTCTTTCCTCCTTGTCTTCAGAACCTCGCCAAGCTGGGTTTCGCTGTACAGATCACTGTTCTTTTGCTTGTAAATGGCAGCGGTATCCCAGTAATAGAGTCCGTGATCCAGCGCATATTCAAGGATTTCCAGGCGTTTATCTTTCCCTTCCGTTTCAATGAACCTGCTTCCGGTCCCGATGGTTAACAGGGGAACCCTTACCCCGGTCTTTCCCAGGATCCGGGTTGGCAATCCTTTGGCATCAAACGGACTGCGTCCCGCGTCACACATCCAGCCTGAGGGCAATGCTACGGCGGCACCCGCGATGGTCGTGTTTTTCAGGAACTTCCTCCTTGTAATTCTTTTCAGTTTCATGATGATGGGTTTTTAGTCTTTTTTTTCCAGCAGTTCGATCATGATACCCAGCTGGCCGGTGGCATCGATATACCTGTACTGTCCCCACTCCCCGCCACCGCTCTGAACCACCGGCATCTGCTCTGCTTCAAAATACCGGACATGATCATCCAGGTGTTCCACCCAGAATCCAAAATGGTGAACTCCTTCCCCCCTGTTTTCCAAAAAATCCCGCCAGGCAGTGGGACCTCCCACAGGCTGAAAAAACTCCAGGGAAATATTTTCCAGTCTGATGAATGCCATTTTTGCTTTCCCTTCGGTTGGATGTCCCATGTAGTCCGGACTCTTGCCAAGCCTTATGGGCGGGGGCTCCATTCCGAACAACCCGGCATATGCCTTTGTGGTGGCTTCAATATCCCTGACAACAATAGCTACATGTGCCACCGTCCTGGTTTCCAGGTCATGTGATGGTTCGGAATCTGCAGGATCCATATCCGCTGAAACTGTGAACATCATGAACAGCGGGACAAAAAATAAAATACCTGTTCTCTTCATTCCTGTATGATTTAATTAATGACTGATCCATCTAATAGCCCATGTTCTGGGTCAGATTCGGATTCTTCCTGATCTCCCCCAGCGGGATCGGATAGAGGTTGTGTTTCATTTCAATGTTTTGAGCCCGGATCAGGTCCTGCGGGGTAGGGTCTGCTACGTTTGCCCTTGCCTGGAATGTCTCAAGCAGGGTGCCCCATCTCCGCAGATCGAACAGTCTTTTTCCTTCAAAACACAGTTCCCAGCGCCTTTCCTGCCTGATGGCCTGACGGAAACCATCCTGGTTGCTGGGATATGGATTGCCCTCCAGGTCATTCACACCGGGCCATTCACTCAGTCCGGCACGCCTCCTGACCCGGTTGAAAGCTTCAATCGATGCGGCATCGGGCCCCGACACCTCATTGATGGCTTCCGCATAAACCAGCAGCACTTCGGCAAACCGGAAAAGGATATAATTCGTCCCCGAGGCATTGCCGCTTGGAGGAAAATCATATTTTTCCTCATCGGGCAGGTATTTCCCCACATGGGGGATGGCCATTCCGGGCCACCAGTAACCGGCATTGCTCTCATCCAGGGGCTGTTCCTCTTCCAGCTCGTCGAACACATAATCCAGATTGGTCACATCGCGCCGCTGGTCACCGGGTTCAAATGAAGAGGTCAGTTCCACCTCTCCCACAAAGGAAGAATAACCCCCTTCCCCATTGGCCATCCTGGGACCGTAATAGAGCTTGGTCTCGAACCACGGACCGGATTCAATGCAGTTCACAAAGTAAATATGTTCTTCGTTGTTTTCGTACAGATCATAATCATCTTCATGGGCAGGAAACACCTCCCGGTAATTTGCCCTCAGGTCATAATGCCTTTCATCGATGCATTTTTTTGCCCACTCTGCAGCTTTGGCCCAGTTGGACGGATCACCCTGTTTCTTGGTCCCGGTGTTTGAATCCAGCCAGTAACCCGCACGGGTCAGGTACACCTTGGACAGGAATGCCTGTGCAGCACCCCGGGTGGCACGTCCTTTTTCGGTAACTTCCCTGTCCCAGAGATCCTGTTCAGCCTTTATCAATTCATCAATAATGAATTCGTATATGATTTCTATATCAGTTCTTTCCAGATCAGCATCACCGACAGGGTCGCTGCAATATGAATCGCCATGAAATACCACATCACCATAGAGCCTGACCAGGTTAAAATAGTTCTGTGCCCTCAAAAAACGGGCTTCGGCAATAATCCGCTTTTTGAGTTCCGGTGAATCAAATACATTATCCGGCATATCGGGTACATTTGCAATCACATTTCCTGCCCGGTTGATGATCCTGTATGCATTCCACCATAATTTGTAGAAATTATCGTATTCAGGATCAAACTTGAACCTGTCCAGTTCTTTTCTCACAGCAATACCGCCGAAACCATCCCCCATATCATCCGAGCCGATTTCGTTCAGGTTGGACCACACTTTCAGATAATACCGCTGGGCCCCGGCATACTGACCCGCATAAGCCCCGGTAAGCGCTGCAAGGGCATCTTCCTGGCTTTCAAAGTAAGTCGCCGGATCCAGGATTCCGGGAGGTACCTCATCAAGTTCCTTGCATGCGGATGTCATGATACATCCCAGCATAATAAGGAAAACACCTCTTAATAGGCCATTTCCGATTTGATATTCCATGAGCCCTCTGTTTTATTTTTTTTATTTTTTTATAAACCGGCAGGATCCGGTATATCCGTTATTCCAGGTTGCTTTCAGGATATATATTCCCTGGCAGAAATCCCCCACGTTGATCCTGACCGGATGGTTGCCCGGTTCATTGAACCGGACCATCTGTTTTCCGTATATGTTATAGATCTCTATGCCGGCCAATCCCCGGCCTGGCTCCATATAGAGCATGTCGCCGGCTGGATTGGGATAGTATCTCAATGGCTGTGCCGCTGCGTTTCCCAATCCGGCTGTGGAAGCCAGGCGGGTGATGGATACATCATCGAAGTAAGCCCGGTTCCGGTAGTATGTTCCAAGGCCAATGCCTCCATGGTAATAGATTGAATCTTCGGGTCCGGTCGAAAAAAGCACTTCGTCATTCCTGTAGACGGTCAGGACAGAATCCAGTGAAACCAGCCGATAGTTGTTCCAGTCAAGATCTTCCACCCCGTATGTTTCATAATCATCAAGGATCCATTCATATACGGTGGGGCCTCCCATCCTGGTGAAGACCCCTGATTCATTGATTTCAGAGCTGAGCTTGACATAGGAGTAATGACCCTCGCGGTGGTGACCGAATACGATCATGATGTCACTGGGGTAGCTGCCCTGGATGGACCTGGCTTTAAAAGAGAGCTCAAAGTGCTGAAAGACGGAATCCCTGAGCAGCATGAACTGACCGCTGGTGGTACTGATGTCATGCATGCCCACGATGTAATTGTCGCCTTCCCGGGTCACTTCCCAGATGGTTTTGTCCTGTACCTCGTAATTCAGAAAATCACCATAATATTCGATGTCACTGAATACCGTTCTGGGTTTGACAGGAACCATCCCTGCCCTGAAGAGGACCATGGCCTGTATGAGTTCCTTCACGCCTTCATTGATCCCGGTTTGCAGCACCGTCGTATCTGCCAGCACCGCCTCAGCCGAGTCAATGGCAGTTTTAAACACCGCTTTGGACCCGATGGCATACTCTCCCTCCTGGTCGCCCTCCACCGCTTCATTATAAAGGGTATTGGATTCTGAAACCAGGTTGCTGAGTATGGATTTATCCAGGCTGACCGATTGTCTGAAGGATGCCATGCCGGCTTCAAGCACAGCCACCGCATCACTGATTTCATCCTTAACGGTGGCAGTGGAAACAACCGCCCGGGCGCTGTCAATATCCATGGCAAATTCATTCATCACTGCTGCCGGGTACTGTCCCGGTCCTGTTCCTTCCTCTGCGCGGTTATACAATTCCATGGCTTCAATGATCAGATCCGACAGAGGCTTCACGTTGACGTTTTTTTTTGTCAGGGCAACCCTGCAGGTGGTATCCATGCCGGTTTTCACGGATCCTGTGCCGTTTGCATCCGTATGTACCTCGATCCCCTCAGCCTCTGTCTCCTTAAAGAAATAGTAGGTTGTGGAGGGAGCCAGTCCTCCCAGGCTGATCAGCACGCTGTCCCCGGTCACCGAAGAAGAGGAAGGTCCCAGCCTGTATATGATCTCTGAAGTGTCGGATGATATGTTTTCAATGCCAAAGTTGACCCTCTGGTCTGCAGCAAAATACCTGACAGAATCAACAATGAGCGAATCCCCGTTCACAAGCATGGCAGACAACAGCTCCTGACCGGTTATGGCCTGACAAAGCAGCAATGTGTTTCCGCTGAATTGGACCGATCCCACCTCGGCAGTATTCCCGGCTACTTTCTGGAAAAGGGTATATTCAACCTGCCCTTGATGTTCAACCTGGACACCGAGCACCGATGCGTTATCGATGGTATTTTTTACCACACTCAGATCAGCGGCATTCGGCCACAGCAGGACCAGGTACCTGTCCGCCTGCTGTCCGGTCTGCCGGGCACGCAGGATATTCCCTATCTTGTTGGTGGTCTGTGACCAGTCCGCCTCTGAAGGAGCAAGGATCCTGGCCAGTGCACTGCCGTTTCCCCTGCTTATCTCAAAGGTCTTTTCTCCCGCTGCCGCAAGGTTCCCTTCTGTTTGCAGTCTCCATTCAAAAGTCCTGCCGGCTGTTTCAGATCTTACATCATCGTAGATAATGATGTATTCGGCTTTCTGGGAAACAAAGGTGCGTTCAAGCTTTTCCATATCCGGATAGACTCCCTTCATATCACCGGTAAACACCACCCTGTCATCCACGGCAAAAAAATCCTTCGGGTAGGCATACCTGCCCTGGTCTTTTTCCGGCTGGCACCACATACCGCCCCCTCCGTACTGTATACGGTCATCCACAATGAATGTACTGTGCTGAAGGGTGGTCTTATCTGTTTTTTCATAGCCGTCCCCCGTGGTCAGGAAACTCCCCCTGGTGAACAACAGAAAGGTGCCCTGGTCCGGATCATCATGCGCCACATTGACATAATCCGTATACCAGGAATATTCCGTACCCCTGGTTTCATTCAGCAGCTTTCCACCCAGCGGTCCGCATTTAAAGGCCACCGCGGTGGCATCCGGTCCCCATCCAGTTCGGGAAATAACAATACCGATATCATCAAAATACCGGTACAGCGGCAGACCTGTCAATTCCCTCTGCTCCAGCAGGGGATCATTGAACAGGATGAACCATTGCCTGAGAAAAAAACTATCGGGATATTTATCCCTGAGCCGGTGGGCTGTATACTGGATGTAGGGATCACTGGTGAACCGGGCAATCTGGAACAGGTAATTGGGACCGCTGGATGCGGCAGAATTACCGGCATCTCCGAATCCGAATCCGCTTACCATCCCGGGCACCAGGTGGTGGATGTAATAATAGCCCACATTGTGGTAATGTTCGCCTTTTGTGAGGTCCATGCCGGTGCAGTGCTTCAGGGCATAAATGCCCGGGTAAAGCATCTGGCCGCCATAGTTGGAATAATTCAGTCCTTCATGGTTTGAACCATCGGGGGGTGACATGTAGCCGATCCTCCTCCAGACGGTCATGATGTAATCATATTCACTCTGGAGGCTTGTGAATTTATCATACAGGATGATCGAGACAAACAGCGAGGCTGTTGCCCGGAAGTGCATATGGTTATTCTGGTAATCATTGGTCCAGTAGTCACCGATATCATATCCATGCGTCCGGAATTTAACCAGTGCCGTTTCAAGGAAAGCCTCGTAATCATCACGCGCATCCTGCGACAGGTAGTTGTACATGCAATCATACAGCAGGGCAAAACCGGCCAGCTTATGGGCCACATCGAGTCCGACCGTCTTGTCTGTACTGAGCGCCCACTCCTCGTTAAAAGCTTTGCTTAACCACAGGTCCCCTTTTTCGATCAGCCGCTGATCACGTGTCATGGCGATTCCTATCCCCAGCCGGCTGAAGTACCACCATTGCTGCTGTCCAAGGATGGACGTATTGGTGGGGTATCCATGGCCGAGACAGTCGTCGACGAACAACTGCCACTCCTCCGGCATGTATTGCCGGGCCATGATGGCATGGGCATCCGCTTCCTTTTGGGTGAACAGAATTCTCGGATGCTGTCCCACCAGCTCCGGTTTCAGGGTAAATACATCCTGGGCCCTGATCCCTGCCATGCCGAACATGATGACCATGCCCGTTACGATGTGCCTCATCTTCATCCTTTTCTTATTCATATTTATTTCGTTCGCAGTTACAAATGCTTCTTAAAGAAAGCGAATATGCTTTCATTCTCAAAGACATGTCCGCCCGGATGCTCGGAATATTCAAACAACTCCCCCACCCCCAGACGGTTGTAAATTTCAGCGGCCTTTTTCACCTCCCTGCGCACGCTCTCCAGACCGAACAGGGTATCATTGGTCCCCATCTGGATCATCAGGGGACGGGGACAGACCATCCCGGCCACCTGCGCATTTCCGAACATCTGAAAGTCATACCTGGTGGATGGATTTTCAGGATCATCGATCCGGCTGAGAATGGCCTCATGCCCCCGGAAACTGGCTGACGGAACCGCCACCTTTATTTCAGGGAACAGTGCCGCTGTATGGAGCGCATAAAACCCACCCCAGGAAAGTCCGGTCATCCCGACCCTTTCAGGATCGATTTCCGGGCGGTGAATGATCAGGGTTTTCGTGCTCTCAATGATCATCTGCAGCTCAACCCCGATGATGCTGGTCCCGGCCAGTTTCAGTCTGCGGTCAAGCATATGCCTTTCTGCTTCCTCAATGGGCGGATCACTGGCATATCCGCACCGCATGACCAGTCCCGGGGCCCAGACGATGTACCCTCTTTTTACTGCCTCGTGACCAAAAGAACGGTAGTTGATCCGGGTATCCAGGTCGCAGATGGCCTCCGGATTGCCTCCCCCGCCATGCTGGCAGATCAACAAAGGGGCTTTACTGCCGATATCATGCGGCAGCATGTACAATCCATAGGCTTCTATTCCTTCAGCCACCCGGATCCAGATCCTGTAAATGGTGCACACGGAATCCTTTCCAGCCAGCACAATCCTTGGCTCCGATCCCCGTCTTGCCAGGGGCGGGGGATATCCGAAAGATTCTGCAAGCTTTTCGCGGTATGGAACCAGGGATCTTTCGTATTGCTTCCTTCCTGAATAATCAGGATGGAATCTGTTTAAGGCCCTGTTTTTTTCAGCCTCGATCAGGCCATCCACATACTTTTTTAACGCAAGGTGCTGCTGCTGCCTGATGGGAAATGATTCGGAAAAGCTTTCCCTGTAATGCCCGGGAAGCTTCTGGGCATTAATCCGGACCGGATTGGTGATGCAGCCTGCAATCAATAAACAGATGGTAGACCTGATGACTTTTCTTTTCATGTCAGTTCTCTATGACAATTTTCTGCTGAAACGGAACATTGGCTGCCCAGCCATGGAGCACGTACATCCCGGGATTGCAATTGCTGATATCGATCCTGTTTCCTGCAATTCCCCGGATGGGGATCACCTGACCGCACAGGTTGGTCAAAGCACAATGCTGAATGGGGTTCTCAACAGGAATGGTTACATACCGCGAGCCTGGATTGGGATAGATCTTTACCGGCCTGACCGGCTCCCTTTCAATGCCCGTATCCAGATATTTCATTTTATACAGATGCACTTCATATCCTGAAAAAGTATCCTCAAACCCGCCACCGGTGACCTCTATATCCCTGTCTTCACCGATGACAGTGACTTCATCCTCCTGGATGCCTTCCACTGAAAAGCTGCCGGTGGCTGGACCATCCCTCATGGCCACGGCAAAAACATACAGAGTGTCCCGGAAATGTTTCACCAGGATATCGATGGGGACATCTGGATTGTCCGAAGTGACCGATACCCAATCCTTTTTATCCGGGCTGTTCAGTACCGGTGCCAGTTCATGGATCCGGGAATTGATCGCTGTGACAGCCGGGAACATGACCGGGTCATCCAGCAGCGCATTGGCATTGAATTCAGGGACCCATTCATGGCAGAAATAGCCGAATCCCTTTGCCCCGTGAATCAGTGCCATCCATACTTCGCTTTTTACCTGTGCAGGGGTAGGTTTGCTCTGGCTGCTGATGTGGGTGGTCTCAATCCAGCACCAGACCGGCTTGCTGTCCTCCGACCATTCACGCAGGTTATCAATGCCCCTGGCCACATACCAGAGGTTGTTTTTGATATGATCGTATTTGCTGGTGACCGGGTAAATATCAAAGGAGACAATATCGCATCCTTCGATATAATAAGGATACATCCAGGTATCTCCCGTGCATGTGCCGCGGCCTACCCAGTCCGTATTGGAGACTCCCTGCCCCAGGTTCAGGTATACAGGGCGGGTGGGGTCGTTTGCTTTCAAGTCATCGTATAGGCCCTGGATCACCTCCGGGTCAATGCAGGGATCGTATCCGCCCGACCCATCCGGCTGCGCATTGTCCGGCTCATCCTGCTGTGTCCATCCCACGATGATCGAATCCTCCAGGTGATCCAGCCCTGTGGTGTTCTGCGAACACATCACCGGCATCCCGGCTGTTCGTAATGCAGACAGTTGATCTTCCGTGGGTCCCTGCCACAACCCGATATAGAGATTAACATCCCCCTGCCTGTAGGCGGAAGCATCGGCAGGATCCTGCAACCAGACAGCAATGGGGAAAAACCCCGGATCATCCGGGAGCCCGTTTTCCCAGGTTTCATCCTGTCCCTGAACAGGAGAAACCATGCAAATAAGGAGTACCGGTATGATGACTGCAACTTTTTTCATAGCGATTATTTTGGCCAGTTCGGAGGATACGGATAGGTGTATTCCGGAAATTTGGGTTCATCCACTTCCCCGGCTATGAAGTACCTTCGGCTTACCTGGACCGGCATCTCATCATGCCCGTCTTCCAGCTCGGACAAAAGCATATAGCCACCGGGGGTTCCCGGTATCTGGATGGAGACCGGGACATTCGATTGCCAGAAAGGTTCCACCTCCACGTTTACCGAATATTCAGAAACGATGCCACCTCGGTGGTCCATGATCTTCAGTGTTACATGGCCCTTCTTTTTCTGATTCGAATCATTGACCCCGAACAGGTTGAGGGGAAGGGCTGATCCCGGTTCATGGTGCCGGGGATCCTTGAGATACCTGCCATCTTCCAGGTCAATGAAGAAAGCAAATGGCCGGTGTGTATGGTACTGCATCAGCAATGCCTGGGCGGGCTGCAGGTCTTTGATGTTGTCCCTGAACCAGTCTCCGGTGTATCCGCCGTTGTCGGTCAGGTAAACAAATGAGAACAATCCTGAGAATATCCGTGCCGAGCGCAGCGTTTCAGCTTCAATGGCAGTCAGATATGCCTGGAAATGCCTTCGCTGCTCCGGGGAGGCATCGCTGTCCAGGAAATAGTCATAGGTATCCCTTCCCTTATACAGCTGCGCGCCATCGGGTTCGTAATATTCATAATTCACCGTGGAAGGGGTGATGTCCCGGGCCGTAAACCTTCCTTCGGTCCTGATCGCAGAATGGATCCCGTCCCTGTTCAGCCAGAGCCATCCGAATTCATTCAATATCATGGGGGAACTGTTGAATGCCGCCTGACCCAGTCCGTGTGTACCGATGTGCAGCCTTCCGAACCTGAATGCATCCCTTCTTTCCTGGACCGTTTGGTCATCATGCCACCATCCGTGACCGAGCGGATACCAGTGAATTTCATCCATCTCATTCACATCCAGGTCCTCCGACCCCATATGCCCGGCATCCCATATCCTGGTTGGATCCAGCTGTTTCAGCCAGGGAATGACCACATTGCCGATAGTTTCCTGCTTCTG
>Ga0180432_10006268_pt1 | contig 15507 bp, 8 predicted proteins | sample SS_ome_10_FD_132414 | JGI IMG/M metagenome (GOLD analysis project Ga0180432, IMG submission 132414) | Hypersaline lake sediment archaeal communities from the Salton Sea, California, USA - SS_1_MS_2 metaG | ecosystem: Environmental > Aquatic > Non-marine Saline and Alkaline > Hypersaline >... | reverse complement strand
GCATGGCCGCGACGACGGCCATCGTCGCCGGGGAGCGACTGTCTGGCGTACAGAACCGGGGTCGGTGCAGGTTGGGGGCTGGTATTTGCAGTTTGCGAGTGCGGGCGATGGTGTTAGCCTGCGTGTTTCACGGTTTTGGGTTTTTGAGGCTTGTTTTTTTGGGGTGAACGCAAAGGAGGTCATTGGGGTTTTGGCTTGTATTTGGCTTGGGGGTATGGTGGAATGCAGGTCAGCAAGCGAATGACGCATCGGTAACCCAAAAGCAGAAAGGTAGAAGGGCGATGAACAGACAAGGTCAAGGGCAAGAGGCGTGGGGCAAGCGTTGGTTGTTGGTGTGGCTGCTGGGGCTGGCGGCGGTGATGGCGGTGGGTGCAGGCGGATCGGCACGAGCGGCGGCGGGGGATTCGACGTGGCCTTACGCGAACGAGACGAAGGAAGAGCGTGACGCGCGGATGGCGTGGTGGCGTGAGGCGAAGTTCGGGATGTTCATTCACTGGGGGGTGTATTCGGTGCCGGCGGGGACGTATAACGACAAGCGCATCGGGTGGATCGGCGAATGGATCATGCATAGAGCGAAGATTCCGGTGGCGGAGTATAAGGCGTACGCCAAGGAGTTCAATCCGGTGAAGTATGACGCGGACGCGTGGGTGCGTCTGGCGAAAGAGGCGGGGATGAAGTACATCGTGATTACGTCGAAGCACCATGACGGGTTTGCGTTGTTCGATTCGAAGGTGACGGACTGGGACGTGGTGGACGCGACGCCTTACGGAAAGGATTTGTTGAAGCCGCTAGCGGCGGCGTGCAAGCGTCATGGGGTGAAGCTGGGATTTTATTATTCGCAGGCGCAGGACTGGTGCCACGTGGGCGGGGCCAAGCAGGACGGTGCGTGGGACGAGGCGCAAAAGGGCGACATGGACAAGTACATCCAGGAGATCGCCATGCCCCAGGTGGCGGAGATTCTGGCGAAGTACGAGGATCTGGCGGTGCTGTGGTGGGATACGCCGACGAACATGACGAAGGAGCGGGCGGACATGTTGCAGCCTCTGGTTCGGTTGCGGCCTGGGATCATCACGAACAACCGGTTGGGCGGGGGGTATCCGGGGGATTTAAGGACACCGGAGCAGCACATTCCGGCGACGGGGCTGCCGGGCGACTGGGAAACGTGCATGACGATAAACGACACGTGGGGATTCAAGAGTTATGATGACAACTGGAAGTCGACAGAGATGCTGCTGCAGAACCTGGTGGACATTGCCAGCAAGGGCGGCAATTATCTGTTGAACGTGGGGCCGACGTCGGAGGGTGAGATACCGGCGGCGAGTATCGAGCGGCTCAAGGCGATCGGCAAGTGGATGAAGGTGAACAGCGAGTCGATTTACGGGACGAGTGCGAATCCGTTTTCGAAGGTGACGTGGGGGCGTGTAACGAAGAAGGTGCGTGCGGATGGGGCGCGGCTTTATGTGCATGTGTTTGACTGGCCTGGGGACGGGCAGTTGCTGTTGCCGGGTTTGAAGAACGAGGTAGCCAAGGCGTATGTATTGGCCAACGGCAAGAAGTTGCGGACCGAGCGGGTCAAGGCGGGGGTGGTGTTGCAGGTGCCGAAGAAAGCGGTGGATGAGATTGACACGGTGCTGGTGGCGGACGTCAAGGGCCCGCTGGATGTGGAGAAGGTGCTGCAGCGACAGGAGGCGTCGGGATCGCTGACGCTCAAGGCGGTGACGGCGGATTTGCACAGCCACCACCATCAATTGACAATAGAGACCAAAGGGGGCATGGAGAATATCGGCTACTGGGTGGACGAGCAAGCGTGGGTGGAGTGGACGTTTTTAGTAGACAATCCGGGGCTTTTTGAGGTGACAGCAGAGTTGGCTGGACCGTCGGCGAGCACGTTCGAGGTGCTTGTGGGGGATGAGAAGCTAACCGTGGCGATGGAGCCGACGGGCGCGTACGACAAGTTTGAGAACAAGGCCTTGGGCCAGGTCACAATCGAACAGGCGGGCAAGGTGACGCTGGCGGTCAAGCCCGTGGCGGGCAAGTGGCAGGCGGTCAATCTGCGTAAGGTCGTGCTGGAGCCGGCGAAGTAGCGTTCAAGGCGAGCAACACGCTGGACGCTGCGTAGCGACCGGAGAAGGTGACCGCAGGATTGAGATTGCCGCGTTGGAGAGTGTGGCTTGGGCGTGAAGGATGAGTGGCAAAGAGCAACGCGTGGACTGGCCCTGATGGGTCGGCCCACGCGTTTTTGTATGTCAGCCCGCGTTTTTCACGGGGTTGCGTTTACTGCGCCAGGACGGTCACGGCTGGGCTTCGGGTTGAGGTTGCATTTGTTGCTGCATGAGGGTCATCTGCAGTTGCATGAAGGCCGCAATGCCGGTGCGGACGAGTTGTGCAGGAATGAAGGCGTGGGCTTCGAGGCGTCCCTGATTGAGGGAGGCGCTGGCGGCACAAATGCCACGCAGCCTGGCAAAGGCATTGACAATGCTCTGCGTGAAGGGGTCGGCCTGGCGGTGGGGGCTTTGCATTCCATTGGCCAAGGCCTGTCCGATGGTGGCGGTGTTGAGGAAGAGGAAAAAGTTGGCCTGTGGGGGGACTTTTTTGCCAGCCTGCAGGATGGCGGGGTCTTGGCCCAGGGTGGTGGGGGTATTTTTTTGAGCGAGTTGAATGGCTTGGTTGAAGGCCTTTTGTGAGTCGGCGCCGACGAGCTTGTTCTGGCCGATGGCGGCGATGTAGCGAGTGACGGGCTGAGCGGCGTTGTCATTGCCGGCCAGGTGGGCCATGGGGGATTGGGGCAGGTTCATGGTAAGGGCATGGTATGTGGTGTCGCCAATTTTTCCGGCGTTTGGCTTATAAGTGAAAGGCACCGGCGAACCGGCCTGGTGCACGAGTTTGCTTAGCAGGGGCATCATCTTTGCTGTCAGGGAGAGGACTTTGTCGGGTTGGGCCAGGTGTCCCAGCCGGACATTGGCTTGCTGGTCGGTGTTGCTGGTCAGGTAGGTGCCGCCGGCGATGGGTCCAGCGAGCAGGGCTTGGGCAAAGGGAGGCAGGTCTTTTTTGAGGGCATCGACGGTCTGGGCGTCGGTCGAGGCGAAAGCATCGAGGAGGGGCAGCAGGGGCTCGACAAGTGTCTTTTTGTCGAGGGAGGTGACGGTGGCGGCGATGAGGGCACCGGCGGGCAGGTTGTTGAGGGGTTCGATGGTGGTGGGTGGCGAGGCAGCGAGGTAGGAGGCCAGTGTGGAGCCTTTCTTGGCCTGGACCATTTTCTGGAGATAGGCGCCGCTGTCGTCGAAGCGTAGGCCCAAGGCGAGGGTGTCGAGGTCGTTGATGCGTTGGGCGGCCAATTGCATAAGGTTGGCCACGGCGGCAGAGTTGCCTGCTTGGGGATTCTGCAGTTGCTGCTGGGCCTGCATTATGATCATGGCACTGGCGAGAGGGGCGACCGCGTGCAATTTAACGACCGCGGCGGCCTGGTTTTTGTTGAGGAGGTCGGCATTGGGGGCGTTGAGTTTGAGGCCGTGGGAGGCCTTCTGGTAGGTGATGAGGGCATTGCTGTCGGGGGCCAGGGCGACATATTTTTTGAGGGGTAAGAGATAGGTTTGGCCGTCGGGCATTCTGTAGAGGTTATTGGTTTGTGCGAGTTGTCTGGCGTCGGCGGCTTTGACGAAGGCCTGGGCGTCGGCGACGGGCACGAAGACGACGAAGGTCTGGGAGGCAGCCATGAGGGAGGTAACCGCCATGGCCATGCCTCGTGAGCCGTCGATGCTGACCTGGGCGCCGGTCATTCGGGCGATGTGCTGTTCGAAGCTGAAGGTCTGGTCAGGGGGCATGACGGGCAGACGGGCGGCACGGCCGAAGGCGTCGAAGTGCTTACCGAGCAGGTCGAGGGGCTCGGTGACGAGGACGGCCTCGGCGTTGGTGGGCAGAAGGTTGAGCAGGTCGGTGTTGGCGGCATAGAGGGGTGTGCCGGCCAGGATGAGGAGGGCCAGGGTCGCGAGCATGGGACGAGTCTTCATAGGTTCTCCTTTTTTGAGCGACGTTTTGCAGCCAGGTTGGTGACAACAGGTGGCCGAGCCATTTGTTTTAGATGTGCCCCGGTTCAGGCGTAACGGACAGCCTGACCCCGCGAGGCTTTTCCACTGGCATGCGATTATAACACAGGATCGTCGGCTGTCACCTTAGATTTGTCGTGGGGTTGGCACTGTTTGAGTATCGGGTCGGTTTCAGGGTGCTCTGGGGGCTTCCAGAGGGGCACGGGCAGGCCTGCGAGTCGGTTGACGAAGACGGCTTCGGCGGCGAGCCAGACGATGACGGCGGCGGTGAGGAGCAGGTCGAGGGGGTCGTTCAGGCCGCCCAGGGCAACGACGAGACTGCTGGCACAGGCGGGGGGATGGGGGCAATTGAGTTTGACCAGTGTCCACACGGCCAGGGCCAAGGCCAGGGCAGCGCTGAGGACCAGAGGGGCATTGACATGGTCGAGTGAAATTGGCTGGCCGGTGAGGAAGCTGACGGAGTGATAGACCAGGGTGCCGCCGGCGAGGCAGGAGAGGTGGCCCAGGACGACGCTTCTCGGGGCGCCTGCTTTGGAGAGCGGCGCGGTGAAGAGGATGAAGGTGGAAGGTCCCAGGGCGGGAAAGACCAGGGGCAAGTTGGTGAGCCATGCAAAGAGACTGATGGTGAGGATGACGACGGCGCTGCTGATGGGGCTGACGCGGGCGAGGACCTGTTTTTCGTCCCGGCAGGCGAGCATCGCAGGGGTGCTCAGTCGGGCGCGCCAGAAGAGCAGGCGTGTTCTCAAGGTCAGTTGTGTTTTGCCGTTGGCCATGGCGACTACTTTTTTGTCGGCGAGAACGGTCGGCAATCGAGTGGTGCACAACAATGAGGCGGCCTGTGGGTTGGTCCTGGGGACACTCAGGGGAATTATCGGCAGACGCAGAGGGTGACTGCAGTGGGGCCCGTGGGGCAGGGCGTGCTGCGGATTGGGAGCGTCGAGAGGTCCGATAAGCAGGGGGGGCTTTTGAACAGGCAGTGGTTCTATCGAGCCGGGTCGAGCAGGTGTTTGCGGAGCAGGTCGAGGGCGGCGTTGCGGGCGCGCAGTCGCACGCCGGCACGGTCGCCGGGGAAGATGCAGCGTTGGACGAGGGTGTCGTGTGGGCCGGCCAAGGCGATGTAGACGAGACCTACCGGTTTTAGTGGGGTGCCGCCAGCGGGGCCGGCGATGCCGGTGGTGGCCAGGACATAGTCGGCGTGGGCGAGGGCGCGGGCGTTTTGGGCCAACTGGCGGGCGACGGTTTCGCTGACGGCGCCGTGGATGTCGATGTCGGCGGCGTTGACGTTGAGGGTGTTGATTTTGGCATCGTTGGCATAGACGACCCAGCCGGCGAGGAGGTATTGGCTGGCGCCGGGGATATCGGTGAAGGCGTGGGCGAGCATGCCTCCGGTGCAGGACTCGGCCAGGGCGAGGGTGGCGTTGTTGTCGGTGAGCAGTCGGCCGACGACGGCGGCAAGGGTGTCGTCATCGCGGCCGAAGATGAGTTGTCCGAGGCGCTGGCGGAGTTGTCCTTCAGCTTGGTCGAGCAGTGCAGAGGCGGCGTCGGGGTTGGGGCCGGTTGCGTTGAGGCGGATGGTGACGCAGGCGTGGGCGGCGGTGCAGTTGACGAGAGGGTTGCATCCTCGCTGCATGAGGTCGCCGATGCGTTGGGCCAGGTCGGACTCGCTGATGCCGATGGTGTGTAGGGATCGTGAGCGGATAACGCGTTGGAGAGCTTCTGGGGGCAGAAGTTTTTCGAGTGCGGGGCGGATGGACTGCTGGAACATGAGTTTCATTTCGGCAGGCACGCCGGGCAGGAAGAAGGCGGGGGTGTTCTGGATACGGGCGGCGATACCTGGTGCGGTGCCGGCGTGATTGGGCACAGGTTCACAAGTGCGTGGAATCATGGCCTGGACGCGGTTGGTGGGGGGCATGGGGCGACTCAGGCGATCGAAAAAGGCCTGGACTTGTTCGAGGGCGTTTTGGTGCAGTTCAAGGGGGACGTCGAGGGCGTCGGCGAGGGCCTGACGGGTAAGGTCGTCGTCGGTGGGACCGAGGCCTCCGGTGACGATGAGCAGGTCGGCCATGGCGGCGGTGCTGCTGAGGTGGCACGTGATGGCGGAGGCATCGTCGGGCAGGGTGAGTTGTTTGAGGACGGGGATGCCAATCTGGGCCAGCTGTTGGCTGATCCAGGCGGCGTTGGTATCGACGGTTTGGCCGATGGTAAGTTCGTCCCCGATGCTGATGATGATGGCGTTCATCATATTAGACGCTGAAGCGGAAGTAGATGACGTCGCCGTCTTTGACGGTGTAGGTTTTGCCTTCGAGACGGACCTTACCGGCGGCCTTGGCGGCTTTCATGTCGCCGGCCGCCATGAGGTCGTCGTAAGCGACGGTTTCGGCCCGGATGAAGCCTCGTTGGATGTCGGAATGGATGGCGCCGGCGGCTTCGAGGGCGCTGCTGCCGGCGGGCACGGTCCAGGCACGGACCTCAGGTTCGCCGGCGGTGAAGTAGGAGATCAGGTTGACGGAGCGATAGCACTGCTGGAGGAACTTGTCGCGGGCGAGTTCGCTCAGGTCGAGGTCCTGCATGAAGGCTTCGCGTTCGTCGGGTTCGAGGGCGACCAGTTCGGCTTCGAGTTTGGTGGCCAGGGGCAAAGGCGCCGCGTCGCTGGCGGCTGGCTCGATGAGCGGAGGGTCTTTGAGGGAGTCTTCGTCGACGTTGAGGACGGGCAGGACGGGCTTGAGGGTGAGAAAGCCGAAGCTGCGGCAGAGTTTTTCCTCTTCGGGCGATTCGATTCGTTCGCGGAGCGGTTCCAGATTTTCCGCCGCCTGGCTGAGGCGTTGCATGAGGGCGAGTTCGCGTTTGTCCTGATCGATGTGCGGGGTGGGCTTGGTGATGCTTTTCTTAAGTTTATCGATGCGGTTTTCAATCATTTCCAGATCGCCGAGCAGCATTTCGTTGTGCAGCTCTTCGAGGTCTTTGGCCGGATCGACGCGGTTGCGATAGGGGGCGATGGAGGGGTCATGAAAGGCTCGCAGGACCAGTACAAGCATGTCGGCCTGGCGGGCCTGGGCCATGAGTCGGCGGGCGTCGTGGCGGGCGGCCTCGTCGACGAAGCTGAGCCCGGGCAGATCGAGCAGGTTGAGGGTGGCCTGGGTGATTTTCTTGGGATGGTGCATCTGGGCCAAGACGTTGAGGCGTTCGTCGGGCACCTTGACGACGGCCTGGTCGGCCTGGTGGGCCATCGCTGCAGCGGCCCGGGTGTGTCCTTCGGTGACAGCGGAGAAGAGAGTCGTCTTGCCAGACTGGGTCAGTCCTAACAGAGCCACTTGCATATTGAAATCCTCAAGGTTGGGGTCGTCTCTAATTGTGCCTGCTGTGTCGTCAAGGCGTCGAAAGGCGTCTCGCGAGCACATGGAGGCCATATTGGCCCCTGGGTGGGGCCTTGTCAAGCGAAACCGAGCGGCGGGCCAGCGGGGATGACATTTTATCTTTGCCTGTGCGGTGTTGGGCAGCCTAGAATAATGATAACGGGCATACCTGCAAGGGCAGTCAGTGGTTAGGTGACATTGACGGCCTTGGTGCAGGGGGGGTGTGAGGGCTTTCGGCTGAACCGTGGAGAGAGCGTGAGGGACAATAGAAGCGTGGGGTGATAAGAGCGTCTTTGTGTGCAGACAGTTTTAGCAGTTGATTAAGGAGCCTATCATGGCGGAAGAAACGAATGTGACGGGACAGGGATCGTGCGGGTCGTGCGGAGGTCCGGGTGGGTCTTCTTGCGGCGGCCGTTTTTGGATTGTACTGGTGCTGTTGATCGCGGTGGGAGCGATTGTCTACTGGCAGGTGTCGAACAAGTCGACGGCACCGATGTCGGACGCGCCGGACGCGGCGGGCGCAGCGACCGAGGTGCCTTGGGGCCATGATTACGACGCCGCCCTGGCCAAGGCCAAGGAAGCGGGTAAACCCATCCTAATAGCCTTTCATGCGACATGGTGTCCGCCTTGTCGCGAGATGAAGGCCAAGACGTACAAGAACGCCTCCGTGGTGGCCAAGGCAGAATCGTTTGTGCCGGTATACGTGGACATAGACGAGAAGAAGGCCTTGTCGGATCAGTTCGAGATCAGAGGCATACCGCACTATGTCATCGTTTCACCCCAGGGCCAGGAAGTGGAGCGATTTGGAGGCTCCATGGCGCCGCATAAGTTCATTGCCGGGCTGGACCGGGCCCTGGGCAAGGTCAAGGCCGCGGGGGCGTAACCCTGAGATAGCCAACCGGGGACACAAAGGCCGGCCTGGCTGCAGCAAGTGCACGGAGGGTAACCCGCACTGGGCGCAATAGTGTACGTGCGGACAGGGGGCGGGCGTGCAAAAGGAACGCCCGGCCAGCGTGACCGGGCGTTTGGGATAGTAGAGGGTTGGTGACGCGGGCGCCGGTCAGCCGGCGGTGACAGCGATGCGTCGCGGCTGGGCCTCTGCGGCCTTGGGCAGCACAATACGCAGCACACCGTGGCTGACGGACGCTTCGATCTTGCTGACGTCCACTTCGTCGGAGAGTGCAAAGGAGCGTTCGTAATCGCCCGTCTGGTATTCGGCATAGGAGAGCCGTCGCTGGTCGGATGAGGCCGACTCGACCCGTCCGGCGATGGTGAGCACACGTTTTTCAACGTTGACGTCGACACTGTTTTGATCGACGCCGGGCATGTCCGCGACGACGACCAGGGCGTCGGGCCTTTCGTAGATGTCGGTGCGGGGGATGAACACGCGTCGGGAACGGGTGCGTTCCATGGGGGCGTCAGTTTGCGCTTCGGTTTTTTGCATATCGGTGGACTGTGCCTGTTTGGTTTGCATGTTGGCCATCGTTATCACCTCCTTATCAGGCTTGGGCCTTGACGGGAATGTGTCGTGGTTTTTCGGTTTGGGAGCGGGACAGTCTGAGTGTCAGCACGCCCTTTTCGAGTCGAGCTTCGGTCTGGTCGGGATCGACCTGGTAGGGCAGCAGGAGCGTTCGCACGAAGCTGCCGCTGGGGCGTTCCTGGCGATGGTAGGTTTCATTCTCGCCAAGTGTGTCGGCACCGCGTGAGCCACGCAGGGTAAGCGTGTCGCCTTGCACGGAGATGTCCAGGTCTTCTTCGCGCACGCCAGGTATTTCGGTGGTGACCACGAGATCATCGGGGCCCAACCAGACATTGACGCTGGGAAACTCGGCGTCAATCCGACGCGGGGCGTTGCCAAAAAAGCGGTCCATCTCGTCGCGTAGTTGGAGTATCTCGCGGAACGGGCTCCAATCCCAGGTAAATCTGTTTGTCAATCGGGCCATGGCAAAAACCTCCTTTCTAAAAGAGCTTGTTTCATGGTTTGTTTTACCTCTTTTCACTGAGGGGATGATTCGCAAAACTTGTGCCAAGCACCCTGAAGGGCTTTTGGCAGGCCTCAGGGGCCTTTTGGACAGTGCCGCGGGCGGGCGGCGCGATCCCCCCTGCCATTTTGGCAGCACCGAGCCAGCCAAACGGTGGGACACGTGGCGAAAGGGCGGTCTGCACGGTCAAGGCCAATTGAGACAAACGAAGCTGCTACCACCCCAGCAGGACCTACTCACAAGCCAATCGTGAGGTTCGCTCCCTAGTGCTGGCGGCGCGTCTGAGCATGGCGGTCAGTGGCGCGGACAAGGCGGAGATGGTATTCGCTGTGGCCGGCGCGGCCCCGAAAGCCTCGCACGGAGCCGGCCCTGGCGTGTGAGTCCAGCGGACGGGTGTCCCTTTTTTGGACACGTCAGGGCGAGCCGGGGTTTTACCAAATTACCCAGTTTAGCCTTCTTAACAGGCCGACAGAAGGCATAGGCCCATGTTGTCGCCCCCTGAAGGCGCCAACCTGTTCACTTGTCGGCGTGTGCAAGCGGGGGGGGCGGTGACAACAGGTTGACACTACTGGGCAAAAAATAACACGTTGCTTGTGCAACAACAGTTATATTGGAGATTGTTGTCAGGTTAGCGTTTGAATAGTGCCAGACGTCGCCGCAACAGATTGGTCCAACGAGAATCCATTAGGGCTGGTCGGGGAACCCTAGGGGGCAGTGTCTCGATTGCGTGCGTCGAGCGTACAGGAGGCCTCGAAAAGGTACGCCGCACACGATCGGGGCACAGGGCGGGTAGCGTGCAGGGAGGATGAGGGGGCTAGGTGGGTAGTGCGCGCCTGTGGGGTGCGCGCCGGGGGGTGTTCACACGGGGTGGGGGTCTGCGCCGAGTCTGCGCGCGGCCTTTTGTGGACTACCGAGAGAGATGAATGGTGTGAGTGTGCGCGCGGTTAGAGGGCTAGCTTGGCCTCGGCAACGCAGCACATCCAGCGGCGTGGGCCCGCGGGGGCCATTGGGGCCATGACGGCGCCAGTGGTGCGCGGCATGACGGCCCAGCAAAGCGCTCTGCAACAGTGCAGGCCAGGCGGCGGAGCATGACGTTGACAAGACCACAGACGGTGTGCGGCAGAAACGGCGAGGCACACCACGAGCGTGCTGGTCGTGTATAGCCTGATTGAACCGGCCCGCCAGGGCGAGCACGACTCAGACAATGGCCAATTATGGACGGCGTATATGTCGGATTGGCTGGGCTGGATGATTTGGTTTGCGGCGATGGCAGAGCGGGGCAGCAGCGATGGCAGGGTGATTGAGGCAGCTTGTGAGCAAGGAGACGGCGGGCATGCAGGTGCGAGGCGGTTCTTACGGCAGGATTCTCTGGGCCACGGTGGCGAGTCTGGCCCTGGCGGTGCTGGCGGCGTTGACGGTGCAGTGGGCTCGGGGCCAGTCGGCGTCATTGGACGATTACGCAACCGACCCAGCCACCGTTGGCACGGAAGCATCAGTCGCTGACCGACCGGTGAGGGTGATTGCGGTGCGGTATGAGGAGGATGAGGCCCTTCGCGATGAGAACCACCGCTGCTGGCAGGTGGAGCGCGACGTGGAGCGGTGGAACGAACAGGAAGGCAAGTACGAGCCGCGGCAGGAACATGGCGTCATTATGGAGGTTGGCTGTGGCCTTTGTTACCAGGACGCGTCAGAGCAATGGCAGGTGACAGACTGTTCTTGGCGGCGAACAGATAGTGGTTTTGTCATAGAGCAGGCGCCCTATCAGTTGGCGATGGGGCCGATGTTGGGCGAGTACCTGCATTACACGGCAGGCGGCGATACGTTGCTGCTGCGGCCGGTGAAAGTGGTGCTCCAAGGGGACCTGCTGGAGCAGGAAATAGCCCGGGTGAACACAGCTGCTGAAGGGGCCATCGACCCAAACGATCCGCGCAGGCTCGTCTTTGCCGACGCGTTCGGGCAGGGCATCGGTCTGGAGCTGGTGGCCCAGCCTGACGGGTATCATCAGAACGTGCTCTTTTCCTGCCGGCCTGCGAGCGAAAGGCACCTGCGGGCAGGCGAGGTCCATCTCTATACGGAATTGGCGTTGGCGGATTATTGTCGTGACGGCCAAACGGTGGTCAACACGCCGGGGACGCAACTGGACAATGTGGACGCCATGGTGACGATGACGCCCACCCTGGGGCCTATCACTTTTAGCAGGCGCAGCGCGGGGCAGGAGACGTCGATACCACGGAACCGTTTTTCCTTTGGTCAGTCGGAGGTGTTCGGCGCAGCGGCTGACGAGCGAACCGTTGCTTATAAGCAGCTCTGGCGGGACACGGACGGACGGACGTACCTGGTGGAGAGTCTGGGCGGCGAGTTTCTGGCTGGGGCAACCTATCCGCTCGTGTGGGACTATCAAACCAAGAGCAGTACGCTCAGTGCGGACGAGGATTGGTGGGCGCATAATACGTACTACGTCAGTTCGGACCTGACGTTGGGTGTGGGGGTGCGTTTGCGGATCGAGCCGGGCACGGTAGTCAAGTTCAATAACGACCCCCGAGCGAGGCTTGACGCAGCGAACGGCGTGCTGGAGGCACAGGGTCGGCCTTACGATTACATTGTCTTTACGAGCAAGAATGACGATGCTCATGGCGAGACCATTTCGGGCAGTACGGGCGTGCCCGCGTTAAATGACTGGAGCTCGCTAACCGTTGACGAAACTGGCACCGTGCGCTTCTGCAAGATTCTTTACGCGCAGACGGGGCTCTACGCCAAATGGAACGGATCACCCACAGCGACGCTGGAGCACAATATCATTGCAGCCGATCTCTACGGGATCCACGTAACCCCGGCCAGTGGCGTCAGCGGCGTGATTCGGAATAACCTGACACAACAGAGTTATTACGGCCTCTTCGTGACTCGGGCTTCCGGGGCCAGTGGCTTTGACATCACGATAGCACAGAACACCGTGGACGAGGCCCAATTCGGTATTGTCACCATGACGCCGGAGGGAACCGTCGAGATATGCAACAACCTGCTGACATCCTGTGCCAAAGGAATAGCCGATTTTTCGGGTTCGGACCCCAACGACGATCCCGACGAGCATCATAACGCGTTTTACGATTGCACGTTCAACGTGATTTACTATGCTGAGCCACAAGACCCGTGCGACGTTGACCTGAGCGTGAGCCCGTACGATACAACAAACACGGTGCTGGGGTCGCACTACTTGAATACGAATGCTCAAGGGGGCCAGCTGATCAAGGACGCAGGCTATGGCCAAGTCGCAGACTACTTCGACGAGCCGGACTCTTGGAGCATCTATCACCCCAGTGGGTCACGGCTGATCGATTCGCCTGTGACACACCTGGGTAGCTGGGAGGCCGAGAGCGGCACGTGCGACACTGGGCCAGTGGCCATTGGCTATCATCATCCGCGGGTAGACTATGTTATTTGCGATGGGGGCACTGTCGCGTTGTCCTCGGACCCGGGCAGCAGCCGTACGTTGCACACGATAGAGCCGGGAACGGTGGTGGCCTGTGAGCTTTGGCAGGACGAGCCGAGCAACCTGATTACCGTGACCGGCTGCGATGAGTTCCTCTGCCAGGGCGATCCCTACGACGGCGCCTACGTGACCTTTGTGCAATACGGCCGGGCCAGTCAGTGGGCCACGACCAGGAACAATTGCACCCAGAATCTGCTGTCGTTTTCCGGCGATTCACGCTACGAGTTGGCTTTTGCCAAGTTTATCGGTCTCGCATGTGCTGTTTCGGTAAAGGACGGCGGCGTTGGGGGCACGGCGGGGACGATTCGTGACTGCGTCTTCCGGCTAAGCGACGCGGCCATCCAAGGCCAGGAGACTAACGGCCGGGCTGCCGATCTGGAGATAACGAACTGTCTTTTCTACAACAACATGTTCAAGGCTATCGAATGCACAGACAGCGACGTCGATCTTAACGTCAGCCAGTGCACCTTCGCCGACGCGTATGTGACATCTGGATTTAGAGCGATCGATCATGTGAACACAGGTTCCAGCGCTACCGTTAGAAACTGCCTCTTTGCCCTTACCGGTTTGGCCGGCGGTATCTGTGAAGTTGAGAACCTCACCGAAAGCCACAATGCCTTTTACAGGAACTCCTTTCATATATTCGGATGCGGAACCAACTATCTTGATGCCAGCGACTGGGCATACCCAGCGAAGGATAATGCGACGACACTTGCCTGCAACCCTCGGGACGACAACTGGAGCGACTTTGCCGACCGGTTCTGCCTGGCCCAGGACTGCAACGCTGTCGATACGGGCCATGACCCGTGTTCGCTGGGGATGGTGGGCTATACGACGGCCCTTTCCGGTACAGCGGACGTTTCGCCTCTCGATATCGGGTATCACTATCCATTGCCCGTGGATACGGACGGCGACGGCCTGCGCGACTACCAGGAATATTGGCTGGGCAGCGACCCGAACGATGTGGACTCCGACGACGATGGCTTGGTCGACGGCACCGGCAGCGTGGTGCCGACGGACAGCTATGCGGCCGGCTACGACCGGGACGGCGACGGCTATGTCGACGGCGAGCAGGACGCCGGCACCGACCCACTCAACGCCCATTCCGATTACGACGGCGTCTATTACGACACGATCGCTGATGGGTGGGAGTGGTTCTATGGGCTCGATCCGGTCGACGGGTCCGATGCGGATGATGACGACGACACCGACGGGCTCGACAATCAGGACGAATACAATGCCGGCACCGTGCCGACCGACCCCGATACGGACGATGATGGCATGGCCGACGGATGGGAGCACGATTACGGGACCCAACCTCTCGTCAATGACGCCGAGGGCGACCTGGACAGCGACACTTACACCAACTGGCAGGAATACGTTCACGGCACCGCTCCGGACGACGACCAGAGCACCCCAGCCCCGATGGCCCTGACGGTGCCCACGGACGTACCGACGATTCAGAGCGCCCTGGACGGAGCCATTGATGGTGATGTCATCACGGTGCTGCCCGCAACGTACGACGAGTCACTGGATTTTCTCGGCAAAGCAGTAACGGTCCGGGGCAGCGACCCGACTGATTGGCAGACAGTTGAAGCAACAGTAGTCGACGCGCAGGGCCTGCACCAGTACGTCGCCCAATTCACCAGCGGCGAAGGGCCCGACTCGGTCCTGACGGGCCTGACGCTGACCGGGGCAACGAATTACGCCGTCTTCTGCAACCAGGGCGGCAGTACCGTAACACGGTGCGTCATCGAAGGCAACGCCGGCGGGGTGCTCTGCCTGGCCAACGGCACGGCCCAGGTGCGCAACAACCTGATCCGCGACAACGCCGAAGCGGGGGCGGCCTCTGTCTTCTCCGGAGCAACAATGACGCTGCAGGACAACTGGATTTACGACAACAGCTACGGCGTCTGGGTGGGCTATACGGGCAGCGCCGCCGTGGCGGGCAACACGATCGTGGGTAACACGACCGCCGGCGTCTATCAAGACAACGCCGCTCAACTGACCATCAACAACTGTGTCTTTGCCGACAACGCAGACGACCTGTATGCCTGCTCGTGTCTCTATAGCTGCATACAGAACCCCAGCGACCTAGGCGATCCAAACGTGACCGGCAATCTGTGCGCCGCCCCCTGCTTTGTCGATGCCCCAGAGCAAGACTACCACCTGGCCCAGAGTTCGCCGTGTGTCAACGCGGGCGACCCTGCCGCCGACGGCACAGGCCGGTACGATATCGATGGCCAGAACCGCCTGACAGGCGCCAGGGTGGACATGGGGGCCCACGAGACCGCCTATACCGTCTGCAATCTGACCAGCCAGCTCTGGTATGAGACGATTCAGCAGGCTATCGACGCCGCCCAGCCCGGCGATGTCCTGCAACCGCAGCCGGGCGTCTACCATGAGAATCTGGACTTCCTCGGCAAGCCCATCACGCTCCAAGGCACGGCCACCCAAGCCTCCACGCCGCCGGACTGGTCGCTCGTCGAGACCACCATCGTCGAGGCCGCTGATCCCAATGTGCCCACCGTCGTGTTCATGAACAATGAGCAGGCGGGCGCGACCCTGACGGGCGTGACGATTGCCGGCGGCGCGTCGGGCATCTACTGCGCGGCGCAAGCAGCCCCCACAATCGAATGGTG
>Ga0180432_10006266_pt1 | contig 15517 bp, 12 predicted proteins | sample SS_ome_10_FD_132414 | JGI IMG/M metagenome (GOLD analysis project Ga0180432, IMG submission 132414) | Hypersaline lake sediment archaeal communities from the Salton Sea, California, USA - SS_1_MS_2 metaG | ecosystem: Environmental > Aquatic > Non-marine Saline and Alkaline > Hypersaline >... | reverse complement strand
GGAAGCCGCCGGAATCGGTCAGGATGGTCCGCGGCCAGGAAGTGAAGCGGTGGAGTCCCCCGAGGTCGTGGATGATCTCCGGACCCGGCCGCAGCCAGAGGTGGTAGGTGTTGCCGAGGATGACCTCCGCGCCCAGCGCTTCGAGTTCCTGCGGGTCGAGGGTCTTGACGGCGCCCTGTGTTCCGACCGGAATGAAGGCGGGGGTTTCGAACACCCCATGGGAGGTCGTGAGGCGGCCGCGGCGGGCCCTCGCGGCGGGGTCGGTTGAGAGAAGCTCGAACACGGGGAGTATGGGCCTCAATGTTTCACGCTGTGTTTGCGTGGGGATCGGGGGTGGAGGGGGGAGGTTCCGCGGGGGAAGGCCGGGGGGGCGGGGAGATTTTTCGTTCCCAGAGGTAGCGTTTGAAGAGGACCTTGACGGAGGCGGTGAGGGGGACGGCGAGGAGGGCGCCGATGAAGCCCCCGAGGAGGAGGGACCAGAACAGGATCGAGAAGATGATGGTCATGGGGTGGAGTCCGACCGAATCCCCGACGATCTTCGGTTGGATCAGGAGGCCGTCGATCTGCTGGATGGCGAGGAAGATGAGGGCGACAAGGAGGGGGTGTTGCCAGTCGCCCCAGTGGACGGCGGCGATGAGGACGGCGGGGATGAAGGTGAGGATGATGCCGACGAAGGGCATGACGCCGAGGATGGCGAGGGCGAGACCGATGACGATGGCGTAGGGGAGGCCCATGATCTGCAGGGCGAGGCCGGTGAGGATTCCGTCGATGATGGAGACGAGGACCTGGCCGCGGAAGAAGGCGACGAGGTAGGAGTTCATCTCGGTGAGGGTCTCGACGATTTCGGTCTTGAGGCGGGATCGCCGGAGGGGGACGTAGTCGGTCCAGCGGCTGCGGATGGCGGCGGACTCCTTGAGGAAGTAGAAGAGATAGACGGGGACCATGATGAAGCCGATGGAGTATCCGATGAAGCCGAGGATTTTGCCCCCGCCGATGCGGAGGCCGTCGAGGATCCATCTTCGGATGACGTCGTCCTGTTTGTTGAGGAAGGCTTCGAGGTTTGAGCCCCGGAAGGTGAGTTGGAGGGCGTTTTCAGGGTCGGGCGGGGCGGGCGGGGCGGATTCGGCGGGGGGCGGCGGATGGGCGGGCGAGAAGAGGATTTCGAGGCCGGGGCGGACGACAGGCCATTCCGCAAGCTTCCTGAGGTTGGCCTCGGCGCGCTCGACATGGGACGGGAAGTCGTGGCGGAGTTGGTTGATCTGGTGGACAAGGCCGGGGACGATGAGAGCGGCCATGAGAAGGATGACGAGAGCGAAGGCCGTGAAGACCGCGGCGATGGCGCGCATCTGGGTGAGGCCGCGGGACCGGAGCCAATCGACAACCGGCTGGAGGAGGAAGGCGAGGATTGCCGCCATCGCAAGGGGGACGAGGACGGGCTGGAGGTAGGCGAGGACTTTTCCTCCGAGCCAGACCAGTCCGACGACGATGGTTCCGAGGGTGACGAGGGCGAGGCCGGTGATGGCGCTCCAGAGGGCGCGTTGCTGGGCCGGGGTTGGAAAGCGGCGCGGCATGCGGGGGCGCTAGGCGGGCGACGAATTGGAGGCGGCGGCGGCCTGTTTTCGGATCGCGTCGAGCACGCCGTTCACGAAGCGGGCGGAGTCGCTGGTTCCGAAGGTGCGGGCCAGCTCGACGGCTTCGTTGATGGCGACCGCGGGAGGGACCTCGGGCACGTGGAGCAGCTCGTAGGTGGCGAGGCGAAGGACGGCGCGATCGACGCGGTCGAGGCGCTCGGACCGGTAGTGCTGGATGGCGGCGTCGATCCGGCGGTCGATTTCCGGGAGGTGCCCGGCGAGGGCGGCGAGGCAGTCGCGGACTTCGCTGGTGAGGGTGGCGATGTCGGACTCGGAAGCTGCGACGCCGCGGAATTCGGGTCTGCGGCCGGCGGGGGTGGCGAGGGCGGCGGCGGCGCGCTCGACGAACGGAGCGAGGTCTGCGCAGGCGGCGAGGGCGTCGCGTTGCAGGGACTGGCTGTCGGGGAAAGACGGTTGGGCGGCGCGGAGACGGCCGGCGGCGCGGTGGGACTCACGATTCTCGGTGCGGCAGGTTTCGAGGATGGGAGGCAGGCGGCCGGCGGCGTTGCTCTTGAGTTCGCGCCGGAGTTGATCGAGGGCTTCGTGGAGCCGGTGTTCGTGGCGGAGGAGGTCCTGCAACTCGGCTGCGACGCGGCCGTCGGCGGGGGCTTGCAGGCGCGGGAGGCGCCGAGAGAGGGAATCGAGCGCGGCAGCGGCCTGAGGGCGGCCTTGCTGGAGGTGGAGCAGGGCGCGGGCGCGGGCTTGGGACTCCCTTGCGCGAAGCGGTTCGAGGAGGAGATCGAGCACCTGTTCGTCGAGCGGGCCGCGGGCGAGTGATTCGGGCGGAGCGGCGTAGAGGGCCTGGACGGTGGCGGAGCGGATCTGGCGCTGGCTAGCCATTGTTGGGGCGCATCCGGAGATGCTCGGTGCTGTCGAGTTCGGCGAAGACTTCGATCATGGCAGCGGCGGCGCGGGCTGCTTCGCGGCCGCGATTGAGGTCATCGGCGAGGCATCTGCGGTGGGCCTGCTCCTCGTTGTCGAGGAGGAGGACTTCGTGGATGACGGGGGTGGTGAATTCAAGGGCGAGGTTTTGCAGGGCCTCGGTGACGGAAGTCGCGACGAGGTCGGCGTGGGAGGTCTGGCCGCGGATGAGCACTCCGAGGGCGATGACGCACCGGGGTTGTTCGAGTTCGAGGACCGCCTTGGCGGCGACGGGGATTTCGAAGGCCCCGGGGACGCGGACGAGGTCGACGCGGGCCTGGGGGAGGTAGGCGCCCAATTCCTCGATGGCGCGATCGACCATGGCGTCCGTGTAGCGTTCGTTGAATTTGGACGCGACGATGGCCAGTTTGGTGCGCCGGTTCGAGAGGACGCGCGGTTTCGGCGGGAGAGCCGTGGACATGTGGGGGGTATCGCGCCCTTGCGGGGAGATGTCAATCCGAGGCGTGGGCGATCGGATTTCGGATTTCAGATTTCAGATTTCGGATTTGAGATTTCGGATTTGAGATTTGAGATCTGAGATCTGAGAGCTCAGAGGGTGTGGCCGAACTTGTTCCGTTTCGTCTCGAGGTAGAGTTTGTTGTGGGGGTTGGTGGGCAGGCGGAGGGGGAGTTGTTCCACGATTCGGAGGCCGTATCCGTCGAGCCCGACGACCTTTTTCGGGTTGTTGGTGAGGAGGCGGATCTGGCGCACGCCGAGGTCATGGAGGATCTGGGCGCCCATGCCGTAGTGGCGGAGGTCGGAGGCGAATCCGAGTTCCTCGTTGGCTTCCACGGTGTCGCGGCCGTGTTCCTGGAGTTTGTAGGCATGGATTTTGGCGGCGAGTCCGATGCCGCGTCCTTCCTGTCGCAGGTAGAGGAGCACTCCTCCCTCGGCGGCGATGAGCGTCATGGCGGCGTGCAACTGGCCGCCGCAATCGCAGCGCCGGGAGCCGAAGACATCGCCGGTGAGGCATTCCGAGTGCACCCGGACCAGAACGGGCCGGTCGGGGACAATCGAACCGTGGGCCAGGGCGAGATGGTGCGAGCCGTCGGTCGGGATGCGGTAGAGGTGGCACTCGAAGTCGCCGTAATCGGTGGGCAGCTTGATGGTTTCCTCGCGTTCGACGAGCTTCTCGTAGCGGCGGCGGTATTCGATGATCTGTGCAATCGAGCAGGCCTTGAGTCCATGGCGGCGCTGGTAGTCTCCGAGTTCCCCGACGCGGGCCATGGCGCCATTCTCGTGCATGATTTCGCAGATCACGCCGGCGGGGGCGAGGCCGGCCATGCGCGCGAGGTCGACGGCGGCTTCGGTATGCCCGGCGCGTCGGAGGACGCCGTTGTCCATGGCTTGCAGGGGGAAGACGTGGCCGGGTTGGACGAGGGCGGCGGGTCCGGCTGCCGAGTCGGCGAGGAGGCGGATGGTGCGGGCGCGGTCGGCGGCGGAGATGCCGGTGCTGATTCCGTCGGCGGCATCCACCGCGACGGTGAATGCGGTTCGCTGGCCTTCGCGATTTCGGCGCGACATCGGGGAGAGATCGAGATTCTCGACGCGTTCCCGGGTGATGGGGGCACAAATCAGGCCCCTCCCGTGGGTCGCCATGAAGGCCACCATCTCGGTGCTGGCGAGAGCTCCGGCCCCAACAAGGTCGGCCTCGTTCTCCCGCGCCGGATCATCGACAACGATGACGAGGCGGCCGGCCGCGACCTCGGCCACGACTTCTTCAACAGGACTGAATTCGAGGGAATGCATGGGGGACGCGTCAATTCTTACGCCAGTTGGCGGGAAAGAAAAGCGCCTCGTCGCCAGACGGACGGTTTGATCGAGGACCAGCGCCTGCGGCCGGCGGGCCGGAGAGCAGGGCCGGGAGGCGTTTTGGGCGCCGGACGGAACGGATGGCGTGACGATCAGGAAAGTAAAACCATCCGGTTGGCGTTATTGAATCCGATTGATTCCTGCTTGCATCGATCTTTGGTTGCGGTACGAAGGCATGTTGTGCTAAAAGCACCGCCCCGCCGGGGTGTGGCGGATGGACGCGGCGCTCCGCAGGGACGAGGGACGAATTGCTGATTTATGAGTGAGACTTCCATGGCGGCGCTGAATCCGGACCGCGCGACGCTCAATTTTCTGAACAGCTTTCCCGAGAACGTCCGCAAGCGAGGAGAATCGCTGCAAAGGGACGGGGCGGTGACGCAGATTTTCGGGAATCATCTGTTCATCCAGGGGCGGGTGGAGGACCGGGGAGGAACGCACCGCACGACGCTGCGTTTGCAGGGGAACCGCTGGTTCGGCAACTCGACGGCGGACAAGGAGGACGTGGCGGGGGCGGCGATGTATGCCACGATGTTGGAGCGGATGCATCGGGGCGAGGATCTGCCGGAGTCGCCGAACGAGTTCGACGACACGCCGGTGATCGACCTGATCGAGGACAAGCTGGACCGGGAGCTGGATGACAAGGAGGCGGATTTCGTCAACAAGGTCGAGAAGCGTTACCGTCGTTATGTGATCGAGGGGGAGATCCACGATCATGACATGGTTCGTCTGAATCCGCGCTGGGAGATCGCCAGTTACGAGCCGCTGGAGCTGTGGCCGGTTCCTCCGGGAGATATCATTGAGTTCTGGAACTACATCGCGTATGCGTTTTACAAGCGGAAGCTGCCCTATCCTGATTTCATGAACGCGGTGACCGACCTCGGGGCGGTGCAGCGCAAGATGAAGGATTGGGAGCAGGAGAGGGAGATCTCGGCGTGGTATGACCGGATCGAGCGGGTCAACGAGCGCCCCCCGCAGGTGGGTCCGGTGCATGTGGAGTTCCGGTTGGTGGCGACGATCAACGAGGCGCGGCTGGAGGCCAGGGAGGGAGGAGCGGAATGGAGCACGCTGCGGGAAAAGCCCGAGATCGACAGGCTGTTGGATCTGTTCAACGAGTCGGCGCTGCGGATGGACGCCGCCAGTCAGATTCTGTGGGAGCATTTCCTGGGGTTCTTCAAGGAAGGGGGAGAGACGATGCTGGATCTCGACGACGAGGCAGCGTGCCGGTTCATGAACCGGATGTTCCGGCAGGAGGCGGTGAAACGGCGCCTCGTGAACCTTGACGCGCGGGAGTTCAAGGTCGTGAAGGATCCGCTGCGCTGGGTGTGCGAGGACGATCCTTACAATCCGGCGTGTTTTGCGTTGCAGCTGGTGACGAAGGCGGGAGAGAACGTGACGCACTCGGTTCGCCTGCTGCCGGGGCGGGAGGAGCTTTACCAGTCGGACGAGACGGTGTTTCCGGGTCCGCCGCGGTGGATCGAGGAGACGGAGGTGATGCCACGTTACCTGATTCCGAAGACGGTGATCGACAGCCTCGAGGGGGTCGAGTTTTTGCGCAAGATCGGGGCGCGGCTTCCGGAGTCGATGCGCCGGCGGGTGATCGATCTTGATCTGTATCCGCGGTTCGAGATGAAGATCATGCAGGGGTTGACGGCGGCGGAGACGGAGCATCTGGTGGTGGATGTCCACGCCCTCGAGAAGAAGGAGCGGCGCACCGAGAAGCTCGTGAAAGGGGGCTGGGAGCTGGTGGAGCAGAAGCCGGTCCGCGGGAAGCAGCTGTTGCGGTTCGCGCGGGAGAAGCTGTATCCGGTTCCGGACCTTCTGGCGGTCATGGGATTGACCTACGACGAGAAGTTGGACGCGTTCAAGACCCGGATCACGAAGCAGTTTCCGGAGAGATTTGCGGCATGGAACGAGACGATGCCGGGTTCGGTGGCGTTGGAGATGGACGGCAAGCTGCGGACCATCCTTGCGGACCCGGTTTCGGCGGCGGTGCGTTTCGAGGTGGTGAACCAGGAGATCGACTGGTTCGACCTGCGGGTGGTGATTGATGTCGAGGGGGTGAATCTGAGCAAGGCGCAGATCAGGCAGTTGGTGGCGGCGCGCGGCGGATATGTGCGGATGGACGACGGGTCGTGGATGCGGCTCGAGATCAAGCTCGACCCCGAGCAGCGGGATGCGGTGACGCGGCTGGGGCTTGATCCGTTTGACTTGTCGGGGGACACGCACCGGATGCACGCGATGCAGCTGGCGGACCCGAAGGCGGCGGAGGTGTTCGACCCGAAGGCATGGAAGCGGATCAAGGATCGGGCCAAGGACATTCAGATCGAGGTGGCGCCGGAGGTTCCGACTTCGCTGTTGGCGGATCTGCGGCCGTATCAGGTGGACGGGTTCAAGTTCCTTGCCTATCTGGCGACGAACCGGTTCGGGGGGATTCTGGCGGACGACATGGGGCTGGGCAAGACGATCCAGAGCATCGCCTATCTGCTTTGGTTGAGGGAGGTGGTTCGCGAGCAGAAGAAGCACATGCCGGCGCTGGTGGTATGTCCGAAGTCGGTGTTGGACGTGTGGGCGGTGGAGGCGCAGCGGTTTGCGCCGGACCTGCGGGTGCAGGTTTTACGGAGCCGGGACGAATTGGACATTCCGCGGTTGCTGAAGGAGATTGATCTTCTGGTGCTGAACTACGCGCAATTGCGCGTGGGGGGGGACGACTTGAACAAGGTGCGGTGGCTGGTGGTGATTCTGGACGAGGGTCAGCAGATCAAGAATCCGGACTCGAAGGCGGCGAAGTGCGCCCGGGAGCTGGAGGCGGAGAACCGGCTGGTGTTGACGGGGACGCCGATTGAGAACCGGCTGATGGACATGTGGAGCCTGATGGCGTTTGCGATGCCGGGGGTGTTGGGGTCGCGGGCGTATTTCAAGAAGCGGTTTGACAAGCGGAAGGAACCGCATTCGCAGAACCGGCTGGCGGCGCGGCTGCGGCCGTTCCTGTTGCGTCGCACGAAGGGCCAGGTGGCGAGGGACCTGCCGCCGCGGACCGAGGAGGAGGTCTACGCGAAGATGGAAGGCGTCCAGATGGAGATGTACAAGGCGGAACTGAAGCGGATTCAGAAGGCCCTTCTGGGGCTGGACTCGGATGAGGCCGTGAAGAAGAACAGCTTTGCGATCCTGCAGGGGCTGATGCGTCTGCGACAGATTTGCTGTCACCCGGGACTGATTGATCCGAAGTATCTGAAGGAAGAGAGCGCGAAGCTGGCGACGTTGTTTTACCTTCTGGACCAGTTGCGGGAGGAGGGTCACAAGGTTCTGGTTTTTTCGCAGTTTGTCTCGATGCTGGAGATTATCCGGACCCAACTGGAGGTGGACAGCCGGTCGTTCAATTATCTGACGGGTCAGACGAAGGACCGGAAGGGGGAGATCGAGCGGTTTCAGACGACGAAGGATCCGTCGGTGTTTCTTCTTTCGCTGAAAGCGGGGGGCTCGGGGTTGAACCTGACGTCGGCCTCGTATGTGATCCTGTATGACCCGTGGTGGAACCCGGCGGTGGAGAACCAGGCCATCGACCGGACCCACCGGATCGGGCAGAAGAACAAGGTCATCGCGTATCGGTTGCTGACGCGGGATTCGGTCGAAGAGAAGATCCGCGTCCTGCAGCACCAGAAGACGGCGCTTGTCACCAATGTCCTTGGCGACGAGGGCTTTGCCAGCAACCTTGGGCTGGAGGACCTGCAGTTCATTCTCAATCACGGCGGGGAACTGGACGACGAGGAGAACGAGTGAGGCGCGGGGGAACCGGGGCGGATTTTCTCGCTGTTGCATCTGGCGGGGATGGTGTAGACTCCGGCCCGAATGAAGAAATTGATCGCGCTTGGATTGGCGATGCTGGCGGGCCTGTATTTGCTGGTGATGGGACCGACGGTTGATCCGCTGCCGTTTCTCGACGAGGGGCTGGCGCTTCTGGTATTGTTGAACAGCCTTGCGTATCTGGGGCTGGATTTTCACTGGCTGTTCGGCGGGCGGAGGCTTCGTCCGGTTCCGGTGAAGGTCCGGCGGCGCGACTCTGATTAAGGTTGGAATTGCGGAAACAGACGGGCGAGGGGGTCCGTAGAAGCAGGAAGCCATGAGCGACGACAGGCACGACGGCGGCCCCGGGGGGGCGTCTTCCGACGAGGCGCGGACGGGAGAACGGAAGGGGGCGGCGGGGCTCCTGTTTGTAACGATCGCGGCGCTTCTCTGCGGGGCGGCGGCGGCGGTTTTGCCCCTGATGCTGCAAGAGGCGGGGGAGGTCCGGCTGGGGGTGTGGGGCCGTTTTTTTGGCGACATGCACCTTTTGGTCCTGCATTTGCCGGTGGGGATTTTTCTGTTGGTGATCGTGATGGAGCTTTGCGGGTTGTTGTCGTTCGGGAGGTGGGCGCCGCGGACTTCTTTTGCGTTGTTTGTGGGGGTGGCGACGGGGGTGTTGGCATTGATCACGGGCCACCTCCTGCATTTGCAGGGCGACCATTCGGACGCGAAGATTCAGGAGCACCTGTGGGGCAGCACGGTGTTCGTGTTGGTCGGCATCCTTGCGTACGTGGCGAAGATCTGGGCGGATCACAGCGGGGTTCGTTCCCCGATCTACGGGATTCTTCTGCTGTTGTCGGTGGGGGCGATGGGCTATGCCACGCACGAGGGCGGTGTCCTTGTGCACGGGAACCCGTTCGTTCCGGTGATGGAGGAGCTTCGGGGGCTCAATGGTTCCGGGCCGGCGAAGGAGGCGGGGGTGCGCAAGGCTGTTGGGATTCCGGTCGTTGCGCGGGAAGAGGGACCCGCGCCGAAGGAGGCGGAAGGGGAGGCTCCGGGCGGGAAGGAACCATCAGAGCGGTTGGTTTATCAGGAGGTCATCGTCCCCATACTCCGCGCGAAGTGTCATGAGTGTCACGCCGGGGATGCGAGCGTGAACCCGGTTGGGGGGAGCAAGGTGAAGGGGGGGCTCGACATGAGCACGATTGAAGGACTCAAGAAAGGGGGGGACGAGTATCACGCGGTGGTGGCGGGGGATGTGAAAGACAGTCTCATGATCGAGCGCATCATGCTGCCGATTGAGGATGACGAGCACATGCCGCCCCCGAAGAAACCGCAGATCGCGGACCATGAGCTGGAGATTCTGGAATGGTGGATCGAGGCGGGGCTGCCGGAGGGGAAGACGCTGGCGGCAGCCGGGGCGCCGCCGGAGATCGTGGCAGCCGCGGCGCGGGTGGCGGCCGCGGCCGGAGCTGACGAGGGGAGGAAGGAGGAGGGTCCGGCTTTGCCGCGGGAACCGCAGGAAGCGGCGGGCGGCGGCGAAGGGGAAGAGGATGCAGCGGTTGAGAAGCTGATGGAGGTCTTTCCGAACGCCCTGCAATACCGGTCGCACGGGGATGAGCGCCTGGTTTTCACGGCGGTGGGGATTCGGGAGGAGTTCGGGGATGCAGAACTTGCGAAGCTGGCGCCGGTGGGAGAGAGGCTGGTGGAACTTGATCTTTCGTCGACGGGGGTGACGGACGGCGGGCTCGAGGTTCTGTCGGAGATGCCGGGGTTGAGAAAGCTCTGGCTGAGCCGCACCGGGATTACGGACGAGGGTCTGGAGGCGGTGCGGCGGTTGTCCGGGCTCGAGTATCTCAACCTCTACGGGACGGCGGTGACGGATGAAGGATTGGCGAAGCTGGAGGGCCTCGACGAGCTTCGGAACCTTTACCTGTGGTTGACGAAGGTCACGAACGCCGGAAGGGCGCGTTTCAAGGAGAGTCACCCGGAGTGTGAGGTGAACCTTGGGCGGCGCGACGACGAGGCGGTGGCGGAGAAGGGTCGGGACTGAAGTCCTCCGCGAGGAGAGCCCACCGTTCGTGGTCGCGCCAGGCGTGGTTGATGTAGAGGTAGCGGGCGGAGTATCCTTCGCGGGAGAAGCCGGCCTGTGCGACGAAGCGAAGGCTGCGGTGATTGCCGGGTTGGATGTTGGCTTCGACGCGATGCAGGGCGAGGGTGTGAAACGCCTCGCGCAGGACGAGCCGGAGGCCTTGCTGCATGAGGCCGTGTCCGGCGTGGGGGACGAAGGCGTAGAATCCGAGCGTGGCGTTCTGGAGGTATCCGCGGACGATATGGTTCAGGTTGACCACGCCGACGAAGGCGCCGGTGCCGGCCAGGCAGACGAGGCGGCTCAGGTGGGACCTGCCGTCGAACCGCCTCAGGTAAAGCTGGAACTCGGCGGCGCTGGACGGGGGTTGGACCCATGGGGAATGAAGCGTCCTGCTGGCGGCGGCGGCCTCGAGGAAGGCCTCGCAATCGCGCGGCTCGGGAGGGCGTATGGCGACGGAGGAATCAGCCATTCCCGGATTCTCGCATCACGAGCGGAGCCCTTGCGGCCGGCCCCTCAGCGTTGCGGCCCCTCTGCGGAAGATGAAGCGGGGTGACCCGGCCGAAACGGGAGATGCAGGCGGAGGGCGATCATGGTCCCGCCGCTCGCGGGGCCGTCGCCCGGGAGGGCCTGCGGGATGGCATTCGCGGTCAGCGGGGCGATGACGTGATTCACGGCGCGGGCCGGCCATTGGACCACCGTGCAGGAGCTGCAGGCCAAGGGGAGGAGGACACCTGTGGCGAGATGGCGTATCTTCATCGGGACAAGGACGCTATGCAAGTGAGCGGGGGTGTCAATGCCCGAAATTCCGCCCTGCGGGAGGGGGCAATTTTGGGTGCAGGCCGAAAGCGGGGTATGATAGGGTGATGGTCAGGGATGGCTGAGAGAACACGAGAACGCGTGGCGGTGGCAGCTGGCATGACGCTGATCGTTCTGGCGGCGGGCTGGCTGGCGATCGAGCCCTCCGGCCATGCGGGGTATCGGTGGCTGGCTCTGGCGGCGGTTCTTGGGGGGAGTGTTCTGGTGGGGGCGCTGATGCTGACCGGCGGGAGACGGGCCGCAGGGGGGGCGGGGGGCGGAAGCGAGGGCTACCGGCTTCTGGTCGAGCGGTTGCAGGAGGAGGTTCGGGAACTGACGGCGCGATTGGCGACAATGACGCGGGAGCGCGATGAGTCCGAGCACTACATCGAGACCCTGATGGATCACGTGCCGGCGAACATATACTTCAAGGACATGAAATCGCGATTCGTGCGTGTGAACCGGTCGATGGCGAACCGCCTCGGGTGTGATCACGCGGCGGACCTTATCGGGAAGAACGACCATGATTTTTTCGGCAGCGAGCATGCGGACCAGGCTCTGGAGGACGAACGGAGGATTATTGCGACCGGGCAGCCGATTGTGGGGTATGTGGAGAGGGAAACGTTGCCGGACGGAGAGGAAGCGTGGGTGCTGACGACCAAGATGCCGTTCCGGGACCGGGAAGGGAGGATGATCGGGACCTTCGGGATCTCGAGCGAGGTGAGCGAACTGGTGCGGGCGCAACAGACGCTCGAGCGGGAGCGGAACATCCTGCGGGCGTTGATTGACAGTCTTCCCGATCACATCTCGATCAAGGACACGGAGGGGAGGTACATGGTGGTGAACCGGGCCTTCGCGGAGTTCCTTGGGCGGGATGATCCGGGGTCGGTTCTGGGCTGCACGGCCGCGGATTTCTTTCCAACCGAGGTTGTGCAAGAGCTGCGGGCGGATGATGAGGTGATTTTGCGGACGGGGGAGGGGGTTTTGAACCGGGAAGAGGTGAGATGGAGCCGGGAGGACGAGCAACTCGTGATGATGACCACCAAGCTGCCCTTGCCGGATGAAGCGGGCGAGCCGTATGCGATCGTGGCACTGAGCCGGGACGTGACGAGGGAAAGGCGGGCGCAGGAGGCGCTGATGCGAAGCGAGCGGCGGCTCGAGGACATCATCGACAATTGTCCGGCAGTGATCTATCTGAAGGGCGCCGACGGGCGTTACGAACTGGTCAACCAGCGGTTCGAGCGGCTTTTTCAGGTGCGTCGCGAGGAAGTGGTCGGCAGGACCGACTACGACATCTGTGATCGCAGCACGGCGGACGCCTTCCGGGAGAACGATGATCTGGTCATCGAGGAGGGGGAACCGATCCAGGTGGAGGAGATTGCGCCCCATCCGGACGGCGATCACACCTACGTGTCGGTGAAGTTCCCGTTGCGGGACTTGTCCGGCGAGATCTACGCGATAGGGGGCGTGTCGACGGACATTACGGACCGCAAACGGCAGGAAGAGGCGCTTCGGGAGCTGAACGAGGAGTTGATGGCCGCCAACGAGCGGCTGCGCACCGCGCAGGAGGAGCTGATTCAGGCCGAGAAAATGGAATCGGTGGGCCGGCTCGCGGCCGGGGTGGCGCATGAGGTGAAGAATCCGCTGGCGATGATCGGCATGGGGCTCGAAATCGTGGCCCGCCGGACGGGGCGGGATGACGAGAAACTCTCCGAGACGGTGGAACGGATGCGCCGGGGGGTGGAGCGGGCGAAGGAGATCATCAGGGGTCTGGTCGATTTCTCGGCCGCGCGGCAGCTGCAGTTGGAGGCGTGCGACCTGAACCAGGTGGTCGAGGAGACCTTGTCGCTGCTGCGGTTCGAGGCCGGGAAGGCGCAGGTGTCGGTCGAGCGGGAGATGGGCCGGGATTTGCCTCCGGTGTTGATTGACGCGACGAAGGTCGAGCAGGTCTTGTTGAATTTGTGCATCAATGCCGTTCAGGCGATGGAAGGGACCGGGGGGGGGCGCCTGCGGGTTCAGACGCGGGCGGGCGTCTTGGCGGGGAAGGAGCGCGAGGGCGGGGTGCGGAGCCACGGAATGCTGCGGGACGGGGTCCGGTATGCGGCGGTCGACATCGAGGACACCGGGCCGGGGATCGAAGAAAACAAGATGGACAAGATATTCGACCCGTTTTTCACGACCAAGGCGACCGGGAAGGGGACGGGATTGGGGCTTTCGGTGGTGCGGAAGATTGTCGACCTGCACCAGGGAACGATCGAGATCGTGAACCGGGCGGAGGGCGGGGTGCGGGCCACCATCACGTTCCAGGCTGCGGAGGAAAGCGGCCTTCGGGAGCCGGGCGCGGCGGCAAATAGCTTGAAACAACGGGGAGAGAGGGGTTAATTCATAGCCGGCATGATGTCTCCAACGAAAATACTGGTGATCGACGACGAGCCTGATTTCTCGGCCTTGTTCAAGGAGAATCTCGAGGACTCGGGAAACTACGTGGTGGAGACCGAGTGCGATCCGTCGAAAGCGGTGGAGCGGGCGGAGGCGTTTCGGCCGGACTTGATCTTCGTGGACGTGGTGATGCCGGCGATGGACGGCGGGGACGTGGTGTCGGCGATCCGGGCCGCGCCGCGGTTCGCGCGGGTCCCGATCTTGATGCTGACGGCGCTGGTCGAGGAGGATCCCGACCGTCCAACCGGCGAGTCGGTGAGCGGCGGGCTCACGTTCGTCAGCAAGACGACCCGCCTCGACAAGATCCTCGCACTGATCGAGCGAAGCCTTGCGGGGAAGTAGGGGCGCGGTGGGCGTGGTGCGTGGTGCGGGGTCCTGGTGGAGGCCGTCGTTCCCTGAGGCGTTGGGTGGCGCGGGATGAGGGGGCGAGGAGCGGAGTGCGGGTGGAAACTTGCCTTGGCCGCCTCCGTCTTTCTGCTGTTTTCGTTGTCGTTGTCGTTGTCGTGCTCGTGCTCGTAATCGATCTTCTGCGGATGGCCGGATCCCCGGTCTCGACTACGATGACGACAACCGTTCGGCTCTCGCCTCACTGACAACGACAACGAACCGATCACACCATCAGACGCGCATGTCATCGGTGCAGATCATCCATCTGCCAACGCCACGCATCAGGCGCGAGCCCTTGCGAGTCGCCTGGATGCGATTGTTCGCTGTTCTTCCATCTATTTCGGCAATGGTGTGTTTGGCTTCGCAGCATCTTTTGGGTATGGGTTTTCCGCTCCAAACACCAACATGTCCGCTCGCTCTTCAACTACTACGAACGATTCGTCTACGTTCCCAGCGGCATCTTGGACTTCGCTAAGGTTCAAACTCAAGTGTCTAGCCAGAAAAGGATACGCCGCCATACGCTTGGATACTCCATAATCATGTTTCTCATCGGCGAAGTGAGCATTCTTGACGTTCTCGCCGGCGCCGTACATCTCGTAAACGTGCTTGATGTAGGGATACTCGACGCGGGGAGTGTACTTCGTCCAATCCGCGCCGTTGGAGATGATCAACTGGGGACGAGGTGCAGCAAGCGCTGCGATTTCGGCGTTGTTGGTCTTGTGTTTCGGCCCCTGGTGAATAGGCATGCCGCTTTCGCAAACACATCCCCCGAAGAAATGGGCGGAAACCTGGCACACGGGAACGCTCACCGCAATTCGGTCGTCGATTGCGGCAAGGATGAAGGTCTGAGTCCCCCCACCGGAACAGCCCGTCATGCCAATCCTCTTGGTATCTATGTCGGGCAGTGAGAGGAGAAAGTCGACCGCCCGAATGCTGTTCCATGTTTGTAGCCTGAGAACGTCCGGTGTTTTCTCGTGTGACCATCCGGCTTCCTTCCAGTCGCCATAACCAACCATGTCGTACAGGAGCACTGCAGCTCCCATGCGCGCAAGCACAGCACAGCGCGTCTGTCTACTGGCCCTGAAGCGACCGCCGTGGCCATGTGGGCATAGAATCCCGGCGAGGGAGCCTTTGTATTCCCTTGGGCGATACAATGTGCCGGTAACGTAGAAACCGGGCGAGCTCTGAAAAGCCAGGCTCTCAGCAACGTAACCGTCGTAGGTTCGTTTGTTTGAAAGGTTTGGATTGAGAGGCGTCTTTCTGGGTAGTCTCGATAGTTTCGCGCCATCCAGAATGCCTTCACGGATCCTCTTCCGACGTTCTTCCCATCCTGCCAAGTCGGAATATGATTCCCGGAACTGCTGAAGCTCGGCCCGGGCCTCTTCAGCGGACTGAGCGCGCCCTCTGCGCAACTTGGCTTCTTGAGAGCTTGCGGATTCGGCGTAAAGCAGCATAGCGGCCAAGAGGAGGAGGATGTGTTTCATGATACTTCCGTAGCGAACGCCAAAGGTCTGGCACCGCCTACCGGCGGCGCACTTTCGACTGCTGGTTAGGGGTTGTGGTTACCGAAATCATTCGGACTCGGAGCGGGTAGCCGGTTGTCCAGCACCGTCTTGTTGGGAATTTGTTTCATCGGGATCGAAATCGCTATCGAAATCGG
>Ga0180432_10006265_pt1 | contig 15518 bp, 25 predicted proteins | sample SS_ome_10_FD_132414 | JGI IMG/M metagenome (GOLD analysis project Ga0180432, IMG submission 132414) | Hypersaline lake sediment archaeal communities from the Salton Sea, California, USA - SS_1_MS_2 metaG | ecosystem: Environmental > Aquatic > Non-marine Saline and Alkaline > Hypersaline >... | reverse complement strand
TCGATACAATTTTTTGAGACATAAGTCATTGCCCCTATGACTACGTCTTTGCCTATTGCCACCCCTGAATTGATGACGGCCGCAGTTCCGATAAATGCCCTAGCACCTATGATTGTTTTGCCTTTTGATTTGCCCTGATGAGTTGTATAGATTGTCATAACATTCGGGGATATGAATACTTCTTCACCGACAATTACATTTCGTGCAATGGTTGCACCGAAGCGTATGGTTGCACCGTCATATATTTCACTGTCTCCAGACGATCTGACATAGCTGTCAATAAAAACATCATTGCCAATTCGTGTTCCTTTTTTAAGCAGGACATAATTTCCTATTTCAACATTATCCCCAACCTGCACACCTTCTTCTATGATGCAGAACCCGCCTATCTTAAAATTTTTCCCGGCACTGAACGAATCGTGGATAATGTTCGTTCCAAGTTTTTTGACCATTCCTGATGCGCTCCTTCCTGCCATGCAAGTCTGGCAACTGCTCTTACATCCCGCCATTTTGGAAATTTAACCGAATCCCACACTGGATTCGTTTCGATAAACTCTTTATACCATTCATCGAATGTCATAAGACCTCCATATAAAATATTTATATCATTAAATAATATTTTAATATTTTATTTTATATCATTAACCTTATTACCTCAAACGATTCAGCGTATTCCGCTTCGCATTGAACGCCGCGGACTGTTGCCAGCCCATATATAAAATCCTTGCTGGCATACCCCCTGAATCTCTGTGACTCATATGCAGAGAGTGCATGCATCTTTGTTTTCATGTGTTCTCTGTTTAGTTTTACAAATGCCGTATTCGTCGATTTGATTATATTCTGCGGCAGTTCGTATCCTAAAATGGAAACCTTCTTAAAAGCCCTGAATCCCTCCTTAAATATTACCTGATGATCCTGATGTGTGTCTGTTGATGCTGGCATCAAAACAAGATTCGGATTACAGATTTTTTTTAGATTCACCATGCATTCGAGAATCTCCTGCCGTGCAGCCGGAAAATTTCTGACCTTGAAGCCGAATATTGACCGCATCTTTATACCAAGCCTGCCGATGCATTCCCGGCATTCATACTCTAGAGTCGCCGGCGGATAGTCTTTGGGTACGGATTCTTCGCACCTGCTGAAGGCTACGTATTCGATATCATGCTTTTTTGACCATTTCGCAATGGTTCCGGCACATCCGAATTCATCATCTGTATGAGGAGAGAGAACAAGTATTTTCATTTCTGAATGGGTATGGATCTGGACATTTTTTATGGTAACAATCGTCATCATCGTCATCCCAGTCGCAGGACATTATTCCAATGGATATCAGAATTGCTAGAATAATAAATAACTTTTTCATGGCAACAAAGCCTTGTATGCAAAGTATTCAGGGTTAATGAAAATGCCACATACATAAAATCCAAGTACGAAGACAACGACTGTAAGCATCACAATAACCACACCTTTTATAATTTTGTCATTATCTTCTTTGACTTCATCCTTTGAAACAAAAAAAATGATCGCTGCACAAAGCATCATAAAGAATATTAAAACAAGGCCTTTAATGTATTGTTGCTTGACAGCCGCATGCCATATTTCAGGCGAGATCTTCGCTATTTGCTGCAATAACTTTTCCATCAAAATCCTCCTCGTCTGAATCTATCGGCATCACGGCCCATTCATATTGGCACCGCGTGCATATGCAGTCTATATGTTCCGAGTAGCCATGAATACATCCACGACAGTAATTAAACGTTGGTTTATGATATCCACATTTCGGGCACTTAATATCTTCGGAAAATTTTTCCATCATTTCTCCATGAACATTGATTTGTAATTATCGAGGCATTCATTTAATATTTTTATATCATCTTCAAGCTCTCTGTTTTGGTGAGATAATAAAACTATACGTTCGTTTAATCTCTCAACAATATTTTTTGTCAAGTCAGTATTAAGCAAAAACCCAAAATCTTTTTTTACTTCTTTGGTCATTCCAATATGTATTTCTTTTCCGCCCGGCAGTCTGTATAGCACGCCATGGACGATTTCTTCTTTTACGCATTGCGTTGGCGCTATCAGTTTCTGCTTGTCTGGGATAGACATTACGGTATTTCCAAAATTTACAATGCTCGCAGGATTTGTTGGAGATTCTTCATATTCTATTTTGTAATAACGATCAAAATGGTTCTCCATTTTTAGCCGCATGTTTGGACAGGAAGTCTGCGCGTTCATTTTCCTTGATTCCTGAATGCCCGGGAACCCAGTTAAATGACGGCTTTAATTCGTTGACCAGCTTGTCGAGTTGTTTCCAGAGCTCTTTATTTTTGATCTGTTTCCTTGACGACGTTCGCCAGCCATTCTTTTTCCATCTGTGAATCCATATTGTGATTCCGTCACGGACATATTTACTGTCCGTGAAGATTTCAATTGGTATGCCTTTTTTCTTGATTGCTTTGAGGCCTTCGATGGCGGCCGTTAGTTCCATATAATTGTTTGTGGTATTTTCTTTGAAACCAGTAATTTCTTTTCTGTGCGGTCCGTATATTAATATTGCCGCCCATCCGCCATCACCCGGATTCCTGAAACATGCGCCGTCTGTGTAGATTTGGATTGTTTTTTTCATATAATTTCAGTCCTGATTTGAGCAATGATATCGAGAATATTCCCAATTTTTTCGTCTATAGTTTTGTCAGCATCATTTAAAAATGCGGATAAAGATCCAGGCACTACAGATAATTTTGGAGAATTTGGTTTATCCTGCTTTTCACCAATAATTTCTGAAAGGAGACCATTAAGGCTGACTTCTATTTGGCCAATTCTTTCTATAGCACTTAAAATTTTTTTGTATTTTTGAATCTTGTTTCCGCCACCGCTTTGTGGTGCTTGCATAACATCTCCTTTATCGTATAATTCTTGCCGGATTTCCGATTGCTGTCTTATTTTCAGGAATGTCTTTTATTACAACAGACCCTATCCCGACCCGCGCCCCCTTGCCAATTTTCACTTTATTCAATATTTTTGCGCCGGGACCGATCCATGCATTGTCCCCGATTTCTACACTTCCACATATCACAGCTCCGGCGATAATCATTACATTTTTGCCAATTTTTACATTATGACCGATGTTTACCTGATTCCCGATTTTGGTGCCCTTACCAATGACCGTATCGCTGAGGGCACCCCTGCAGATTACCGTGTTTGCACCTATGGCCACATCATCTCCTATGATAACTTTTCCAAGATGCGGGAAATGATAATATTCATTGTCACTCTTGGCATATCCCTGACCCGCAATTCCTATGCAGCAGTTCGGTCCGATCACTACATTTGAGCCGACTTCAACATTTTGAATTGTACTGTCTTCCCAGTTTATCAGCGGACTTCTCTGAAGCCATCTGACTGGCTGCTCATTTCCTGCAGCAAAAAATTTATTTAACACCATTGCCATTGCCAGTTTTGGATTTTTGCATTGAACAATTGGTGTTTTATATGGAGTTTTAATCGGTGGAGAAATCAGCAAACTTCCATCAAAGTTTTTTATGGCATCTCCATCATATTCAGACAACCATGATATTTCACCTGGCAATGCTTTAGTATGTTCTATAACACCGGTAACAGTTTTGTTTCTGTCATATTGACGTTTCGATTCACCATTAATTGCAAGATGTTCACGGACTAAAAAATCAACAATTGCGCCTACAGTTATTTTGATGCACATTCTCGTATTCGTCTCTCCATTCTCATCCATGCGTGATAGACTGTGTGGTTATTAATAATGTATTCCCTTTGCCGTTGTCCGAGCTTTTCTGCTTCACTTGGATTTGATAATAGCCAGTCGAGTTTTCTCTGGAGATCTTTTCTGTCGATCCATTCAAGGTAACAGTCATCAAACAATTCTGATATACCAGGACTCTGCTGGGCAATATGTGGTATTCCAATGGCCATGCACTGAAACAGCCTGTTAGATGTTCCGTACCTTACGCCCCACCTGTGAAATAACCTGTTGTGAATCCCAATGGTAGTGTGGGACTGATTCAGCAGTTTATTCAACCTTGGATGGTTTTTACGCGGAATTGCCTTCACATCGTCTGGCCACCCTGCGCCGACCACCTGAAAATTGTAGTGGGTATTCAAGAACCTGACATTCTTCAGCCGTTCCGCTGCATTCGAAAAGTTAACGCCATAAAAATTACCGCCGAACATCGCCTGATATATTTTTGGAGAGCCATCTATCGGTTTGAATACATTCGGATTTGTCCCCTGGTGGATACAGAATACATTCTTCTGGCCCATCGTCTTCAAGTCTTTATATATTTCCGGGTCTTCCCATGTGAATAACACCATATTACATGTTGTGGCATATGCCGTTGCCCACGCAGGAAATGGATTTCTGTAGTCACCGAGAAAATACACACTGAAATACGGTTTGACAGCAAGCCTTACCTCTTCATAATTTAACGTGCTCCCTTTATTTATAAACACAACATCTGGCTTATATTTTTTTAAGTCTAATTTCAAAGAAGGGATATTATGAAAAAATTTTTTTTCGCATGTCGGTGACGGCACGCTGAACTGCGCGTGCTGGGCATGAATTGTTTTATCAATGAAAGCTATTTTCATTTCGTTAACATTTTACGACGAACATCTAGAAATTTATGTCTGCAATATGGAGTAACAATACAATAGTTGCCATTACCATTATCAAGAATTTCTCCAGATACATAGCACACACATGCTCGTTGACATCCTCCGTTGATCTCTGGGCAAAATCCAAGGCCTTCACTTGTGATTTTATCCAATTTGTTTTGTGCTTCTTCTTTAGTCATCCCACCCCTCCGTATAAATTTTTTCCTTCAGCCTTTTCGCGTTTGCCTCGAGGCTGTGATTTTGCTCGACCCACCGCCTTGTCTTCATTTTTTCAGCAAGGACTTCATCATTTGTCATGTCTGCAATGTGCCTGACTCTTTTTACTATTTGTTTCGGATCGTTTGCCACATGGATTCCAAGCTCTCCATATTCCCGGTTGTATATATCCTGTGCCAGAGTGTTGCTGATAACTATGTTACCTAGGCACGCAGCTTCGAGCGCCGTGTTCGCCCACTCTCCGTATTTCTGTTTTCCAATTTTCAAATTGCAGGTTTCAATAATAACATCGCATTTTGCCACTCGTTTCAAGTGGGGCTCCCACGGCAGCCTTCCTGCTTTTTTTGAGGTGTCCCGTATCCCGACATACTTTACTCTTTTTTTTAGTTGTGGATCCTTTTCTATAATACTGACAGCCTGCAGAACATTATGGGTTCCCTTTATTTTCGGACTCCTCGGGAAATGCCCGAGTGTAATGATTTTTTTATTTGCCTGCTCGTAATTCGGTTGCAGCAGTTCATTATTTACATCGATCGGATAATAAATCAGGGTCTCATTTTTTGCACCAAGCCCAAGAAGATCAGGACATTGAATGATTGTTTTGTTGACAAATTTATTGAAGAATTGATTCAGCTTTCCGTATGATTGCCGATACATGCTGCCGCCGTGCTGGACAACAACAAATTTATTTTTCAAATCCACCTCTGTCCCGACGAAGGTGCTTGCAATAAAATGAAGTGCTTTCGCACTTTCTGCCAGTTCGCGGAGCTGAGGAACTTTCAGTCTCCATTTTACCTTCGGCTTTGCATCACGAAGCGCTGGATGTATTTCAGCCTGAACGGGATAATTCAATCCATGCCATGCCCCCTTGTAAAATTGAACATCAAATCCAGCCAACTTCAGAGATTGGTAGAATTTATACCCAGTGTTCGCCCAGTCATTTTTAGTCAACATCAAGATGTCCATAGATCTTCTCCTGCAGTCGTTTCGCCGTCGCTGTTATTCCGTGTTTATCCACCGCCCATTGTCTGGTTTTCTGTTTTAAATCATTGATGTCTTTTTCGCTCATTGAGAGCACATTATGAAGATGGTTTTCAAAAGCCTTTTGGTTGTTTGCAATTAAGAGCGGATGATCTCCATATTCCTCGTGGTATACATTCTCAATGTGGGAGTTTGTAATGACTATTTTCCCGAGGGCCGCAGCCTCCAAAGCCGTGTTCCCGAATTCACCGGACCATCCGCGCTTTAGTTCGAATTGTGCCTTTTCAATTATAATGTCGCATTCTGACATCCGCATTAAATTGTCGTACCAGTTAACCCATTCTGATTTCACTCCTGGTTTTCGTTTTCCAACATAATGCGAATCAAGGTTCACATCTTTTATGGTTTTCAAAATTTGGTTGGTCCCCTTGGCCGCTGAATTGCTTGGGAAGTGGCCAATCTTTAAATGCTTGTTTGTTTTGAAGTTTGGCTGGATATAATCCGTATCCACCGGGAAACAGAAATAATGTTCGTTCTTTGCGCCGAGTTTAAGTAGATCCGGAGACTGGATGATCGTACTTGTTGCCATGGGATTCAATACTCGATTGACTTTATTAAAATTATTCCGATATGTCGCGCCTCCATGCTGAACGATGACCGGCTTTTTTGACAAATCTGCACCGGTATCTATAAACGTGCTTGCTATGAAATGTACGACCTTCGCTTTTTCGACCAGCGGCCGGAGCTCCGGAGCTTCAATTGTGACTGGGGCTTTTGCAACCGGCTTTTTTTTATTTAATGCCGGATGGATTTCTCCCTGCTGCGGATACCCGAACCTGTGCTTCCTACCCTTGAAATATTGTGCCTGTATACCGAGTGTCTGGATGCATTTGTAGAATCTCCAGCCAGTGTTGGACCAGTCGTTATATGTCATTAGCAGGATCATCAACTTCTCCAAAATACAACATCGGTGAAACTGCAAGTTTTTCTATTAGAGTTTTATGCAAATTAAGTATTTTGTCGTGTTGATATATAATTGCTTGAATTATTTCTATAATTCTTTCATTTGGTTCAATTGTTTTCATGTCTTCACCAATTTTAAAATATGTAAACTATGAGAGTTAAAGCTATTATGGCCAACCAAAACCATGGCTGCAATATTAAAATTAAGACAAACCCCCCAATTCCACATAATGCCAGAAGAAACCACATGAATATATTTTCTAACAAATCTTTTATGCTCCAATTCATATTTTTACCCCGTTCATGTTTTTTGTCCAAATAATATTCGTTGTTTTTTTCCGAAAGCATATAGTCTTATATTTCTGAATCTTTTAATATGCAGGATGTTGATGAGATAGTCACTCGTAAATGCCCATTGATGGTACTTATTATACCTGCTTCTACCAAGATGGACACGCGGCCTTGCCGCGAACCATATGCATATAACTCCTTTGGGTTTCAAGTTTTGTCGTGATTCATCGATCACTTTCATCGGGTCTATCATGAGATCGATTGTCGTTGCCAGAATTATTCCATCGAAGATTTCATTTTTGAATGGCAACCATTCTCCAAGCCCAACACAAAAATCAAACTTTCTTTTAATTTTGTCTTGATATGGATCGATCCCGACAAATTTAATATGTTCCTGATTCTTCATATATGACGGTAATGGAAGCAGACCGCAGCCAATGTCTAAACACAGCCCGGACATCTCGTCTCGGATGACATTACCAAACCTTATTGCCGGCTTGCAGCATTCCGTCGAAAATGTTCCAACCGGAGTTTTCTTGTAGCATTCATACTCAGCCTGCTGGAGCTCACGCCAGAGTTCACGATATTTCATGGCTGTTTTCCAGTAGATGTTCACACAGAGATGCTGTTTGCCAGTGCCCCCACCAGTTTGTATATGTAATTGAATTTGTTGGTTGAAATGGATGTTTTTTGCCGTACCAGGAATTCTCATAGTCCAGCACAGCCTGGTTCATTATCTTTTTTGATGTGGTAAAATATCCTGCTTTCTTCACCTCAGATGTTACCATTTTATGCAGCTCCGCGAGTTCCGGAGCCACGACTTCAAGTATGACCCGTGACATGCTGAGTCCCGGTTTTATGTGCTCGATATGCCCCTTGCTGTATCGAACGAATTTCTGTAGCCACTCCAAATTGTAAAATGGATGTATCCATTCTCCCTTCATTGCAAATCCGGAGAGCTGATGCAGATAATGCCACGAAAAATACTGCCCGACCGGGTGCGCCCATTTGTATTTTCCATTGTTACTGTTTCTGCACTTCGGCTTGTAGAACATCGCCGTGTTTGTCTCATTGGCACCGTAGCCTGTATATGACTGAATCGAGTCGTCAGATGATGGAATATATTGATTTTTCTGCAGCCACTCTATCGGCCAGTACCATTGATTGAGCGGGTATCCCGTATACCCGTTTGCAGATTTCCAGGCATTTTTGAAATCAAAACAATATTCATGCGCGCTTTTTGGTTTTGAAGAGTCATATGTAATGATATAATAATTCTTGTCAAAATACTCCATAACCTTTTTAAAGTGTTCGTGTTCTCCATGTGACTCAAATATGAACGGACTGTATCCAAGCCTGTTCATTGCGAGCATGAGCAGCCTGCTGTCGAATCCAGACGAGTGCGGCAGGATATTGAATTTTTTCGGGTTCCATGTTTCCCGGATAATTTTCTTCATCTGTTCAAACATTATATTCCCGAATTCTTCTTTGCTCACTCGTTCCTGCTCGATCGGCGTCTGCATGAAATCGTAAATATATTTTGGATACGCCTCGTCAAACGGTATTATATCAACTTCATTGAAAATTGTGTGGCACCAGCCGTCTGTTATGTTGTGTAGAAACACCTTTGGATGCAATTTTTTTCTGAACGTTAATTTTTTCGGCAGGACATCGGTGAAATTTTCAGATGCCGGCCGGTTGTGGTCTGTGTAGAGTCTCTGTCTTCTGTAGAACATTATTTTTCCTCATACCCGCATTTGGGACATATGAATATTCTTTTCAGTTGTGGTGCAGACACACAGTTGGGGCATGTCGGCCAATCTCTTAATTCATATTTCTCCGCCTTCGCCTTCTCACTTTCAGTTTTTGCCCATTCTTTCAGGTCGTTTGCAAATGGTGGGTTTTCGGTCGAGATGTGATTCGCATATGCCTGCATAGCCTTCCTCGATGCTGCGGCATATATGTCATCCCCTTCCGGCTTCAGTACGAAATATTTCATTTTAAGTCCTGGCATAATTTCTCCTTGTACCATTCCATCGTTGACTTTAAACCTGAGTTGAAATTGTTCATAAATTGGAATCCGAGGGATTCCAATTCAGATCCGGTTGCCGTAAATGTCATTATTTCTCCGGGTTTTTTCGGTAGGTGTATCCATTGAGGGTCTTTATCCGGATGCGTTATTCCCCATGTCAATTTCGCCAGCTGGATGATCGATATCTTCACCCGGGATATTACGTTGAAAATCCGATTGTCCGTTTCTGGATTATCCATGCAGAATATATTTGCTTTTACGATGTCGTCCACATGTGTGAAATGACGAATTTGTGTGCCATCCCCGAATACCGTGCATGGCTGGTTATTGAGTGCCTGCCGGATGAATATCGCCACGACCCCGCCGCCTTCTTTTGCGTTCTGTGATGGTCCGTACACATGATGATAGCGCAGGGATGTGTATTTGAATTCAGGATAGTATGAATGAAACGCCTTGAGATATGACTCTCCGGCCTGCTTGCTGACCCCGTAAAACGATTTGATATCTGCGATGGATCCGGTTGATGCGTGGATGAATTTTTTGACACCTGATTTGATCGACTGGTTGATCAGATTATATGTCCCCCATGCGTTTGTCATGAGATCTGTATGTGGAGAATCTATACATACTGTGCACTTAGAAGCAGCATTATGAAACACAATATCAAACTTGTGTATATTAAATAACCAGTCGATGTGTGAGTCAAGAACTGTATCCGCATACAAAAATTCAAAGTCTTTATGGATTGAAAGATCATGGATATTTGTCATTGATCCGCCAACCAGATTGTCAACACAAATCACTTCATGTCCGAGCTCGATGAGCTTGCGGCACAGGTGGCTGCCGATGAATCCCGCGCCGCCGGTTACGAGGCATTTCATATCGCCCCCTTTTGTCGATTCCATGTGTGGTGACAGAGATTGCGGATTCTCTGCAGGTGTTCTTTATTATACATGGCCTTTATGCCATGTATCGAACATAATTCTTCCCAGAACTCAGCAAACCCGTCGTCCTGAATTTCCGCCTGTTCCTCTTTTGTGAGTTGTTCGAACGTTCCTATGATTGGAGGATTAGAATAATCCTCCAATATAGGCTCAGTCAAAAGTTCACCCCGTGCCCACCTCAACATGTCGTAGAGGTATTTGTCGTCGTTTTGCTCCGCATATTCAGTCAGTTTCTCTATAAGCCCTTTTAACATACCCCTTCCTGTCCCTCAGTGATGTCAGCTTGTCAAAAAAGCACGGCCCGTCGTGCTTTTTCTGGCCGCACTTCTTACATATAAGCTCTTCATCCTCAAGATATAATATTTTTATCGCATCGTCATATTCCGAAATGATCGGCGTTTCCCTTTCCAACGATGCCACTCCGGCACACACGGCATTCTCGGTGGGATGATCGTATATCTCCCAGTTTTTTTTCACAAACTCTATAGCTTGCTTCCGATTTACGGCCTCGACGTGCCCCCGCAGCTCTACCCTCCGTGTAGCTAATACATAGTATGTCGGCATTATGTAAACCTTATTACGTTTGAAAAAATTTTTAACGGGACATACATCCAGAACTTACAGAACACCATGACCCTGCCTCTTGACGCGCGCGATGTCAGATACCTGTCGCCTTCTTTCAGGTGCAGTTTCTGCCCGATGCTGTCTTCAATTTTGAAATCTTTCACACATGTTCTGTAGTATGTCTCCATCTTAATAATAAAACGAGTACGTCCGCTCGCCCTCCCAGTTGTAATATATCCTGTCGTCCGGAACTTCGAGCATTTCATACGGGCTCGATATCACAAATAATCTGTGCTCGATCTTTCTCTGCATAAACCTGTAATGCTCGACATCTCCATACCTGTCTTTTACCATGTCGAAAAATGTCATCACGGCATCTTCGATACACATGGCATCCCTCACTGTGATCTTTTTTGACATGCATCTGCCTCCGGATGGGTTGGATTTTTTAGGAAATCCCTGATTGAAAGCAATATGAATCCCTGCATGGTCATGCCTTTCTGTTCGAGTTTTGATTTTAATTGCTCGTGCATGTCCCTGTCAATTCTGAATGTCGTCATAATTTTTTCCATTTTTATCCTTCCATGATTTTTTCTCCTTTATATAATTAAATATGTTTTGATGTCAAGACCTTTTTTGCTTTTGCTAATTTTTTTTGTCATCCTCCCCTGTTCCCGAAATAGTCCGCGCACCGGTCGTCCAGAACGACTCCGTTTTCCACCTCATATCTCCCATTGAATTCGCACCCACGCTCAAAATATTTCAGCGTGAACGCAAGCGTTGGGAACTTCTGGCTCATTGCGTTAATTATTTTTTTCGGCGGCGACCATGCCGTCGCAAATTCGTACATGAGTTCTGCATGTTGAGATCTGGACGAAACCCAGTGTTCATTGAGACAGGATTCACATATCCCCCATTTCGTACCCCAGTTTTTGAGGCACCACCAGTACCCGCCGTTATTATATCCGTCACGCTGACACGGAAGATTAATTCTAAATGCGCGCGGGAGACGGTATCGAATATGGTTTGTGTACCGCGCCGTGTCGTCAAGTCTTTGAAAGTGTTCCGGATATGGTAAAAAATTTTTTTGGGACAACGGTGATTTCCCGTTCATTGCATGAGATTTGAAAACCGAAATGTCCCACTTGTTTCCCGTGACGTAAAGGTCACATTCACACCAGTTCGGCATTGCTTACCTCCTTATATATATTTTTTTTGCCAGTACGGATCATATGCAAATGGAATGTCATACCACATTCTTTTATCCGTTCCGTAAAATACTGACACAATAGATTTGAATTTATACCCTGAAATTATTTTTTCGCTCTCTGGTGTTTTTAATACATATAAATCGGACTCGTGGCTGCTAAATTCAATTCCTGCTTTCATTATTTTCTCATATATTGTTGTCATGGAATAACCTCGGGTTTAGATATAAGTTCAAAACATATATTTTTAAATATTTTTATATGTGAGGGATGGACGGTGGTCGCCGTTCTGGGGGGGGTGATTAGAAGGGCTCCCTGTTATATTTCCCCTCATGGCAAATGGAAGGGGCGTACCGTTCTCGGACGACGTCCTGGCGTTGCATGTTGTAATTAGCACAAAAAAAAACGGACTGCCGATTTCTCGACAGCCCGTGTTTGTTATTCATAATGACGTTCCAGTTGGTCGAGTTCCTCTTGTAACCGATCCAGATCAGCCAATTGACGAGTCAACATCTGCTCGGTCGTATGTGCGATCGCCTGCTCGACGATCTTCTCGACGTCCGTGTACGAATACCATGTGCACGCCGGATTCCACCTAAATTGAGTCATGTTGCACCTCCAATATATGTGTAGAGAAGATAGATCGAAAGCGCCATCGCTCCGCCTGCAATGATGACGTACGCTACGAATGTTGCAAGTGCTGTCTTCATGTTATCACCTCCTTAGTAGCCTTGAGCCAAGACTCGGCTCCATTCAAGGTTGACCGGATTGTGCTTGGTCGGCACCCAGCCTTCGTTAGTGATGAAGATGACCCACTCTGGATTCTCTTCAAGGATCTCATTCATGATGACGCCCGCATACTGACAAGAGCCGTCTGATCCGTTCATCAGTGGAGCACCAAGGCGTACATAGAATGTCTGGGTCTCTATATCAACACTCTCTAGGGTGAAGTAATACGCCTCCTCATCTGGGACGTTCACGACTTGAACAGCCTTTGTTTCACCTAAAACAAGACAGAAGATCGTGGATAGTACTATAATGATTAAGATATGTTCGAGTGATTGCCTCATGGCTCCTCCTTTAAATTGTTGGGCGGATCGTGGTGACTCCGCCCGTGGATTAAAATTCCTGTACTACGATCAACCCTAACTCTGCGACAGGGTTCGTAGTTACACACCTGCGAAATATACCAGTTGATGTGCCGTGCTCACCGACTGAACTCGCAAGCTCGCCAAGAAACTCTCCAGTCTCGGTTTCGTAAAACTCGGTTGCAAGCCTATACTCAACCGTGTAAACTTCCATAGTGCCTCCTTTTCTTAATGACTGGGCGGATCGTGGTGACTCCGCCCGTTAGTGTTACGGTTTCAAGATATCATCAGCCGTATCCAAAGCAAGACCACGTTCGGTTTTGCGTGCCGTGATAACGACTTTGTCCTTAGCCTTGAACTTCTTTTTAAGGATTTTCTGCTGTTCGAGCTCATTAAAGCAGACCAAATCCAGACGACGGATTCGCTTCTTACCAAAGAAATCCACGGGAACGAGAGCCGATACGTTCAGCCCTATCTTACCGTCGCCGTAAGAGAATTCTCGGATGGGCTTGTCATCTGCAATTGTTCCTTTTAATTGAAAATAGGTCTCTCCAGTGATACTGCATTCAAACTTTTCCATGATGTTCTCCTCTCCGCCCGTAGGCGATTAGCGGGGTGAAGTTGATTCTCCACCCCAAGTTGATTAAAAAAAACTAAATTGACAAACTACTTACACACACACACGACACCCTAAAAAGAGATCGAGGCTGGAGCGGATTCAGCCTGATAAGATCCGATGGTTGTGGTGTGTAATGCTGGATAAGTCTGTCGTCGGAAGGGTATTGTGTTTTGTAATGATTACGGAAGGCTGACATGATGAACAAACATCTCGGTTGGTGTCCGGACGAGAGTATAATGATGAATTGCCCATCGGAATGATCCGATTCAGCTGGTGACTGGCGGACTATGTCGGAGCCACTGTTAATGGGATATGGACTCGCAAAAGGAAATTAAAAAATCTCTCGGACGATGTGACTGAAATGACAAGATTTTTTAACACACCGACTCTTAGACTGGATTTTACTCGGCTCCTGTCAACAATAATCGCCCGCACTCTGGGATTTTTTTTGTGTTAGCATTTCGTTTTGCGTACTGGGATGGTGTGTGGCTCACGGTCATGACTTATGAGTTCAAAATTACCAAGCTTGCAATCAGTCGTGTTAGTCTGTGTCGTGTGTGTGTGTAAACTGATGCCAGTGCCCAGAGATGCGGGTTCTTCATCTCCCGCATCTCGATCAGGGGCACGGGTTCAATGGTACCACAAATCGAGCTCCTGCAGATTTGATAGTGGCGTGCCACCATTTCCCGTTTGCTCTGAATGGTCAAATGGGATCCTGCCAATCTTTAACGATAGTTCGGTTTGACTGAACCGCATAGATGAATTGTGCCTGTGGCTCAGCCACCAAATCTGCAGGTGCCCGATTTGTATCCCGCATCGAGGATAGGGTTTTGGCTTTTTGGAATAACGACGGTAGGTTGTTAACCGTTAAGAAATGAGAGCGATGATTCTCGGTAGGTGTCCTGGCGTTGCGTGTTGTTTGAAATAAATCAAAGCGAGGAGTGCTCATCCTTGCCGACCGCCCTTTGGTCGGCCCCGGGGTCCAGGGGTGTCCCCTGGCGGGCTCCACGCCCGAATAACCGGCTCCTGCCGGAAATTACATCTGGAGAATACCTTAAGTACTCGGTTGGCGTCGTTTCCGTTACAGCGAGGTCCGGAGCTCCGAGGGGTTCGGGGTGTCCCCGAGACGGTCACGTCCATGATTTCCCTTCTACCTCGTGTTTCCCGTCGGCGAAACACAAGGTCACTTGGCGACATTGTGCCAATCGTCGGCGTCGTTCTGAGAATTTTTAAAACAATGGGTCGAAAGTTTTCTCAATCCTTCACCGACCGGCCGGCCACATCCGCAAGAGCAAAGCTTTCTTTTAGAGCGGCGGGCTTTGATCTTTTCTTTATTCTTCCTGGCATAGTCCCTCGAGAGCTTGTTGTTAACTTTTTTGGCACATCTGTCACAGTATTTACGCCTCTTGCTCGCATACTTAGAAACTTCGAACTCAACTCCGCAGATTTGACAGCTTACCTTCATAGTTAAAGTAATCCTTTAAGAAAAACTGAGCGCGCGCTCAATTTCGAAAATTTTTGACTCATTTACGACTCACGACGACTCAAGGAAAGTGTCGAACAACTCGGCAATGAGCCCTTTTTTTAAAGAAATCTTAATGCGTTGCGACGTTTTTCGGAGGGCTTTTAGCGAGGCAACCTTACAATCCCCACCCCTAAGAAAAACGACTCAAAATGACTCAATTTGACATTTCGCGCCAGATTATGTCAACTTTTTGCTCCTCCCCTACAAAAAATCCTAAGTTGCATTCGCTTTTTTCCTCTTTTTCAAGCAAAATGAATGTCGTTCATTGAGCCTACGCTCAAAATAAAAAATTTCACATCTAATAATATCAAATATTTACAAGCTTCACACTATTTTTTCGTTAAAATCTGAGTCAAATGAGTCATCTTTGAGTCTAAAATGAGTCACATGTGCAACTTAGATTAACATCCTGTGATTTATACAAATCCTCCGTGTGA
>Ga0180432_10006263_pt1 | contig 15524 bp, 10 predicted proteins | sample SS_ome_10_FD_132414 | JGI IMG/M metagenome (GOLD analysis project Ga0180432, IMG submission 132414) | Hypersaline lake sediment archaeal communities from the Salton Sea, California, USA - SS_1_MS_2 metaG | ecosystem: Environmental > Aquatic > Non-marine Saline and Alkaline > Hypersaline >... | reverse complement strand
TGCCAAGCGAGCACGAAGACTGCCAGCGCTTGTGGCCGTCGCATCGCTCATGCTCCTTGCGTGGCCGCAGGCCGTGCGAGCGGACGAGCCCGTGCTGGAGATTGTGCAGGTAGGCGGCGGAAGCTCGATCTATGGACTGGCCAACATCGAGAGGATCGGTTTCGAAAGCGACACGCTTCTCGTCGTGCAAGCCGGAGGTACAGAGAGATACCCGCTGGAGTCAATCCTGCGGATCAACTTCGAGTGGCAGCCCACCAGTGTTGAGAGCTCGGAAGATGCGGTCGTGCTGATCAAGGCCCTGCATCTGTTCCAGAATCGACCCAACCCCTTCTCTCCGGAAACGCGGATCGAGTTTGAGCTTCCGCAGTCTGGGCGTGTTGCGCTGAAGATCTATGCTGTCAGCGGGCGACTCGTCCGCACGTTGGTGGAGGATCGACGTGCCGCCGGTTCGCACAGCGTGCGATGGGACGGACGGGATGAGTCCGGACGCAAAGTGGCGAGCGGGGTCTACTTCTACAACCTTGCTGCAGACGGGATCAGCGAAAGCCGGAAGATGATCCTGTTGCCGTGAGCGGGTACCGACGAGCGATGCTGGTAGCAACTGATCGAGACGATGGGCATGAAGAGGAGAGTAAAGCCATGAAACGATGGATGATGGTTTTAGTGGTTACGGCCACGATGCTTGTGCCGACTGTGGGTCACGGGCAATGGAAGATGCGTGTGCATGAGGGCGAGACGGTTACCGAGTTCCTTGTATCCAGCGTCGACAGTCTGACTTTCTACTACGATATTCCCATACCGACGGTTGCGGTCCCTGCGGGCACCTTCATCATGGGGGACGGGGTAGCCCACTGTGGCACGGATGAGCATCAGGTAACCCTCACGGGGGATTTCCTCATTGGGCAGTACGAGGTCACCAACCAGCAGTACATGGAGGCGGTCCAGTGGGCGTATGACAACGGGTATGTGACGGCCACGACCTCATCGGTGCGGGACAACCTGGATGGGAGCACCGAGGAGCTTCTGGATCTGACCGATACGGACTGCGAGATCCAGTTCAGCGGGGGTCTGTTCAGCCTTCGCGAGTCCTCTGAGGCCCAAGCAGCGTACCCGGGCGGCTACGACCCGGCCGACCACCCGGTGAATCGGATTTGGTGGTATGGAGCGGCGCGCTATTGTGACTGGTTGAGCATGCGGGAGGGGTTGCCGCGGGCGTATGCGCACAGCGGCGACTGGTCGTGCAACGGTGGGGATCCGTACGGAGCGAGCGGCTATCGCCTCCCGACGGATGCGGAGTGGGAGTATGCGGCCCAGTACGACGACGAGCGGATCTACCCGTGGGGAAACCAGGGTCCGGATTGCAGTCGGGCGAACTTTTGGGACTACTACGGGACTGGAAGCCACTGCGTGGGTTGGACTTCACCCGTGGGCAGTTATCCCGGAGCGCCCTCGATTGGCGGGGAGCTCTTGTACGACATGGTGGGGAACGTCTGGGAGTGGTGCAACGACTGGCACACGTGCAATCTGGGCACGTCTTCCGAGACCGATCCGACTGGACCGGGCGCGGGCTCGGATCGGGTGCTGCGCGGCGGGTCGTGGGACGACGACGCCGACATCCTGCGCAACGCCTTCCGGCTCGGCTGGGGCCCGTCGTTCTCGAACTACGGCGTGGGGTTTCGTTGTGCCCGCAGCCAATAAACACACAGTGCGGAGTACGGAGTGCGAAGTACGGGGTGCGGGGAGTGGATCGGGGGAGTGAGGAGTGGTGATGGGTGGGGTGGGGAGGTATTTCGGGGCAGGTATTTCCGGGACAGACTACGAAACTCAACAATGCATTGGCCTGTAATAGATTGGAGGATTGAGGGTATCCGCGGGCACACGCACGCGGACCGGTCCTGCGGTGGAAGCAGTGGCAGATCGCTCACTCTCTACAAGCGAGGCCCTAATACCAAGTCGAACAAGCAGTTGGGCTAATTCGTAGCCTGTCCCTGAAATGTATGCCGCTTGGACACGGCTTTTCCTCTCGTAGTTGACGGGTGACAGGTGACCCAGCCCCGAATGACGGCGGTACGGGTTGTAGAAGCCCTCGATGAAGTCAAACACTACCATCCGTGCTTCTCTCTGAGTCCTGAATCTCTGTCGATCCAGACACTCGCATTCCAGCGTTGCGAAGAACGACTCGCAGAGGGCGTTGTCGAAGCAATCGCCCACCGATCCGGTCGACGGCCGGACTCCGGCTTCCCTGAAATACCAAGTCTGATCTCCGGCCGTAAATCGACTTCGCTATACGAAATCCGAGAGAGGGAGACGTGTACGACGGATCCCTCGGACTCCGGTGGGCACAGCGCAGGCAGGAGGCGTCGTCGGCCCAGGAGCCGCCGCGGACGACCCGATGCGCCTCCGTGCTCGGCCCCACCGGGTCGGTCTGCGGATCTGTCCCCAGGCTGCAGAGATGCCGGTCGTTGCACCGCTCCCAGACATTGCCGGCCATGTCGTGAAGACCCAGTGCCGGGGGCGCGGCCGGATAGCTCCCCACCGGCGCGGGCCACTCCAGACTGTTGTCGTAACTGGCCAGACTTCGGTCGGGGGATTCATCTCCCCAGGGGTAGAGTCTCTCATCATCAAACTGCGCGGCATACTCCCATTCGGCGTCCGTCGGGAGCCGGTAGCCGGGCGCGCCGTACGGATCCCCCCCGTTGCACGCCCAGTCGCCGGTGTTCGGATACGTCTGGGGCAGATGTTCCTGCATGCTGAACCAGTCACAGTACCGCGCCGCCCCGTACCAGGACACCTCGATCATCGGGTTGTCTTCCTTCCCCGGCTCAACGGTGAACGTCCCGCCTTCGAACGAGAGGTTGCAGTCGGGAGCGTTCAGATCGACCAGCTCCGCGAAGCTGCCGACCATATTGTCCCGGACGGAGAAGGGGGTCGCCGTCACGTAACCCTGATCGTAGGCCCATTGCACGGCATCCCTGTATTCCTGATTCGTGACCTCGTTCCTCCCGATGTAGAAGGTATGTGTGAGCGTGACCATGTGTTCGTCCTCACCGCAGTCGGCCGTCCCGTCTCCCATGGTGAACGTGCCCGCCGGAACCAGAACCATCGGGTGAGGCCGTGGGACTTCCACATGTCTCGTCGTCCGGCTGGTGAGTCCTCCCGTGTCCCTCACCTCCAGCCTGACCGTTTTCCGGCCTGCTCCCGTGAACTGGCGGGTGGCGGTCATTGCCGTGGTCCAATCGGTGTCCCAGGTCCCGTCGTTCTCCCAGTCCCACCGGATCTCGAGATATGCGGTTGCGTCCTCCTTGTCGGACGAACAGGACGCGTCAAACCGGAACACGGTTTCCGGGGTGCCCGAATCGAGGGAGGCCGTGAAGCAGGCGGTTGGGGCGGTGTTTGCCGGCGCGGTGGGTTCGTCTTCGTCGGCACACGTGGCGGTGAGGATAAGAAGGGCAGTGAGCAGGGCTGTGACTGTCGGAGTCCTCTCGAGCTTCATCCCGCACCTCGGCTGAAGACCGGTGGCGCCGCAGATCTCTTCCCGCCTGACAACAGGTGATGTTAGCAGGGCGCGACGGTACGGGAAAGGACATATCCAAGGTCGGCTATTTCGGGACAGGTATTTCGGGACAGACTACTCATCTACAGAATCTATTGTCCGATTTGGCATTATGAGTCGCGCGGCGTATCAGGACCGAGCGTCACCTGACTGATGATCGCATCTCTGGAAGCGCACCGGACGACCTTGGAGTGCTGGGGAGTTTGCCAATGGACTGGAGACGACGTTGGGTAGGTGTCTTCGTCTTTAGAAGCGTGACCCTAGGCTATAGTCACAAAAGCAGCTATCCTGAAGAGTGGTCCGTCCCCAAACAACCCCGGGAAGATGGCGGCGCCCTTCTGCCCGCCGACAGTCGAGATGAAAACTGCGAAGAAATGTGCTAGACTCGTATCGGTTTGAGAGTAAGCGACACGCGAACGTGCGCTTAGAAGGGGAGAGTCGTGCGGAGCAAAGTGAAACGAACAGCCGTCGCCTTCAGCATCTGCGGAGGTCTACTCGCTGCCGCGGGGTTCCCGGCATATGCCGACATTATGATCGATCTCGGTCGAGGCCCGGTCACGGTTCACGTGCCTTCATCGTACGACGCGGAAGTCCCCGCACCACTCGTATTCCTACTCCATGGCTACAGCGCAACCGGGGAGGGGAAGGAAGCACACTACCGGTTCCTGCCCCTGTCCGAGGAGTACGGCTTCCTCTACCTGTATCCGGATGGCACAGTGGATTTCTTCGGGAACCACTTCTGGAACGCCACGGACGCCTGCTGCAACTTCTTCGGCAGCGGAGTCGACGACGTGGGCTACCTGATGGCGCTCATCGATGAGATCCGGCTGCAACTCAATGTCGACTCCGACCGCATCCACTTCATCGGACATTCGAATGGCGGTTTCATGTCCTACCGCATGGCCTGTGAGCATCCCGAGACCATCGCCGCCATCGCCAGCCTGGCCGGGGCCACCTACGATGATCCGTCCGATTGTTCACCCGCCTCTCCGGTACACGTGCTTCAGGTCCACGGCACGGCCGATCAGGTGATTTCCTTCAACGGTGGCTCTTGGGCGGCGCCCTATCCCGGGGCCGTTGAGACGGTGGAACAGTGGGCGGGGTTCGACGGATGCGCGAACACCGGGGTGCTCACGCCTCCTGCTCTGGACCTCGATGCCGACGTTCCCGGCGACGAGACGAATGTCTACCGCTACGACACCGATTGCGAACCCGACGGATCCGCTGAGCTGTGGGAAGTCGTGGGCGGCGCACACAGCCCGACTCCATCCGAGGACTTCAGCCGCCTGGTCGTCGAGTTCCTGCTGGCGCATCCCAAGAGCCCGCTGGCGGAGGTCGAAGACCGTTGGGGCCCGGCCCGGGTGGCGAGCAGCCCCGTGCTCTTCCCGGCGACGCCCAACCCCTTCAGCCCGGCAACGCAACTCCGGTGTCGGCTGAGCGAAGCATCGCTCGTGACCGTGACGATTCACGATGTGGCCGGGCGAGTGGTCCGGAATCTCGTGAACGGCGAAGAGTGGCCCGCGGGTGATCACGAACTGGCGTGGGACGGGCGCGGCAAGTCGGGAGAGTCCCTGGCCCCGGGCGTCTATTTCGTGAACCTCAGAGCCGGCCTGCAGACGACCGTTCAGAAGGTTGTCCTCGTGAGATGAGCCTGTCGCCTCTGATGACAGAAGGAAGCCCGTAACAGGGTAACAAAGCTGACCACGTCTCCTAAATCTTTAGGCTCCTAAAGCTCCTACCCCTGTTCTATCGGGTCCGTTGCCAGTCTGAGTCTCCCATGTAGTGTTCCAACTCGCGCCAGAGGGCTTCCAGATCGCAGCGTCCGAGAATCACATCCTGTCTCTTCCCTGTGCGGTCCTTGGCGTAGTCGGGAAGGAAAACCTCTTCCCGAAAGCCCAGTGTCCGGAAGATCCCGCGGGCCGCCTTCTGAGGGCGCATCATCCTGACCACGATTTCCTTCACGCCGGAACCGGCGGCGAGCTCATAGAGGGCGCCTGCCATCAGCAGGCCCAAGCCCTTTCTCTGGTAGGGGCGAGCGATGATGAGACGGATCTCCCCCACGTCCTCTCCCCAGCCATGGTCGGCCAGCTCCAGGGCTCCGTCCGCCGCGATCTCGCCCCGGACAACGGCCACGAGCCGCTTTACTCTACCCGAGTCGATCTCTCGAATACGCTCCTCAACGAACCGCCGCTTGGTCACGTCCCGTCGCAGGTAGGTCCGGTCCTCTTCCGGGAGGCCCTGGAAAAAGGCCAGAGATTTCTCAAGATCATCCTTCGTCATCGAACGGAGGAGAACATCCGTGCCGTCCTTAAGTTTGGTCGCCTTTTCCATGAGAGCGCCTCCCTCTACGTATCGAAGAGACCCGAGTCCGATGCCGTTGCCTCTGGGTACTCCGGGAACAGGCTCATTCTACACTTTTGTGATACCTTCTGCAACCGGCCCGGAACTACCTGACCCTTCTGGTTATCCCCTAATTATCCCTAATTACCAGAGGATGTTGCCAGCCTGATCAGCAATTGATCTACTTCATATGTGATGATATAATTATCGCTGTTCGGCATGCTTGGCGCGCTCGACATCGCTGCTGACAGCGCAATGTAAGATTCGGAGTCCTCACCCAATGGAGGTGTTCCATGTCTTGCCGCACGCGCCTCTTCCTGGCTCTGGCTTTCGTGTTGATCCTCGCTCCGGTTCCTGCCCACGCGGAGAACGAAACCGTTCATCAGGCCGGGCCGGTTTCCGCAGAGGCACAGGGGATCTCCGGCCGTCAATAGGGGACGCGTCAATAGGGGACGTAGTTTACGTTTTTCACTTATTGCCTGCTTTGTCTGGGAATTGACGCTCCCCCACATTGGACGGCATAGCCGACGGGACTCCCTACGCCGCAATGCCCCGTATCTCCGAGTCTGCGGTAGCCAACTTGCCCGTGCGCTTTGTATCAGCCCAGCCTGCATTTGCCGAATCGAGAAGAAACCGCTCTGCCAAATGAGATATGGACAGCTGGTGCCGTGAAGACGCACAATAAGTGAAAAACGTGCACTACGTCCCCGGCAAATGGAACGCGAAATGCCCTGTGAGACAACGAGTTGTCCTTAATGGGGCTCTGTCCCTATTTCCTCTGTCCCTATTTCCTGAGCCTATACCAGGCCCGGCCGGAGGCCAACGCCCTTATGGCATCAGACTACGAAACTCTGGGATTGGTTGGTGTGTAATGGATTAGGCGATCAATCGGGGCAACGGGTGGCGATGAGGATCTTGACTGGGCGGGACGCCTAAAAATAGGGAAAGAGCCCTGATCGCCCCGCGAGGCAGGCCGTCGTCAAAGGCCCCCAACCCGCACGAATCACCCCAACGTTTTGCCCCTGCCAACCGTCATCGAAGTGGGCCCATCTCAACCCCTATATCGGAGGCCACGATGCGCATGATGATGACGGTTTACCCGGGCCGCCGCGCCCGTATCACACCTTTGATTTCTGGAAGGATGCTCGCAGTACTTTCCCTGCTGATTCTGCTCTTGTCTGTACCCAGCTGTGATCGCTTCGATCGTGCAGGCCGAGAGGTCCGGCGGGTGACGCCGGACCGCATTCAGCGCTTTGAGAGCGGCATACGTCGTCTCCAGCGGGAGCTCAAGATCCCGGGGATGGCCATCGCAGTTCTGGAGGATGGAGAGATTGTGTGGACCCGGGGTTTCGGGTTGGCAGACCGGGAGCGGTGCATCCCGGTGACACCCGACACGCCGTTCCAACTCGCCTCGGTGACCAAGGCCCTGGCCTCTGTCGTTGTGCTCGGCGCCGAGGAGCGTGGGTTGCTGAGCATGAGCGACCGGGTCATGGACTGCGATCCGGTCTTCCCATTCGAGCGATTGAACATCGAGAAGCCGGAGACCCTGCTGTTGCGGCACTTGATCACGCACACGTCGGACGGCCCTCCCGGCAGCCGCTACCGGTACGACGGCGATCTATACTGCAATCTGGATCTCCCCCTGTACCTGGCCTGCGGTCAAGACTTCAGAGAGCTCTTTCTCGAGCGGATCGCGACCCCTCTGGGAATGTCTCGGACCGCGCCCAATCCGGTTGACCCGGGATTGCTGGATCGTTTCCAGAACTGGATGCGCGCTCGGGGCGACGAACCGGTTATGCGCGATCCCTCCGGTCAGCCCTACGAGACCAGCTCCCTGCGGACTCTAAACGACGAGGCTTTCGAGCGCGGCTACCTGCTGATCGAGAACATGCTCCCCGGCGCAATCGCGGCAGCCGGAGGGGACAGCACCCTCTTCCTCGTCCGTGTTCCGCGGTCCGTGAGCGACGAGACGCGGGAAAGGTTCAACGAATTCTTCCGTGAGGATAACTCGTTCCAGGAAATCTACGCGGAAATGGCCAGACCCTACCGGTTCGACGAGCAGGCGGCCGTTGTGCGCGGCGGCTACCGGAACTTCTTCTCGACGGGGACCGGTTTCATCTCCACGGTGCGGGACCTGGCGGCCTTCGACATCGCCCTCGATGACGGTCGGCTGGTCACGAAGGAGACCCTCCAGCGGGCGTGGACCCCCTTCGTGCTTGCCGATGGGCGGCCCACTCTCTACGGCCTGGGCTGGTTCGTTGAGGAATTCGGTGGACGACAGCTCATCTGGCATGGGGGCGAGTGGGACTGTACGGCGGCCCTGTATCTGAAGGTGCCCGCCGAAGACGTCACGCTCATCGCGCTGGCCAACAACCGGAGCATGAGCGGTGGGTTTGCCATGGCTCAGGGGACGGTACTGAACTCGGGGCTGGGTCTGGACTTCCTGAGGATCTTCGTCTTCGAGCCGGGAGCGGGTGCGACGGGTCCCGACATTGACTGGCGGGACGACCCGGCCGCGATCCGCAAGGCCATGGCCGGCGTCACCGACGAGCACCTCCGGTCCCTGTGGTGGCACCAGCTCAGAAACACCGAGACGATGCTCTACCGGATGCTGGATGCTCGTACCGCCGAGCGCCTGGTGCAGAGCGTGCACAAACCCCTGTTCGAACAGGTTGTGGGTGTGCCTCACGCAGATCTGACCGCCGTGGCGGAGATCGTCGATGTCGGCAATGGAGAACATCGAACCGTAGACTTCGACCTGGAGTGTGACTCGGCGGTGTGCGCGTACGCCATCGGCGAGATCACGGACGGGGGCTGCTGGGATTGGGGTTGGATCGAACGCATCCCAACGGGCGAGGTTGTCTGGGAAATGACGTGGTCGAACACCATTCCCGGGGGCGGTTCGTTCAAGAACCGGAAGGCCGACGCCTCGCTGCAACTCGCCGCGGGGGAGTACCGGCTGCACTACCAATCGGACGACTCCCACGCCTACATGGACTGGAACGCTCCGCCTCCCGACCACCCGTTCTGGGGGATCTCCATCCTGCGATCTCAGGGTCCGTCGTGAGGCGAGCCCGTCTCTTGTCTGGCGGCTTTCAGCGGCTTTCAGAGAAGTGTTGGAGTGCTAGGGTCAGGTCTTGCAATGCAACAAGACCGGCCGCAAGTGTTGAAGTAATAGATGTCGACAGGTTTCTCAGGGTGACCCTGGACCGCCGTCGGGCCGGCAGTGCGAAAAACCGAAAAGACAACGAGTCAGAACCTGAAATGTGTCATTGCAGGATCCGACCCCGAAGTCTCTCGAAGTCTCTGGCCTTGCAAGACCTGACCCCGAAGTCTCGACCTGACCCCGAAGTCTCCCGAAGTCGACCCGAAGTCTTTCTCGCACCCGGCTTCTCGGGCTCTATCCCAAAAGGCCGAGGTACCGAAGAAAGGACTCAAGTCCAAGGCGAGGAAACCGTTCTGACAATGAGGCTTCTGTCCCGAAACAGCCCCAAGAGGGGCTCTTTCCCGAACAGCCCGAACAGCCCGAACAGCCGGAACCGACTGGTTCAGGAAGGAGACTGGCTATGTTCAGAAAGAGGCTCGTGCTATCCGTGATTGCACTCGGCTGCGTTCTCGCTGCGAATCCGGCGGCGGGGGCGGTGGATGCCCTCGGGAACGACTCCGGGCAAAGCGCCGGGGAGGTCGAGATCGGGCCGCCGGTGCCGACCAGGGGCCTCTGCGTAGAACTCATCAGTACGTGTCCCTCCCCCGTGTACGGCAACGACGGGTTGGCCTGGGACGGAAGCCACCTTTGGATCGCCGACTTCGATACGGACCAAGCGTATCGGGTGGATCCGTCCGATTGCTCCGTGGTGCATTCCATACCACTGCCCGGCACGTACCCGGGGGGTCTGGCTTGGGATGGAACGCACCTTTGGCATGCGGACGCAACAAACGAGATGATCTATCGACTGGACCCAGCGGATGGTTCCGTCGTGGCGTCCTTCCCGTCGCCCGGCGGATTTCCCCCCGGACTCGCGTTCGACGGGAGTGCTCTGTGGAATTCCGATACGGACTGCAATGATCTGCCGTGCGTGCCCGACGAGATTCACTACGTGAGCACCGCGGGAGCAATCCTGTCTACGTACCCGGCGCTGGGAGAGTATCCGACGGGCCTTGCATACGACGGCGCGTATCTCTGGCACTCGGACAACGCTCTGGATGCGATCTACAAGCTGGATCCGGCGGACCTTTCCGTTGTGGGCATGTTTCCGTCTCCTGGTTCGTATCCGAACGATCTTGCCTGGGACGGGACCCATCTCTGGGTCGTCGACAACGGTACAGACCTGCTGTACAAGTACTCCATTAGCGGGAGCGGGGCGAGCGCTACGGAAGCGACCAGCTGGGGAGCCATCAAGAGCCGGTATCAGAACGACTGATCGTCTGGAAATCACATCCCAGACCCGCGAACAAGACGGGGACAGGCTGCGACGTGCAGATCGGCCTGTCCCCCCTTCGCGCGCCCCCGTCTCCAAGAACCGGCACGAGCGACTGCCGGGAAAAGCCTCGGCATTTTCGCATGCTGTCGGAGAGCCGAGAACCGAAAGCCGAAGAGCCAGAACAGCAAGAACGGATGAGAAACCACAGGATCTCGACTCGGTCGGTTGTCGGCTCTCGTGTGTAGAGGGTATGGGGGGGGCGTTGTCAGCTTTGTCAGCAGGCTCTTTCCCTACCCACCGGGCCTCCATTCCGGGCGCCGGTCGATTCCTGTGTAATGTGTCACACGCTGCGCCGTAGTGTCGTCCAGGCTCACGATGAAGATGGCTGACTCCGTATTCCCGAGATTCAGGGCGATACAGTAGGCGATGTAGTCCTGATCCGGGCTCCAGGAATGGTGACGGATGTACTTCCAGGATTCCTGGTATTCCACGAGCGCTGCCTGATCTTTACCGTCGACGCCAATGATCTCAAGCGAATACGGGGTGTATGGATTGCGATCCCGGAAGCTCAGGTACTGTCCGTCGGGGCTCCATCGAAATCCGTCGCCGTAGTCGGTCAGCGTTCGTTGCTCGGAACCGTCGGGCTTGATGAGGTGAATGCCCTGATCATGGTAGGCAATCCACTCTCCTCCCGGAGAAAAGGCGGGGCCGGAGCCCACGACGAGTCTCGTGGTGTCCGCCGCGGCCAGGCCGATGATGCGCATGGGCTCGTCCAGTGTTGCGCCGACGACAATGGACTCCCCATCCGGACTCCACGATCCCCAGTCATCGGGGAAGTTGCCGGGAACCACGAGGCGCTCTTCACTGCCGTCCGCGTTGACGGCGTAAACTCCGGGACCCGGCGTGTCTCTCTCGCTCAGGAAGGCGATCTTCTCATCATCCGGACTCCAGCGGGGTTCCCTGTCGGCACCTGCTGAAGCTACGAGAGGCCAGCTCGCCGTTCCGTTGTGTTCCAGCAGGTAGATATCCCGGTCGTAGGGGGACGTGCCGTGCCGGCACTCCACAGTGTACGCGATGATTTCACCGTCATGGCTCCATCTGGCGTCATGAACGACTGTCTCTCCCGGGAGATCCGGCAATTGGGTCGCGCCATTCGAATCCAGAATACATAGATGACTTCCCCCCCCTCCTCGTCCGCTGAGGAACAGAACCTCGCCGGGCACCGGCAGGTAATCGTCAGACCACTCCGGGGCCGTCGAGCGGCCACAGGCAAGCTGGCCCGCAAGGCCAACGCCGAGAACCAGCATCAACCGCATCCGGCGTTGCGCAGATCTCCTTTGATGCCTCCGGAGGGCCAGACGTTGCACCATGCGTGTGCCCCCTTTCAATGCGAGAGTCCCCCCAGCACGAGCCTCCGCCTGACTCTACTATCGAATGAAACACGTCTTTCCTTGAGAGGCCATGTCTGCGGGGCCGGGGGGACGTTGCCAGACGATTCAGTCTATGCCTCTCTTGTCACATCTTCATCGGTGCCGCAGTCCTCTGACATAAGTTGAATAGGCCGGCAACATCCACTGTCGCTGACATGCCCCCAGGGACAGGAAAAGAGTTGACAGGTTTGTGCCGTTCGACTATGTTTGAGGACGGCTAGATGTACTGAGGTACGGTAGAGATAGAGGAGGTTACAAGTCATGGCACGTGGAAAGGTCAAGTGGTTCAACGAGAACAAAGGTTTCGGATTCATTGAGCAGGAAGACGGCGCCGACGTGTTTGTTCACTTCTCCGCCATTAACCAGGAAGGATTCAAGACTCTCGCCGAAGGCGAAGAGCTCGAGTTTGACATCACCCAGGGAGAGAAAGGTCCCCAGGCAAGCAACGTGAGAAAGATCTAGCTCCTGGAACAGATTTGAGGTTCCGGAATGCTGCTGGATGTGACAGTTGCGCGAATGAAGATACAACAAAGGCTGCCAACGCCGTAGGAATCTAGCTACTAAGGACAGGGTCTTCAGTTCTTAGACGACGCCCCCCCGAGAGAATGACTCGGGGGGGTTGTCGCGTCTGGTGCCTTCGGTACTGAGCGCGGCGCCCCGGGGATCGATGGGCCTCGGTGCAAGGTCCGATGACAATCGCGGGTGCCGGGATTGGGCGGCACCCGCGATGCGCGGTCTTCTTCTGAGGGAGGCTATCTGTACATCACCTTGACGGCACCCCAGCTCGGTCTCTCCTCGGCGACCCTCTCGACGGCCGTGGTCGGAGGCGCTCCGAACTTGACCCACTTGATGTACCAGCCGTACCACGGTTCGATCTGGTCGGAGCCGAAATCGAAGCCGACCAGGATTTCCTGACCAAGATAACTGCTGAGATCGAAACAGTCCTTGATGAAGCCCTCGGACCATCCGGTGAAACTCGGTTGGCACATAACGCACTTCGGCCAGTAACCGTCGTCATAGCAGTTCGCCGAACCGTCGTACCCGCGGGCAGGAGTGATAAGGTACCAGGTTACCCCGTCGTCTGCGGACACTTTTACGTTACCGCACTCGTATCCTGTTTGGGTGAAGTAGTGGTGGCAGAGTTCCATGCAGCTGCAGTCCTCTTCGATCACCACGGGACCGATCACGGCTCTCTCACCCATGTCGTTGAAGCCCATGCCGTCGAGGACTGTTCCCAGAAGGTTGGTGACGGCTACACTGTCGCAGGCAACGTCCGGTACGATGGGAGGAGGGATGAGCACGGGTCCCCACTCCCACGCCGGTTCACCCCCGCCCGGCATGCCGCACGGCATGGTGTAATAGCCGTTTGAGGACTCATTGAAGTCGAAAACGTAACGCGCTTCCACCAGCGGGCAGCACGCGAAGTCCCTGGCTTGCTGAAGCGGCTCGATCTGTGAGACGCGGTTCACGGGGTTCTCCTTGGCATCGAGAGTTCCAAAGGAAGCAAAAACAGATAGGACACCGAATACGCCGGCTACGCTCACGTAACCTGCTGTGCTGGTCGAGAAACGCATGATCTCCTCCTTGCCCCGTCGCGGGGTAGTTCGACGATCCGCCAGGCATGGCGAAGGGCATACCTCAGTCATCCCCGTTGACGCTTTATCGTCGCCTCGTCTTCCCTCTGGTTACTCAGACACATACTAATATTATCACCCACAAAGCGCGCGTGTCAAGCGCTTTTCCCAGTATTTCGGTTGGGGTAATCGTCATTTTGTCTCGCTAGCGCTCCAAGCTGTAGGCTTCCCACTTCCAGGGTGGGTGTCTCGGTCGTGCATCAGAGGATGGATCCTGAACACATCCGCCCAAGCTCCAGACTTCCACCGCTTGCGAAGTGACGAGAAATCTGTATATTCGTACCGATGGATGGATCTGGAGGCCAACTGTCGAGGATGATGTGCGGTGGATCACCACATCCATGCCGTGAGTCTCTGTTCTCTGGGTTGATGGTGGGGGGAAGCAGATGAAGCGAATCCTGTTGATCGTGTGCGGCACGTTGTTTGTCGCCCTGGGCGCCATCGGCATCGTGGTGCCGATTCTACCCACCACGCCTTTCCTGCTACTGGCCGCGTTCTGTTATGCCCGGAGCTCGCAACGATTTCTGCAGTGGCTACTCACCAACCGGTGGTTCGGCAGATACATCAAGAACTACCGGGAAGGTCGGGGCCTGCCGCTGCGAGAGAAGGTTCTCACCATCGCGGCCCTCTGGTTGGCGATCCTGTTCTCGGTCCTCCATGTCGTCTCCGCCCTGTGGTTGCGGCTGCTGTTGATCGTGACTGCCGTCGGCGTGACCGTGCACCTGGTCTGCATCAAGACATTCAAGTCTGAGGCCCAGGCCAAGACAAGTGAGCACGTGCGTCCACCGAACGGGCCGGGGTCCGACCCGTCGGCCGAGCGATGCGAGAATACGGAAGGCTAGTGACCTAGACCCCAGAGTGTGGCGTTGCAAGACCTGGCACGGGGGGAGGAGTGGGCACGGAGGGCCGGAGTGACAGGGGACAGGTGACGAGTGACTTGACATCGGTTTAGAAGAGCGACTGGAACCGGGGATCGTTGTGGAGGGATTCCAGATCGGGGTCGGTTTTCATATGGGAGAGGTCGGTGAAGCCGTGCTCGACGGCCTTTGCCAGCCACTCGATGGCTTCTTTCTTCCGGTCCATCTGGGCGTAGATACAGGCGATGTTGTAATAGGCGTCCACGGCGCCTGGGTCGAGTTCGGTCACGCGTTGGTACCAGCGAAGGGCCTGGTCCTCGTCGCCCATGCGGGCAAGCGTGTGGGCCAGATAGAAAGGAGGATCGGGGTTGAGCGGCTGGAGGGCGGCCAGCCGCTCCAGGTGCGAAACGCTCTCTTCGGTGTTCCCGCTGTCTCTTAGAACCTGAATGAGGTGTGAGAGAAACATCGTGTTGTCGGGTTTCTCCTTGAGCGCGTCTTCCAGAACCGCTCTTGCGCGCTCGGGCCGGCCTCGGGCCGTCTCGAGACCGGCGATGCCGAGTACGGCCTCCTCCAGGCCCGGGGAGGCCAGAAGCGCGGCCCGATAGGCTCGGAGGACGGCGTCGGGATCCCCGCCGAACGTGTACGCTCGGGCAAGCCCCAGATGCGCGACGTCGTAGCCGGGATCGATCCGCAGCGCTTCCTCGAACGCCCCAATCGCCTCGGGAATCCTCTCCAGCCGGGTATAGGCGGAACCCAGCTCGACGAGGCGGAGGGGGTTTTCAGGCTCAAGCTCCACGGCGCGGCGAAGGGCGGCCAGGGCATCCTCGGAGTTTCCGGCCTCCAAGAGGTTCCGTGCGACACGCGTTTCAAAGCTGGCCCGTTGGTTGCGATTGAAGGCCTCCATCATGTCTCGGGGATTGAGGCGCACCTCTTCGCCACTGTCGGAGGCCTCCCGCTTTCCCATGAGGTACCCCAGCGATTCGAGCTTCTCTCTGGTGCTCTCGTCCCGGGGCGCTTCCAGCGCGCCGTATCGGGCATCTACAGGAAACGAGCTCAGGAGTTCGTCGAGGCGTTTCGCCAGCGACTCTTCGATGGGGAGCCCGGAGCCGGCCAGGTTGGACGTCTCGCCCGGGTCCTCGACCAGATGGTATAGCTCGGGTTTGGGCGCCCGAATGTACTTCCAACCGTCCTTGCGAATCCCCGCCAGATCGCTCCAGCCGTAACTCAATCGGGGACGGTACGTCTCGCAGTACATCTCCCCGACGCCGTCGGGCGTGCGGCCCTCGAAG
>Ga0180432_10006262_pt1 | contig 15528 bp, 6 predicted proteins | sample SS_ome_10_FD_132414 | JGI IMG/M metagenome (GOLD analysis project Ga0180432, IMG submission 132414) | Hypersaline lake sediment archaeal communities from the Salton Sea, California, USA - SS_1_MS_2 metaG | ecosystem: Environmental > Aquatic > Non-marine Saline and Alkaline > Hypersaline >... | reverse complement strand
GCACATTTCTATGTGATCCTGAGGCCTGAAGCAGCCGGCCCGAAGGGCCACACAGAAATGTACAAAATTTTTGAAGAAAATTTTAGCACATTTCTATGTGATCCTGAGGCCTGAAGCAGCCGGACCGAAGGGCCACACAGAAATGTACAAAATTTTTGAAGAAAATTTTAGCACATTTCTATGTGATCCTGAGGCCTGAAGCAGCCGGCCCGAAGGGCCACACAGAAAAATATAGAAATTTCTACTGAGTTTACGTAAAAGAAATTTTTACATTTTTCTATTTGATCCTAAGGCCTGAAGTAGTCAGGCCGAAGGGCCAAACAGAAAACGTTTGCAAAATCCGGATTATAGTATAGAATATCAAAGCTAAGCGCGAGGATGGCGGAACTGGTATACGCGCTAGGTTGAGGGCCTAGTGGACGTTTAGTCCGTGGGGGTTCAAATCCCCCTCCTCGCACCATTATAAATACGGGCCCCCATCGTCTAGTCCGGCCTAGGACATCAGATTCTCATTCTGAAGACCCGGGTTCAAATCCCGGTGGGGGTGCTTTATAAAGGGACCGACGCTTATTGCGTCGGTCTATTTATGTGCCACTTAAACCGGGATCTGAAACGAACGCCCGCTAACCGCAGTGAGAAAAAGGCTGTAGTAGGCAAATCCCGGTGGGGCTTAGCGCCATACAACTGAGGCTGTTTCGCGGTTTAAGGGCTAAACAGCCGTATGTAAAACTCTTCCCACTATTCACGTTAGAGGTATTTTTTAGGTATCCCTACTTTGCTAAGAACCGGACATTTTTATCTTGCTAATACAATATCGCAAGGTATAGTTGACTTTTTATTAGTTTTATGATAAACTTTCTAACAAAAGTTAGTTTATGCATAAAAAAACTTTATTTACCGCACATCCAGTAAACGACCGCGATAAAAAAAACTTACTTTTTCTGAATTTAATCAAAAGCCGAAAATCCACATCCCGCACCGAAATATCTAAGCTTACGAAAACAAGCGCGGTAACCGTTTCCAATTACATGAACACCTATCTAAAAAAGGGGCTTGTGCTGGAGACAGGATACGAAGCGTCAAGCGGGGGAAGAAGGCCCGAACTTGTGGAGCTTAATAAGAAGAGCGGATACGCGGCGGGAATAGATATAACGCCCGGCCGGATAAGCGCTATTCTGGCGAATTTTGGAATGGAAAAACTGGCAGGAGCCAGTGTGCCCGGTGATACCAAGAAAGACCTGAAAAATTCTATAACGCGAATATTAAAACAACTTCTAGAAAATCTGAAAATGGATAAAAACGTTGTAAAAAAAACCGGAATCACAGCAACCTCCGGTGATATCGCGGAAAACATTCAAAACTATAAGGATGAAATAGAGAAAGAATTAGAAATCCCGGTTTTATTCGGGCACCCCGCTTTGTGCGCGGCTTTCGGAGAAAAAAGCGCAAACCCGGAAACGGATGAGGCCTCGAAAATTCTATTTATTTACACAACGCTCGGTGAAGGTGTTTTTATCGCGGACAATGAATTTTATGAAGCGAATAACAAAAAAAATGAATACGCCTATCTGATGCCCTGGGGCCGGAAATTTGATATCGCCGAAGAAGCCAGAGCAATAGTCGGACGGGGCGTCGGCACGAAGATGGTTGATATCGCGCAGGGCAATATGAAGAACATAACAGCGGAGACAGTGGTAAGCGCCGCCCGCGAAAGCGATGAAATTGCCGCCGATCTTTTAAGAACCGCCGCGATAAATTTAAGCGTCCGCGTGGCTTATTTGGTAAATCTATTCGAGCCGGAAATTGTTATTATAGGGGGCGGCGCGGAAAAGGCGAGGGATTTATTTTTTGATCCCATAGCCTCAAACGTGAAAAAACTTAGTTCACACGGTGTTTCAGGCAGGACAAAAGTGTTACCGGCTGTTTTGGGTGAAAACGCCCGGACAAAAGGGGCCGCCTACCTCGCGATAAGAGAAATTTTTATAGAAACATAAGGAGCGCATATGCCTGAGGAAAAAAAATGTGAAATATGCGGAAAATCGTTTATCCCGAACAAATACCGGCCTAATCAGCAAATTTGTTCGAGCGTGGAATGCCAGTACCAGCGCCAGCTTGAAAATATGGCCAAGTGGCGTAAAAGAAACCCGAATTATTTCAAGTATAAGGAGGTAGCGGACGCTTCCTGGAAGGAAACGTGCAGGAACCGCTCGCTTGACTGGCGCAAAAAACACAAAGAATATTTAAAACTCTACAGGGACGCTCATAAGGAAAGACACCGTAATTACATGCGGGAGTACATGAAAGAATATAGGAAAAAGAAAAAATTAGAAAAAGACAATGAAGCATAGAAAATACATAACTGTTTTTCTGGTTTTGGTGTTTATTTTTTCCGGCGCGGAATTTTCCGCCGCCCAAACCAAAAAAAACACCGCGCAGAAAGAATTTAAAAACCACATAAAAGAAGGCAAAATATATTATAAGAAAAAAATGTATGAAAGCGCTATAGCGCAATGGGAAAAAGCGCTGGAACTTAAACCGCGAAGAAAATCAATTAAAGGCCTCATCCGGAAAGCCGAGAGAAAACTTAAACAGAAAACGTTGCGCCTGGCCAGAGAGGAAAGAATCGCGATCGACGATATTAAGGAAAAACCCGGGCGCTTCGCGATAACGCCGGAAGAGTGCATCAGAATCGCGTTAAATAACCACCTGCCGCTTAAAATAGCCGAAAAACAGCTTAAGCTCGCAAAATTCCGCCTGCTTGAGGCCGAGCGGAAAATAGGCCCCTCACTAACGATTAAAATGGAAAATTCTTCCGGCACGGTGTATGGCAGGCACTACGAGGGGCAAAAAATATTAGCCGAGGGAAAACAGCCGATCTTTTACGGCGGAGAACTTGTTTTTTCCGTGGAACAGGCAAAAACCAATTTAAAAATAGTTGAAAACGATTATGACAGGATCAAAAATGAATTAATCCTGCAGGTGGAAAAGGCGTATTACAGCCTGGATAAGGCAAACAGGGCCCTTGAGATACAGAATAACCTGCAGAAAACAGTTACCGAACTTTATGATATGGTAAAATCCGGATACGAGGCGGATATTATCGCGCAAATCGAATTTTTAGAAATAAGTTCCCAGTATAACCAGGCCAATTTTCAGGTTTTATCCGCCACTGAGGACAAGGCGATCGCGAATCTTCTTTTGCAGCAGGCCATGAACATAAACAATGATGTGGTAATCGCCGGAAGCGGCGAACCCAGGATAATCAAATTAGACCTGGACAATTGCTTTAATATCGCGTCTTTAAACAGGCCCGAACTCAAGATAAGCCGGCTTTCCGTAGAATATTTCGATTATGAAAAAAAGATTATGAATTCGCGCGCGACTTTTCCACGTGTGGATTTTCTTGGCATGTACGGCAATATGGTTGAGGACTATGTAAAAGGGGATAAGGGCACAGGCGCCGGCACCGGTTATACCAATCCGGTTCCTCTGGGGCCAAACGACCAACGCGGGCTGGGGCCGGAATATTATGTGGGCATGAAGGCGAGCTGGCCCTTCTGGGGAAGCACCGTGGGGTATTCGCTTACTAAAGAAACGTGGCAACCCGTTGTCAGCGCTTACCAGGGCACCGCTTCCACGACGCACACCATTACATTTGATATATTAAACAAAATGGAAGATCTTTCGGGAGTGAGGGAAGCTGACCTTGAGTTCATGAGAGCGATAGACGAGATAAACAAGAAAGAGCAGGAAATTACCCTTGAGGTAAAAGAGACATTTTTTAAATATAAAAAAGCGATTGTCCTGATGGAAGTGGCGAGAAGTAAAGTGGAATTTCAGGCGAAACAGGTTGAGATTCTGGAAATAAGGCGCCAGCTTGGAGAGGCGCAATATTCGGACGTTGCCGAGGAAATGATTAAACTGGCCGAAGAGAGGTTTTCCTTCGTGCAGGCCGTAGCCGATTATTTCATCGCCATCGCATCTCTTAATAAGGCAGTGGGGATCCATGGTTATTTTGAGGTTTGAAAATAGGAGATTAAAATGAAAAAGCTAAAAGAGATATTTAAAATAAACGCGGAAAAGCTAAAAAAATTTTCTGAAAAAATAAACATGGAAAATATTAAGGCAATTCTTGAAAAAGCGAAAAAAGTAGATTTCAAAAAGCTAGATTTAAAAAAAATAAAATTCAAAAAAAACTACATTCCCGCGATGATAATAGTGCTTATCGCGGGTATTATTCTTGCCCGCACCCTTGGCAATATCCAGAGAGCTTTATTCAAAAAAGTTCCGGAAAAAGGCGCGTCTGAACTACAGGTTGTGGGCGAGGCAGTGCCTGTCAAGGTTTACAAAGTGAAAAGGATGAATTTCAAGGATACGCTGCCGGTTATGGGAAATATCAAGGGTTTTAAGGAAATCGAGCTTAAGTTCGAGACAAGCGGTGTCCTGGAAAGTTTCAATTTCGAAGAGGGGGAAAGAATACAGGAAGGCGATATTATAGCGAACCTGAACCAGAAAGACGCTCTGCTTAAACTTAAATACGCCGAACTTGAGGTGGAAAAAGCCAAAAAACTGCACAAAGCGGGCGGGATAGACAGGATCAAGCTTGAGCAGGCCAAACTGGAATACGAGTCAGCCAAAAGCGATTTTGAAAAAACAAATATATACGCTGTTACCGATGGAATTCTCGGGAGCCGCGACATGGATCCGGGCGCGTATGTGACACCGAATGAGGAAATCGGGGTATTTGTGGATATAAGCGATGTGTACGCCGAATTTAACGTGATAGAGAGGGACTCGCCGAAGCTGAAATTAGGGCATAAATGCGAGGTTTTCGTGGACGCCTATCCCAACAAGGCCTTCAAAGGCACGGTGGATTCAATTTCGCCCATCGTGGAAGGCCGCACAAGAACCCAAAACATTAAAATAGAACTGAAAAATCCGAAAATGCAACTCAAACCAGGCATGTTCGTGAGGGCTCTGGTTTCGACATATGAGAACGAAAACGCCCTTATTATTCCTACGTCAGCTTTTAAGAAAAAGGACGCCGATTATTTTGTTTACCTGGTGCATAAAAATAAAGTCACGGCAGAAACGGAAGAAGAAAAAGAGTCCGTTCTTGAAAAAGGCGTTGTGGAAGTAAAAAAGGTCTCAATAGAATATTTGACACAGGACGCGGCCGAGATCGCGGAAGGCCTGAAAGAAGGCGACCTTATCATTGTAGAGGCCTTCCAGGAGTTTAAGGATAAGGAAAAGGTCGAGATAGCCGAAGTTCAGGAAACGATATTTTAAGGAAATATCCGTCATTGAGAGGGGAATGAAAGGCCGGGGCAATGACGGTTTCAAAATATGAATCTACCAAAGTTTTCCATTAACAGGCCCGTTACGACTATTATGGTATTCGCGGGGATAATCCTGTTCGGGTTTATTTCTCTCACGCGGCTTCCGCAGGAACTTTTTCCGCCAATAACATACCCTCAGCTTACCGTTGTTACTACATATGAAAACGCGGCGCCGGAAGAAATAGAAACACTCATTACGAAGCCTGTGGAAGAGGCTATAGGCACTGTGAGCGGTCTAAGGCGGCTTAAAAGTGTATCCCGTGAAGGCCTGTCTTTAGTCATAGCCGAATTCGGATGGGCGCAAAACATGGATTTCGCCGCTCTCAGGATGAGAGAAAAAATCGACCTCATTAAAGAACGCCTGCCCCGCGAATCCCAGGAACCTCTCGTAATGAAATATAATCCTTTTGAATTGCCGATCATGACTCTGAGCGTTACAGGGGATCGCCCGGCGCAGGATATAAGGGAAATATCAAGGAGAATAATAAAAGACGAACTTGAAAAAATAGAAGGCGTTGCTTCCGCCACTATTTCAGGCGGGCTTGAGAGAGAAATAGTGGTGGAGGTGGACCGGGGACGGCTCCAGGCCCAGAAGGTTCCGCTTTTGAGCGTAGCCAGATCCGTAGCTGACGCGAATCTGAATTATCCGGCAGGTACTATAAAAGAGAGTTTTTATGAATACCTTATCAGGACGCTTGGCGAGTTTGAGCATGTTGATGAAATACAGGAGATAGCGGTAAAAGTAGAGAAGGAAGACATACTAACTTCTACGGAAGAACCGGAAGAAGGAATAAGCAAGTCCAAGCGCCTGGTTCTACTTAAAGACGTGGGGTCCGTATTCGACACCGTGAAAGAAAGAACGAGTTACTCGCGCCATAACGGCGAGGAAAACATATCCATATCCGTACAAAAACAGGCGCAGGCAAATACGCTCCAGGTGGTAAACCGCGTGAAAGCGGCCCTGACTGACATCCGGGCCGAGATCCCGAATGATATAGAAATAAAAGTAGTTTATGACCAGTCAAAATTCATAAAGGACTCCATAAACGGCGTGCGCGACGCCGCGATCATGGGCGGTGTCCTGGCGTTTCTGGTGCTGCTTTTATTTTTGAGGAATGTAAGAAGCGCGGCGATAGTCACGATCAGTATTCCTATATCGGTAGTGGCTGTTTTTACACTCATGTATATGGGCGGCCTCTCGATAAATATGATGAGCCTGGGCGGCCTCGCCCTGGGCGTCGGTATGCTGGTAGATAGCGCTATAGTTGTCCTGGAAAATATATCACGCCACAAAGAAAAAGGCACACCCGTAGGCGATGCCGTCGTCGTAGGCGCGAGCGAAGTTTCAAATGCCATAACAGCTTCCACGCTTACCACGATAGTTGTATTTTTCCCGATGATATTTGTGGTTGGGATAGCCGGCCAGCTTTTCAAACAGCTTGCTTTTACGGTAATATTCGCGTTAATAGCCAGCCTTTTTGTGGCGCTTACTCTCATACCGCTTCTTTCCAGCATGAAATCCAAAAAAGGGAACGTTCAGGCGCCTCAAAAAGAATTTGCCCTTGCCAGACTTTATGAGACGATGCTTCTTAAATTTCTGAAGCATAAAAAACAAGGGCTTCTTACGGTTCTCCTGATATTTCTCGGAAGCCTTTTGCTTTTTATTCCGCTGGATAAGGAGCTTATGCCGAAAACCGATCAGGGGCAGTTTGTGATAAAACTGGATTTGCCCAGCGGAACAAGGCTTAAAATTACGGATACGCTCGCGAAAAAGATCGAGAAATACCTATCGGAACTGCCTTACGTACGGGAAGTTACCAGTATCGTCGGATCCACCAGGGGCAGAGAGGCAAAGGATGTTCTCCAGAGATTGAGTTCAAACCAGGCGGAAATAAGAGTAAACCTCAAAAGGAAAAGAAAGATTAAAACTGCCCGGGCGGTTCAGGACGTGAAGTCCGCCATAAGCCGCCTTGATACAGGCGGTGCGAATATAGAATATATTCTCCAGGAAAGCGTATTTCGCGCCGCCATTGAAGAATCCGCGCCTGTCATTGTGGAAATAAAAGGCGAAAACATGCCTATCCTTATCAAAATCGCGAAAAACCTGATGAGGAAAATTGAGAAAATAAGAGGAATATACGGCGTGAAGACAGATATGCCAAAACCCTCGCCGGAAACAAAAATTTTCGTGGACAAAGACAGGGCGAGTATTTACAACCTTTCGGTAGCGGATATAGCCCAAACAGCACAAATCGCGATGAAGGGATATGTAGCGAGCCAGCTCAAAGAAAAAGGCCAGGAAATAGACATAAGGGTCCGCATGAGAGAAATCGACAGGATGAACTTCAAGAAACTGTCACGGCTGCGGATCCACGCGCCCAATGACGAAACGGTGCCTTTATTCACGGTAGCTCGTTTCGCGCGGGGCAAGGGGCCGAGTGAGATTAAAAGGCTGGATCAGGAAAGAACAATCATAATATCGGCAAATATATACAGAAGGGCTTTCAAGGACATAACCCGCGACATCAATAGGGCTATTAAAAAACTGGATATACCGGAGGATTTTACAATCAAGCTCGCCGGCGAATCTGAAGAAATGTCGCAATCCTTCAAAAGCCTCAGGTTCGCGCTTATCTTTTCGATACTTCTTGTTTATATGATAATGGCCGCGCAATTTGAGAGTTTCTGGCAGCCGTTTATCATCATGGTGACCGTGCCGCTTGCCATAATAGGTGTTCTCACGGCCCTTTTCATTACCGGTACCTCTGTCAATGTCGTGGCCCTTCTCGGCATTATAATGCTGGGAGGCATAGTTGTAAATAACGGTATAGTTCTGATAGATTATCTTAACCTTTTGCGGGCGAATGGAAAATCAGTAGAGGAAGCCACTATCGAGGCAAGCAAAGCGCGCCTGAGGCCGATTCTAATGACAGCCCTTACGACGATACTGGGCCTTTTCCCTATGGCTATAGCCATAGGAGAGGGCTCGGAACTCAGGAGCCCGCTCGCTATAAGCGTTATAGGAGGCCTGCTCGTAGCCACCTTCCTTACTCTCTGGGTCATTCCCGCGCTGTATCTTTTGTCGTACGAATTACGAATGAAACTTTTTAAAAAATGAACTTGCCTAAACTTGCCATAACGAGGCCTGTAGCGACAATAATGCTTTTTGCCGCTTTTGTCCTGATAGGTATTGTGGCGCTTTTCAGGCTTCCGGTGGAACTTTATCCCAACATATCTTTCGGGGAAATCAGTATTATCGTTAACATAAGAGGCGGGATTCCACCTACGGAAGTTGAATCCCTGGTTACCAAGCCGATAGAGGAAGCGGTTAGTACCGTTACATACCTTGAGGAAATGCTCTCAATCTCAAAAGAAGGCGAGTCCACGATAGTTCTGAGTTTTGAGCCGGGTATTGACATGGATTTTGCCTCGCTCGATGTGAGGGAAAAATTCGCGCGCGTAAAAAATGAGCTGCCGAAAGAGGTCGAGAAACCGATAATCGCTCAATTCAAAAGATCCGACGTGCCGATACTAATATTAGCGGTAACGAGCCCCCGGAGAACCACGGAGGAGATGCGAAAAATTGTCGACGAGGTTGTCAAGGAAAGGATAAAACGCGTAACCGGCGTCGCGAACATTGAGGTAGGCGGCGGCAGGGAACGCAAGATATTGGTAGAGGTTGACCAGCGCGCGCTGGTGAGATATTCATTACCCCTTGAGAGGGTAATAAATTCGCTAGGCCTCAACAACCTTAACCTGCTCTCGGGTGAGATAAAGCGGGAAGAAGATAAATACCTTATACGGACAATAGGAGAGTTTGAGTCCATAGAGGATATAGAGGATATAGGAATTTCCACGACACCGGACGGGTCAATCGTGCGGCTAAAGGATATTGCGGATGTCAGGGATTCTTATCTGGATCCCACAGGTTACGCGAGAATAAACGTAAGGCCCGTTGTATCGCTTTATGTCCAGAAAGAGTCCAAGGGCAATACCATTCAGATTGCCGGGAACGTGTTGAAGGAAGTGGATAAAGTAAGGTCCATAATTCCCAAAGACATGAAAATAGTCGTGACGAGCAACCAGTCGGATTTCATAAAAAAATCCATAGACAATCTTAAAAACTCATTACTTAAAGGGGCGATTCTCATAATGCTTGTCCTGGCCTTTTTTCTCGGCAGGATACAGAAAAAGCATTCGATATTTATTATCCTGGCGCTGGCCGCGATGATGTTTATGCCCATAAAACTTTTGTATATCATACTGGGCGGTATCATAATTTTTTTCCTGGTGAAAAAAGACCTCCGGCCTATAATTATAGTTACCGCCTCTATACCTATTTCGGTGGTGATAACATTCGGCCTTATGGACCTTTGCAACACCTTTTTCTCAAAAATGATTTCTCTTACGATAAATTTCATCACGATGTTCGGACTGGCACTCGGCGTGGGTATGCTTGTGGATAACTCTATTGTGGTATTTGAAAATATATTGAAAAAAATAGAATCAGGCGAGAACAGAATAAAAGCCGCTATTACGGGGGCCTCGGAAATGAATCTTGTGATAATCGCCTCCACGCTCACGACCGTTATAGTATTTTTGCCCATGGTATTCGTGGGAAAAGAGATGAAGCTTCTCTACGGGGGCGTGGCGTGGACGGTTACGTTTTCGCTGGTCGTTTCCCTTTTAGTGGCGCTTACGGTGGTTCCGCTATTATCTTCGCGGGTAGACGTCACAAAGGGCGTGACAAGCATACTGGACCCTTTTTACCGGTTTCAAAAGAAGATGCTCGTGTTTATTTTAAGAAGGAAGTTCGGGATATTTTTTATAATTTTCCTGCTTTTTTTGGCGTCCCTTTTCATGGCTTCGCGTATCGGCCGCGAATTCATAGGGACAACCGAACAGAACAAATTCACTATTTTTATAGAAATGCCTACGGGGACAAAGCTTGATATAAGCAACCGTGTTGTAAAAGATGTCGAAAGCCTATTAAAAGAAATACCGGAGGTAAAAACTTTTACCGCGAGAGTGGAACCATGGAGCAGCAAGGTGTACGTCGAGCTTATAGGGCTTGGCCGGCGGAAAAGAACGGTTTCCGAGGTTATAGAAAACTTGAGGCCCAAGGTATCCAGGATACGGCACGCGTTTATATATTTTGAGGAAGAACAGGAAGTCGGGACGAAAGAAATTATTATTGACCTTTTTGGATACGATTATGACATGCTGCGTGAGCTCGCGATATCAATGGCCACGCGACTTGGCTCGATCCCGAAATTCACGGACGTTAAAATACGCATGAGAGAGGGCCGCCCGGAACTCGCGCTTAAAATCGACAAAAACAAGGCCGCTGAATACGGTTTTACGGTAAGCGATATAGCCACGAAAGTCCACGCCCACATGAGGGGGCTTAGGGCGACGCTTTTTCACACAGAGGCGCGGGAAATCGAGACGATAGCGAGATTGCAGGAAAAGTACCGCAGGACATTCAAGGACCTTCATAAGCTGGTGCTGGTTACCGATGACGGAAAAAAAATTTTCATAGACCAGATATCGGATTTTCAATATGGATTGGGCCCCAGTGAAATCTGGAGAAAAGACCGCGCCAGGATGATCCAGGTAAGCGCGAATATCGGCGATCTTCCATTGAGCAAAGCGGCCGAAAAAATTAAAACAACCCTGAAAGACGTGCAATTCCCGGAAAATTATTTTTACAGGTTCGGCGGAAATTATCCATCCATGATCAAGACGCAGAAGGAATTCGCTATCATCATATGGGTGATTTTGGCATTAATCTATATAGTCCTGGCCTCTCTTTTCGAATCCTATTATCAGCCGTTTATCATAATGGGAACGGTGCTTCTGGCGTCTATCGGCGCAATTCTAGCGCTTTTTTTGACGAAAACAGCTATTGGCATGGGCGCGCTTATCGGTATGATGATGCTGGCCGGAATTGTCGTTAATAACGGGATCATCCTTGTCGACCATATAAATGTTTTGCGAAAAACGCGAAAAGACCAGTGTCGCGTGGTAATTCAGGCCGCGCATGACAGGTTAAGGCCGGTAATCATGACAACGGCCACAACCATAATGGGGCTTTTGCCGATGGCCTTGGACAGATCAGAGGGGGCTAATCTCTGGAACCCCCTCGCAATAACTGTAATAGGGGGTATGCTTGTCGCGACGCCTCTTACACTTCTTATGGTTCCCGCTATTTATACCACTGTTGAACGCTTAAAAAATTTAATTACAAAACCTGTTTGACATAATCAATCCGGCAGTAAAGTATACCCCGATATTAGTATAAATTAAGTAACAAAAAAGTTAGATTTTTGCTCTTGCATTCCCCTTACAGTGTGATATACTTTATATGGGTGATGGCGAGATGAAAAAATCCAATTTTTTTTATGCAACTTATTTTAATCATTTAAAAAGACTGAAAACACTATTTTTTTGCCCATCTCTTGTTACAATAATATTACAAAAGAAACATATATTTTTTCCCTGCAAACTCAATACTTTAAAAAAGTCTTTAGCTTATAATATGGGTGAGTAAAATGATGGAACATCGGGAAACACATAGCAAAAACCCATTGGCAAGTTCAGGGCTTTTATCCCGTGCGCGGCCGATGGATACCAGGCATGCCTATATCAAGATAATAGCATGGGTGGTTATTTTTCTGTTTACCTGGAGCCAGATCGCCTATTCGGCCGGCGATCTTTTTTATTTTAACCCAGCAACGCCAGCCGCTGCTAAATCGTCATTGCGAGTAGGCGACGAAGTTGCGTCTTCCACTCCCGGATTGGACAAAAGTGGTTTGCTTTCCACTCCCGGATTGGGTAAAAGTGGTTTACGCAGACAATCCGGGAGTGGAAAGCAAACCGAAACCGACGAAATCGAAGTCACAAATTACGACCTTTTTCACTACGAAAAAAAAGAAAATCCTGTCCATAAACTTTTACCCTCCATGAAAGAGCAGGAACAGACAAGCGGCTTTGCGCCCAATTACTTGAAAAGACAGCAGAATAAGCATGAGGATGTCGTGCGCCAGAAAGGCGTTATTGATAGTCTCCTGGAAAATCTTTTCAACAAGCGTAAGCCCCGGGAAGAAGCGGAAGTGCCGCTTAAGAAGAAAAAATCCGGTCCGGAAGGGCAAAGCGGCAAGGCAAAGGGGGGATATCCCGAATATACGCTTACGGATCCGCCCAACGATGCTCCCAAGATCCCGGGCGATCTTAATGAATACATATACGGCGATAAAATTCTGCAAAGGATAATAACTTTCAACATCACCCGTATAGATATTGATAGATGGAAGCGAGGGGCCGAAGAAAAAACAGACGATGACGGCGAAAAATACTGGATAGCCTATGATACCGATGAGGGCCTGCCGGGTGAGGAACGAATTACAAAAGCGGTAGTATTTACGGGCGAAGGCGATGACCGCAAAGTTGACTATATGCTCTGGGGGACCGTATGCCCGGGCGGAAAAGCGGAGTATTATTATAGAAGCGATTATGAACGTAGCGGCGATGACATGACGAATATCAAAGTTTATGATGTCAGGACTTTGTCCGAAGAGGAGAGTGAAAAGAAGGGGCAGGGAAAACTTACGCAATGGACAGTATTTGGGGGCACGGGAGAAGATAATAAGGCCGTTCAACACCGTTATTATTCTGATGGCGCGCTTTATCTGAGAGTTGATATAGAAGGCGACGTGAAAACGGGATATGATACGACACGAATGGAAGAAGGTGAAGCCAGAAAAGAGCGGGGAACAGGTATAAAGCTTTTCGAGACATTATCCAGAGGCGAAACGGGAAAAGAAAACGACGATTATACGTATTATTTCAACTCCGAGGAAGAGATAACAAGCACTACGGTTTTAATTTATGTGAACGGAAAAAGGGCGGGGGAGGCCGACGACAATGACCCCATTGCCGAAGAAATTACTTATAGGGGCGACGCAATAGCAAAGGATGAATATGAAGCGGATGGCAATCTTCTTGAGGGAGAAGACGGCATAAAAGACGACGCGGTAATTTCATCAATTACAATAAATGATACTTACCGCAGAAATCAGGATGAAAAAGTCGCTATTTTAACTTACATATACGCCGAAGACGGTAAAACCATACAACAGACGATTATTTATGTCTATGAAAGCGGGCGCACCGGAGAAGACGCGAATTATACGGAAAACATAAAGATTAAACAAACTTTCAGGGGAGATCCCGTAAGCGACGGCGTAGATGAGAACGGAGACGGGGTATCGGATGATGACCTGGATCAGGATGGCATAAAAGACGACGCGATCCTGGAGAAGGAAGATTATTTCGATGTGGAAGATATAAAGGGAAGGGTTACGGGAGAAGCCGTTCTCGATTACACGCTTAATTACGAAGACGGTACGCGTTATAATTCCGCGAATAAAATCGTCACGACCACGATAGTTTATTATTATCTGGACCAGGAAACAGGAAAGGTGAACAGGGCAAAAACCGCGCGGGAATCAGATAATAATGACCCGCTATATAAAACCGAAACCTACAAACGAAACGCAATAGCGATTGAAGGTGATGTAGACGAAGACGGCGACGGAATAAAAGACAGCTCCGAAAAACTTCTGGAAACCTACTACAAGGGCATGAAAGGGAGCGAGATATCGGATTATTCATATAGCTTCGATTCGCAAGGCGAAATTGCTTTTACAAGCTATTATTTTTATAACTATGTCTTGGAAGAAATTACTTACAGGGTGAGAGCGGAAAACGCCTTCTCAACGGCGTTGATGTTTTTATCCGTTACTTATAACGGAGAAAAACAGGAAGATTACGCGGCGGATACGTACGTGGGTGAAAGCACGTATATATTAGACGATATCAAAACGGCCGTTTTTTATCATACGGGAGATTATAACGGCGCGTTTCGAATAAAAGGCGAAGAAGTCGCCGATTACGCTCTAAATTATGATAACGATAAGAGCGTCGAAGACACAACGGTCTATTTTTACGGAAACGTAAGGAATCGCGCCAAAAGTTCAAGCGCGTATGCCTGCCTAAAGCAAACAAATATTTACAGGAAAAAAGTTAACGATATAGGTGCTATTGCGCGCGATACTTTATCGGATTCCGCGACGGTTATTAAAACGCTTACTTCTTACCATATAGACGGAAGAACTAAAGGCAAAGAAGTTGCCGACTATACTTTAAGATATAGAAAAGATACTGCTGTTAAAGAAACAACCATTTACAATTATAGCGCGAATTATGCCCGCGCGGAAAACGCCGGTTCAGATGACTGCATGTCAAAAGCTTCTATTTATCGCGGCGATAACCACGCCGTAATCGATGATAGCGGCCTCCTATCGGAAACCTTTTATTATATCACCGGTAAGATTAAAGGCGAGGAGATAGCGGACTATACAGAAGACAATAAATCAGGAAGAACCTCATACTACGTATACGAAGACCTTAGAACTTCTCCTGTCGCATTCGGCGTAAGGGCAAAACTTGCTGACACCGGGGCGAAACTTATAAAGTCGATAATATACAGAAGCGGTATGAATGAAGACGATGCCACAGCCGGTGTATACAGATCCATATCGCATTACGAGGGCGATAAAGGCGAAGAAAGGGTCTATAAAACGGTCTTTTATCGCAAGGCCGGCAACGTAATAAAGTCCACCACAATCTACACCTATGAAACAAGCGGCGATGGCGACGCGAATCTTGATGGTAAGGTAGATAATGAGGATTTCGCTATTTTGCGGTCAATTTGGGGTTTAAGATTTGGTGACGCCGGCTTTAATGAGAATGCCGACTTTGATAATGATGGCATTATAGGAAGTACCGATATTAATATTCTTTATGCCAACTTCGGCAAAAGAATCAATTCAACCGTTAATTTCGCGGAACAGCGCCTGGTTACAACCGAAACTTTCAAAGATTACGGCCTCGTTACCCAGGAACTCTCATCAATCACATACTATTATCTGTCAGCTCTTATCGAAAAAGGCGAAGAAATCGCTGATTATAGTTACAATTATAAAGCAGGTCCTGAAGAAATAGTAAAGACGACTTCCGTATACTTCTACAATGACGCCCGCGCCGAAGACGCTAACCCGGAAGACGCCATGAACAAATCAGAGTCTTATAAAGGAGAGGGCGTCGTTGAGGCAAACATCCAGTC